>Ga0193742_1002138_pt1 | contig 11465 bp, 16 predicted proteins | sample L2c1metaG_FD_165511 | JGI IMG/M metagenome (GOLD analysis project Ga0193742, IMG submission 165511) | Soil microbial communities from a riparian zone of the East river system, Colorado, United States - L2c1 | ecosystem: Environmental > Terrestrial > Soil > Riparian zone | place: USA: East River... | reverse complement strand
CCCCGGTGGTGGCGGTGGCCTCGTAGTGGCCGCCGATCGAGAAGGTGACGTTGGCCAGGCTGGGGATGCTCTTGGTACCGGCATCGCCGAACGCGGTCACCTCGGACAACGCCCGCGCGCCCGGCAGGCCGGACACCTGGTTCAGGTAGATCTTGATGGCGCGCAGCGTGCCGCCGGAGTCATCCAGCGAGAACACACTGTCTTTGCCGTGGACGAAAGCCATAGCGGCGGACCCTTCCTATCGTGGTGCAGCGGCGACCAGGAAGGTCACCGAGCCGGTTCCCGTGACGTCGGTGACGACTCGGAGGTAGCGATTGACGGTGGTGCCGTTAGCCACGGACACCCGTTGCTGGGTCAGCGCGGTGACGCTGGCAAAGGCCACCAGGTCCACCCACACCGAGTTGTCCACGGAGTGCTGGATCTTCAGCGCGGCCGAGGTGAGCCCGGAGTACGCGGTGACGTGCAGCGCAGCCACCAGCCCGCGCGTGCTGGGCGTGGAGACGGTCCCGCGGTCCACCGCCGTGCCGTTGCCGTCCACGGTCTCAGCGGCCAGGGCGTGGACGGTGTAGCCCATCTCTACGCTCTCGTCCGCCTGAGCGCTGAAGGTCACCGCGACCGCGTCGGCCACGGTGGCGTCCACCGCGTAGTCCGTCGGGTCGACCACCGCGAAGAATGCCGGCTTGCCGATGGCCACACCCTCGGGCAGGCACGTGATCATCAGGTTGTTGTCCACGCCGATCGAGGCCTGCAGCTCCACCTGGAGCCCGGTGGTGCTGTCCAGCTGCTCCGGGCCGCGCAGCCCCAGCGTCCCGGACATCAGCCCGGGTACGAAATTGGCGCCCGCGGCGCCGGGTGTCTGGCCGACCGTGGTCACTTCGGAAACGCCACGGACGTGGCTCATGGTCCAGCCGGAGATCTCGTTGGAGACCACTCTTTCATTGGCCAGCACCACCGTAGATGAACCGTGCGCGAATCCCATCTCAGCTCACAACCTCAATGATCAATTCGGCGGCCAGGTAGTCCACGCTGTTGTAGGAGACGGTGGTGCTTGCGTTGCGCACGCGCGTGAAGATCGCATAGGAAACCAGGCCACCGAGGGTCTTGTTGGCCTCCAGGGCGGCCTTCATCCTGGCCACGCCGGCGGTGTTCTTGCGGGACAGGAAGCGCCACAGCTCCCGCTGAGCCGTCTGGATCTCCTGGGCCTGGACCAGGACGGTGACCAGCACGGTGAAGCCGTCCGCCCCGCCACCCATGTTGAGATCCCAGTCCAGATCGTCCAGCTCGAGGACAGCGGCCGGGACGTTCAGCTGCAGTGGTACCTCAGGCGTGCACGAGATCGTCTGGGCCACCCCGCGGATGCTGTCTCCCGTGGCAATGCCGTTGAACACGGCCGCCAGGGCGTCCATGACGTCCTCGATCTCGTAGACGGCCGGCGCGCTCATGAGGCCACCTGGACTTCATCGATCAGGTACGGCCGGAGCTTTTCCTCAGCCATCGGGTTGCTCTTGATCCGCAGGGCGTAGTCCCCGAAGCCGACCACGCCGAACGCCGCGTCCGCGCTCTTGTTGTCCTGGGCGGCCAGCAGCAGGCACGCCGTGTTGACGTTGGCCGGGCAGGCCGCCCAGCCCCACTTGGCCGTGACCTGGACAGTGGACGCGCCGTAGAAAAGCAGGGTGGACAACGGGTGGTCACCATAGCCGGAGCAGATCCGCCGGTACGGCCAACCGGGCATCTGGTCCACAATGCCGTCCAGCGGCTCGAGGGTCAGAGTGGACACGTCCCACGCTGCCCCCGGCGTGGTCCCGAGATAGGGGACAATGGCCAGGCCGGTGGACGTCCAGAAATCGTGGGTGTCCAGGCCACTGCGTCCAGGCCGGAATGTCCTGGCCGTGGCCACCTCGGCGCGGCCGAACTGGCGGTGTGTCCACCGGTTGATGTCGTCCGTAGCGCTGGCCAGGCGGCTGGCCAGGCGGACGTCCTTGGTCGTGTCCGAGTCCCGGATGCCTAGCCAGTCCTTGACCTCGGCCAGGGATGCGTACGGATCACCGATGGCCAGGACGGTCACGGCAGCACCAGTCCCAACGGGCTGAGGTTGTTACGCATGTACAGCTCAGCGTTGCGTGCGATCTCGTGCCCCTTGGCCTGGATCAGCGTCTCCTGCTGCTTGGCGAACTCCACCTCGTCCAGGTAGATCCCGCCCTTGTAGTGCGAGGTCTTGATCGACGTGTCCACGCCGATGAGCATCCCGGCGGCGGCCACGCGCACGCAGAATGAAAGGTCTTCGGAGAACGTCCGCGGGGTGCCGTTGCCGCCGGCCGCGGGGTCCGTGATCGGCATGAAGGGCTCCGGGCCGATGGCCGCCAGGGCGTCCCGGTGCACCAGCAGGCACGCAGCGCCGGTCCCGGCCACCTGCTGGAAGGTCTCCCGCTGGTACTTGGTGATCGAGCGGAAGCCGGCTTCCCCGGTGGCCTGAATCGTCACGTACTGGTACAGCGTCGGGATGATCCGGTAGCGGACGGCGCCGAGCGGCCCTTGGTTCTGTTCCTTGTCGATCTTCTGCGCGAAGCAGAGCGCGCCGAGGACCTTCATCTGGTTGGCCTCGGCGGAGGCGATCATCCGGTCGATCGTGTCGCCGGCGTAGCCCATGTCCGAGTCGACCATGAACAGCCACTCGGCGTCCTGCTGGAGGAAGTACGCGGCGATCTCGGATCGGGCCGAGGCCAGGCCCATCGCGCCGGACTGCTTGCGGACGTACTGCTTGCTGCCCTCGGCGCCCAGGATGCGCCCGTTGCGGGCCTGATCGTGGACCATCATGTCGGTCCAGGACAGGCCGAACGATGCCGACCACTCGCCGCCGTCGACAACAGCCGGGATGACGCTTCCCGGCTTGTAGTCCACGGTCTCTCCCTCGTTCACGGTGCCCTCGCTACCTGGCCGGGTGGTGGCTGGGTTCCCCCGCGGTCCGCACCCAGCCAGGGCGGACCGCGGGGAGCGTTGCCCTACTTGGCCGGGGAACCGCTCTTGGCCGACTTGGCCGCCGTCGGGTTCTCCGTCTGGGTGGTGGTGCTCTTGGGCTCGGTCTCGCCGTTGGCCATGGCCTGGCCTTGGGCGATCACAGCTTCCTGGCCCTTGCGGATCTTCTCCACATCGGCCTTGTCCGCCTGGACCGCGTCCGTTCCTGCGGGGGTGTCCTCGGCCACGTAGTTCTGGGTGGTGGACGTGTACTTGGCCACGTTGCCCGGTGTGGGTCGGTTGTCGCCGTCCTCGTCCGTGCCCGCCAGGTTGACGTGGGCGCCGTTGACGTCCACGGCCCCGCCCTGCGGGGTGATGAACACGCCGTCCCCGGCGCTGACCACGTTGCCGGCGTGGTGCTCGGGTGGCTGCTTGTCGTCGTAGTCCGGATCTCCGGAACGTGCCTTGTCGTAGACCATCGCTGGCCCCTTCCTGAGGTATGGCTGATGTCAGAGGGTGTACCCCATCCGGTCCACGTCGCGGGCCGGATGGGGAGTCCAACTAGGCCCTAATAGTTCCGAGTGTCGTAGATCTCGCTGTCTACCGCACCGAGCATGCGATCGAGAGCGAGGAAGGCATCCGCCTTGGTCCCGGCGAACGTCCCCAAAACAACGTCGTTTCCGTCCGTCAGGTGGAACGTCACCTGACCGCCAGACATGTCGTCGCCAACATCAATGCTGGTGACCTGCTCCAGGTTGATCAGGCCCTGGTCCCACGCGATGAAATGCATCAGACGGTCGTCTTGTCCACCAGCAGGCGGAACGCCACATCGTTGATCGAGTCGGCGCCGTTGCGGAAGTGCATGTACCAGCCGCGCCGGCCGTCCGGGAGGTTGTTGGACGTGTTGAACAGGTGTGGGATGAACTCGATCGAGGTCGACCCCGGCTTGTCCACGATGAGGTAGTTCGAGAAGTCGCCGAAGACCATTACCGGGTCGTTCGTGGTGGTCTGCTCCAGGAACGGGGCCTCGTCCGACTCCACCACGGGCCGGCCGATCATCCGGTCGGTGAAGGACTGGGTCAGGTCGGTGGAGTAGCTGGCCGACAGGGCCGTGCCCAGCGCCTGGATATAGCCGAGGAACGTCGGGTTCATCAGCCAGGTCCCGCGGGAGCGCCACCGGACCGGGAGCTGGCGCCGCAGCTTCTGGATGTCCGCCAGCAGGGTGCCCGCGGCATCGTGCGCCGAGGTGACCACGGAGCCGGTACCGGCCAGGGCGGTGAAGATACCCGTCGGCTGGCTGGAACCGGAGCCGGTCGCGTGCGCGACGGCCTCCAGGCGGTCCTTGGCATCCGCCAGCATCATCTGCACGTCGGAGGCCAGGCCGGTGATGTCCTCGAACGACTCGATCGACGCCATGATCAGCGCCTTGGCCGAGTAGACCGGCACCTGGGCCGGCGCCACCGGCGGTGTGTCGTCCGAGACCTCGGTCAGTTCGGCGTCCCAGGAGGCCGTGGCCCCCGCGGTGGTGACACCGTTCCACTTGTTCGCGCCACCGGTCAGCGTGACGGTCCGGGCCAGACCGCGGATGACGTTGGACACGCCGGCGTTGGTGAGCACCAGCGTCGGGTCCAGGTGGGTCGGCACGAGGTAGCCGCCGGCCGTGTTGGTGCCGACCGCGATCGCCGAACGCTCCACGTCGGTCAGCGTGATGCCCACGGTGTCACCCATGGTCATCTTCTCGAACGCCGAGACGTAGTTCGGGTCCATCCGGCCGAGGATGTTCTTGGCCCACGAGGCGTCACGCTTGTGCCGCTTCACGAACTTCTCGATCGAGTTCTCGTAGCCGTCCGGCATGTCGTAGCGCTCGGAGGCCCGGTTGATGTTGTCCGCCAGGGTGTCCCGGTACTCCCGGTCACCCATGTGACGGTTGCTACTGCGCAGGATCTCGAACTCGTCACCCTTGACGATGACGGCCGGCGCGCCCTGGGCGCGGCGCCGTTCGATGGCCGGCGTGTCGCGCTGGTCTCCAGGCTCAGTGTTGTCCTCGTCTTCGGCCAGGCTGCGGACGCGCTCGATCTCGTCCTCACGCTCGATAGCCTCGGCCCGCTCCACCTCGAGATCCGGGATTGCGGCCAGGGCCGTATCCTGGCGCTCCAGGTCGGTCTCCGAGGGGTCTTCCAGGTCTGCAACCTCCAGCACGATTCCGCGCTGGATCTCGATGTCCGCGGCGATCGCGGACGCATTACGCCGACGTGGCATCTCTCGTCACTCCAAGGTCGAATGCGCGCAGGGCGTTGGCCCGCTGGCGCGCGATGTTCTTTCGACTGGAGTGGCCTTCGGCCGGATCCGTCACGACAGGGGGACCGGATGGTGTCCCGCCGGTGGTGCTTGCCACGGGCGAGGCACTGGGCGTGCCCGCGGCTATGTCCTGGATCATAGACCTGACCAGCTCTGCCAGGTCATCCTGCGAACGGATCATGACGAGTCCGTCACCGTCATAGGCCGGCATATGGGTCGGCCCGTACTCTTTGAGGCCCAGCTCCATCCGTTCGATGTGCGGAATACCCTCGCGCTCGCCCAGTTCCCGGTCCTGGTAAACCCGGCCCGAGAAGGACTGCCCCTTGATCTGGCCACCCTCCCAGGCGGCCAGCACGGCGTCCGCGACCTCTCCGTCGTTGTAGCGGGAGATGGTCAGCAGGCCCTTGCCGTCCGGTTTGATGTCCTGAGGCGTGGCGATCGGCACCGAGCCGAGCATGTTCGGCCGGCCGGACAGGTCATAGCCGTGGTTGTAGAAGACCTGGACTCGGCCGATGCCGTGGCTGATGGTCCGGTTGAACGAGGACCGGTTGATCTCTTCGAAGTAGTGGCCGTGCTTGTCCCGGATCTCGGCCGGCTGACCGAAGAACGTGGCGTAGGCGGTGACCTCGCGCGCCTTGCGGTTGACCCGCTTGACGTCCATGTCCTCGATCGCGACCCAGCGAGAGATCAGCTTGTCCGTCATGGGTCAGCTCGCATTCTTCCGGGCGGCCGACGCGCGCGCGCTCGAGCTGGGATGCTGGGCCGCCACCTTGGGGTTGGCGCCCATGCCGGTCCGGGCCTTACGCCGAGCCGGCGCCGCGGCCTTGCGCGCGGGAGCCGCTTTCTTGGTCGCCGCCGCGTGCTTCTGGTGCTGGACATGGGCTGCGTGCGCGGCGTGCTGCTTGTGCTGGGCAGCCTGGTGCCGGACGTGCATCTGGTGGGTGTCGTGCGCGCTGGGCTTCAGCTTCTTCAACTTGGCCAGCAACGCCGGGGTCACCTTGCCGTCCACGGTCAGGCCGAGCCGGCCCTGGAGCCGGCGCACGGCCGAGGTGGTCTTGGGGCCGAACTTGCCGTCCACCTTGAGCTGCTTGCCCTGGCTGTCCACGATACCGAGCCGGTTCAGTTCCTTCTGCAGGGCCGACACGTTCGGGTCGCCCTTGGCGCCCGCGCCGTAGCCGGTCCCGCGGCCCTTGCCGTCGTAGCCGATCTGGCTGGTCTTGGTCTGCTGGCCGCCGGCTCCCTTGGTGACGAACTGGCCGCCCTGGGCGCCGGTACCGCGCGCGTGCAGTGCCTCGGTGTAGGCCACCGTCAGGCTCCGATCTGATCGAGTGCGCCCGCCAGGGCGTCATCGGCGGCCGGATCTACCTCTTCGGCGCCCGGCTCGGGAACGGCGTTCGGATCGGCCGCGGGATCGGATCCGGGCTCACCACCAGGCGGCTGGAGCTGGACGGACACCAGGCCCGAGTGCTTCAACAGGGTGAAGTCCTCGGCCAGCACGGCGTCCACCGCGCTCTCCGGAGTGAAGCCGGACGAGATCAGGCTGGAGATGGTGGCCGCCTGGACACCCTGGATGTCCGCTAGGTCCTTATTGTCCTCGCGCAGGAACGCCACGTCCTTGGCGTCGTACCAGAGGTTGGCATTGCTGGGCACGTCGATGACCGGGGCCAGGGCGCCGCACAGCGAGCGCCACTGGCTACGCAGGAACAGATCCCCGTACGCCCGCTTGGCCTGGCCGTAGTTGCTGTAGGTGGCCGCCTGAAGACCCTCGGACAGACCCACAATGATCGGCGGGACGCCGCCGGCCGCGGACACCCGGGTCTCCCCGTGGCCCTGGGTGATGGCAAAGTCCAACTGGCGCATGTCAGCGCCGATCACCCGGACGTCGGCGCCACCGCCGGTGTACAGCGTCTTGTACGCCTGGTCGATGCCCACGCTGGCGTCGTTCATCTGCTGCACGAACTGCTTGAACTTCTCCGGCCCGATGCTCTCCTTCAGAGAGACGGACAGGTTCGGCGTGGCGGCATTCTCGAAGAACTTCAGCTTGTGCGTGGTGGCGGCCTTGTCCGCCTGGAGTTCTTCGATGATCGGCGTCAGCCAGGACATCCCCCGGAACTGGGCGTCCGGGTCCGGGATCGGCGCCCAGAACGCGATCTCCGGATACTTGCCGCCGGTCAGGTAGAGCCGGTACGGCCCGCCGGAACGCGGGCCGCCCGCGGTGTACTTCACGCCCACGATGTCCGAGGCCACCGCTGTGTCCGGCGGGGCGGTCAGGATGAATTCGCACCAGTCCGGGCGTAGCCGGCGCAACCGGTCCGGGGTATCGCCCATGCCGTCCTCGCGCGCGACGAAGAACGTCCCGGCCAGGGTGACGTCCTGCTCGGCCCGCATCAGGAGGTCCTGGGTGGTGCCTCCCGGCCAGGGCACGTCCAGGATGTCCAGTTCTTTCTTGCCGAACAGGTCTGAGCCGCCACCGGACTGGCCCTTGCGCCGGAATTTGAAGGCGATCTCGGAGAACGGGCGCGCGCGGGCCATGCTCACCGCGAAGATCACACCGTTGGTCTTGTACGCCCCTTGGACGTAGCCCAGGAAGGTGTCCTGGACCGGCTCCACCTTCTGGCCGGCGTACGTGGTGGTGTAGCTGGGCGAGTAGACGCCACCCTGATACCGCAGCCAGGAGTCCGCCCAGGCCTGGAATGAGGGATCTCCGAAGCGCTCGATCTCGGCTGCGGTGACTGCCTCGGGGATGGTGATCTCGTCACGCCCCGCGAGTGCCCGGCCGAAGCGGGCAAGCTCCTGGCTGACCGTCATCCCCACGCCACCAGGACCTGGTCATTGTCGATCTGCGAGATCTTGGCCAGACCCCACAGGGCGTGGGTGACCGAAACCAACGGGGTGAGATCCGTCATGGCCGTCCGCCTGTCCCACGCATGGCCATCTCCTACGGGTCGCTTCACGCCACCGCCGACAGCAATGGTCAGTTCGGACTGACCGATATGGGTCACAGACTGTTCCCGGCCGTTGGCCGCATCATAGATCATCCCAAAGGCCTGGGCTACATCCCGTGCCGCCATTGTCACGATCAGGTCTTCCTCCATCCGCTCGCGCTCGACTTCCTCGGCCACCGCGGACTCCAGTTCGGCGAGGATCGAGCCCGCCGGGGAGCCGGGGTCGATCACGATGGCGATGGCGTCGATCTTCTTAGCCAGCTTGATCAGGTCCGGCACCAGCCAGGAGGACCCGGACGCCCGCTTGATCAGCTCCACGTGCCGCTTGCCGTCCTCGCGGAAGCTGGCCAGGCCGATCGAGGACGTGACCACGCCCTGGTTGCGGGGGCTGATGTCCACGGACAGGACGGGCCGGCCGGACAGTGGCGCCGCATCCGAGCCGGACGCCGGATCGAACATCGCCTCCCACTGCTCTTTGGAGATCACCGAGAATCCCTGGGTGAGGTCCGGCGGCCAGATCCCCAGCCGCTCGCGCGCGAACCCGGCATCACCCATCGCCGCACGCTCGCGCTCCATCGTCTCGATGGAGATCCGGCCGTCCGGCCAGGCCGGCGTCCGAATGGCCTCAGCCGGGTTGGCTCGCTTCCAGCCCTCCCGGTCGTCCAGGTCGATTTCCTCGAGCGAGTCCAGCGAGCCGGCCAGGCCGTAGTCCAGGAAGGTCAGCCGGGAGCCCAGGGCCAGCGCGCTCTTGCGGATCTGGAACATCACCTCACCGGTCTCGCTGGTCAGCGGCGGACTCGAGGTCACCCAGATCTGCGGGTTGGGCACGGCGGACATGGTGGGCAGCTGGGCGTCCTGTTGCTCCCGACTCAGCGCGTACGCCTCGTCCCAGACCATCTTATGGAAGGTGAACCCGCGGCCGGCGCCCTTGGATCGGGCGATGAAGCGGAGCCGCTGCCCGGTCAGCAGTTCGATGCCCTCCTCACCGTTGGCATTGATCACCTTCTTGACCTTCTTGCGCAGCGCATCCGTGTTCGTGATCAATGCCAGGATGCGGCGGAAGGCCTCCATCGCCGTGCGGTACTCGTGCGCGCTGTGCCCGATCAACATCTCGCCGGTACCGAACAGCCAGAACAGCTCCAGCGCCTCCAGGATCGAGCCCTTGCCGTTCTGCCGGGCCACGATCAGGGCCACCAGGAAGGCCGCCCACTTGCCCTGATCGGTCTCGCCCAGTCCGAGGATCAGGCAGAGCTTTTCCCAGTCGTCCAGGTAGAGCCCGGCGGACTCGGCAAGCTCGATAGCCTCGAATCCGCTGGAGAACGCGAACGAGGCCGGCGCGAGCGCGATGCGCGGGAGCGCGCGTTCGATCGGCACGTGTTCCGGCGTCCAGAACGAACCATCCGGCAGCATCAGCCGGGAGCCGGTCGGCTTGAGCATGAACCCGCCGGTCCGTTCCATGACGTCGGACATGGATCACCCCCAGCCGGATGATAGCCGACTAGGCCTCGGAGGCCGCGCGCTTCCTCGCCTCGGCGAGCTTCTGTTCTCTACGTTTCTTAACCTCGTCCGCGGCGTCCGCCACCGGTACGGCCGGCGCCTGCTCCGAGCCCTCGAGCGCGTCCAGGGTCTTGCTCACGGTGGCCAGGGCCAGCGCGTACTGACGGGCCTCAGCCAGGACGGGTCGCACCTCCACCGTGGCCACGTCGCCCGGCATGTTGGTGGTGATCTGCCACCAGGCGTCCTCGTCACCCTCGATCTGCCGGTTGAGGATGTCCAGCCGGTCCTTGAGGCGCTGGGCCTCGGTCTCCAGGGCCAGGATGCGAGCTGCGCGGTTCATCTCGGCTGTCCTCCCTTGCTCTGGTCCTCGGGCACGTCGATACCCGCGACCTCCAGCCGGCGGATCAGCGCCTGGACGTAGTTCTCCAGGTCCGTGAACCGCTGATTCACGATCACATGCACCTCGCCGATCTGCTCCGAGGCGTGATCGACCTTCTTTTCCACCCTGCCCGCTTTACGGTAGGTGGCCATGCCGCCGATGATCAGGGCCACCGCGGTCAGCACGGACGCGAACGCCCCCAGCACGCCGGCCCAGCTGGGCTGAGGCGCGACAGCCTCCACCAGCAGAAGCGTCGGCGTCACCCGAGGACCCAGCTCAGCAGGGCGCCACCGAGCGGCAGGCCGATGAACAGCAGGGACACCGCGGCCAGCAGAATCTTGGACGCCCTGCCCATCTCCCTGGCCCCGCGATAGTGCTCTTTGCTCGGCGAGCCGGTGAAGATGAACGGCCCCAGCTTGATCCGCGTCTGGAGCCCCATCAGAGCACCTGGCCGAACGTCACACCGCGGGGCGTGCGCAGCCGGATGGCCCGCAGCCCCGGCAGGGCCTCGATATCGTCCCCGAACGAGCCGTGATGCGGCGCGGTGTCGTGAAATCCCACGATCGCGCCCGGCTCCATCCATTCGCGGTACCGCTCGAACTCAGGAATCCGCAACTGGAGGCGTGAGTCCAGCCAGGCGAAGTCCACGCGCTGGGCCGGCGTGAAATCCAGCGAGGCCACCACGTTCACGGTGACCGGCAGATCCCGGCAGACATCCTGCGAGTGCATCGCGCGGTCCCGCTCGGTCTCCAGCGTGTCCAAGTGGCCGTGGCCATTGGCCTTCAGGGCCACCCCGATGGCGTACGCTGTCTGGCCAATGCACGTCCCGGTCTCGATCACGTACTCAGGCTGAAGCGCGCGCACGAATCCGGCCACCAGGTCGCTGACCTCGAACTCGGTGGACTGCGGATCGGTGGACGTCCACCACTCTGGCCGCGGGCACCAGTCACGGGAGCGCGTGAACCGGCTTTCCTGGTAGATGGTCACCGGCTAGCGATGGTCGCAGTGACCGTAGGTGATGATCCACCGGTAACGGATGCGAGCCGGGCTCGCACGTACCGGACAAGATGCGTATTAACGGTCACGGCCAAGGTCTCTTCAGTGGCCGCACCGAGATCCAGCCACGTTGAGCCGTCGTGTGAGCCCTCCAGTCGGACAACAAAACCCGATGGCGAGCCGGTGGCTCAACGTGGCTGGGTGTGGTTGGCCTGGACCGTCTCCAAATCGCGTGCATTGCCAGCGCCAGTGCTGGTCACGGCATTGAGAGATACGTAGGGAAGGCTCATGAGACCACCTTATCAAGTCAGCTATAGTCACGCTAGGTCATTGATTCACGCTGAGTAGGCAGGTCGTAGCGCACCGGCTAGTTGATCTTAGGGGGGAGAGAGGACGAT
>Ga0193742_1002137_pt1 | contig 11467 bp, 18 predicted proteins | sample L2c1metaG_FD_165511 | JGI IMG/M metagenome (GOLD analysis project Ga0193742, IMG submission 165511) | Soil microbial communities from a riparian zone of the East river system, Colorado, United States - L2c1 | ecosystem: Environmental > Terrestrial > Soil > Riparian zone | place: USA: East River... | reverse complement strand
CGCTTGTCCCGGCCCTGCTCTTCGTCGCGCTTTTTCGCCATTTCTAATGGCTCACGCTGATCTTCTAGCACTTCTTTAACCACATTTACGGTTGAATTTATTGCTAATACTGCACGAAACAGGTACAATCCATATCGCTGTGTCTTAGGTTTGGCATCTTCGTCTTCATCATCATCGGGTTCTAACTCAATTTCACGAAATCTACCCGATGGTTCTAAAGTTAATTCAAGTAACTTCTCTTCCAATCCATTGAATACATGAGAATTGAAGCCTGTATAACCATTATGAATTGGAGCTTTCTGCTCTACAACTTCTCCGGTTTGACCATTGCGCGATTGCCCGACTGTTTCAAGTTCTACCGGTAGCCATTCCGTCCATTCGCAGACACGAACTAGAACCGGCTGTAATGTGTTAGTTTCAGGAAGGGGCATTACCAATTGTCTTTCCGGTCACTGTGTCTTTCGCCCAGGTTGCCGCACACCAAACCTCATTACGAACAAATCCGCCATCCTTGACAATTCGTTGCGCTTCCTCAACATCGTCAGTTGCGTATAGCTCAGTTGCACCACTCAGCTGTTGCGACTCAGGATCAAGCTCGGGATTACCCCGCTCGTGCTCCGATGGAATTACACCATAAACTGTATAACGTCCGTCCATCATTGCTCCTTCGTTTTACTTAGTTTTTCGATAGCATCCGCTATCGCCGGTGTATGTTCCGCAATTCCCGCGATCATACTGCTAACTGAATTAAATAAACTGGTGGAAGTCCGCGCCGTAAGCTCTAGCGCTTGATCAGGTTGCATTCCTTCCGCAACTAATTGGTTGTAGTGCTCCACTTGAACTGATGCCGCCGTCACCGCTGCTGCCCGTATAGCACTGGCGGATGCCAAATAGTGAAATGCAGACCGTAAGGGGTGATCCTGTTCCATTAATTCTCTTCCTTATTAGCTGCTACGACTGCCCATCGAAAAAGGCCGTATTTCTTCACTTCTACCTGTTTCGCCCATAATGGCAACCCGTCGCCTATGGGTATACTGAACTCTGTTAATACTTTTTGCAATTCCTGCTCGCGTTTGTACGCCCTCTGAGGCAAGAAATGAACCGATACTATCTTCGTTACCCTGACCATCCTCTAGCATCAACTCCCGTTCTAGCCGCTTAATTTTCTTCTGATTTATTGCACGCCGTTCTGCCAATATACGTCCGCGTTTTTCAAATAAGGAAGAAATTGATCCAAATATAAAAAAGCCAATCGATGCAAGCGTTGGATTGTGGCTAAATACTAGCAGACTACCTATTGCCAATGGTGCAAGCATATAGGCAATATAATCTGAGTATGGTTTACGCTGAGCTACCCGCCAAAGCCTACGTTTTAACATCATTCTTCCTCATTCGGTACCTTGCCTAACGGCTCGTCAGTCAAATCTAGACCAACCGGCGGGGTGCGTTTCCCCCATACCATCAAACGAATATTATGCCCGGCAGCAATCTGCTCACGTTCCTCTGGTGTCGGCTCCCAAATTGAACAAATAACCGCATTACCGTCACTATCCTTAGTGTAATAAGACCAAAGGTCATTATCTTCATTGCCGCCAGGCAAGGTGTGAATAATATTTGTATTGTGCGTTCTACGTGACTTCATGCTGTGCGCCTCACTCTTCTACCTGTACTCTTCTTAAACGGCGATTGCCTTGCAACCTTAGGCTTTACAACAAGCTCTCTTATTTTGCAAAGCGGAGCATTGCGCAAATCATCCTCCGTAACGGAACCATATCTAATTGCATAATGACCTTCTTTGTGCTTACGCCTGATAACGCAGCGCACACAACGCGGAATATGATCATCGTGCATTGGTCGCGTCCACCAACCACACTTCGGGCACTCAGCAATTGTGTACGTCTTAGCCATCGGTAGTCTTTCTAACTGATCCATCCCACTTTCTAAATTCCGCCGTCGTTAAATGAACAGCGTCACCACAGAAATCAGGTTCGGCCCAAATTACAATTTCTCCAATAAATTTTTCTTGATACCTAAGTGGAATACAAAATCCAATGCCACCTTGACTTATATCGTGACCGTCAAGAAATTTAGCCGCATCTAAAAATGCACGACGATTATCATGAGACTGCGCGGGTGCCATCCGCCGTAGAAATTCGCCAGCTGCATTTATGCTCACGTCGTTATTCTCCCACCTTTAGAACCGGTACATTCGGCGGCGGCATGTAATGACCGTGCCCGAGAATTGCCATCGGGTACGGCGCAGGCGGTGCCTTGCCGAATTCGAGCTTGTAGCCGACTTCCTGATAATGGCTGAGAAACATTTTCACCGCATAACGCTTTGCCCTGGCGTGGATATGCGCTGGCGGCAGCTTTCCTTTTGAATATGCCTTATAGGCGTCGGTGTCCTTACCAATGCGCTTCTTCGCCAATGTTTGCGCCGCTGCAATTGCATTTCCGCCTACATACCATGCGCCAGCAATACTAACTTCACCATCAGGCCCAACGTATACACCGTTTCTGCTGTTAGCAAGTCCCTGATCGGCGGTGATAGTTGGAACCACTCCTGTAATTTCATTTACCGCCTCGTTGCGCTCAATCTCATACTGTTTACGTGATACATAAATCTTGCCATATACGTCCTTTTCATTACCGCTGACCTTGACAAAACTCTCACCTAGCTTCCAGCAAACCAGCTTTAGTGACGCATTCCACGGCCGCTTAGCTAGTTTCTTGGCCAAATTAGACTGAATAATCTTTTCAATGATGATAAATGCAGGTCCGCCATCGGAATCTTTTTCATCATCATAGTCCCATTCTGCTTCAGATAGATTAAGCAAGTTAGGAACCGAGCGGTTAAACTCATTTGACAAAGCTGTAATTGCATCAAGCTGATTGTCATGCTTCGCAAATGCTTCACTAACAAGCTTGCGACAATCATCCGATGAACGCCAACTAATTGTCGGGTCAAGCCCAGCATAGCGCCAAATATGCCCAGCCGTCGGTGCCTTTGTAATATCTATATGCGCCAGCAGTCCAGCGGCAATCACCGGACCAATGCCGGTAATACCCTTGGCCCATACAGACAATGCTTGTGTTGCTGTCCAATCATCGAGCACACGCTTGATCTGTCCCTCTAGTGCTCGCATTTGATCGCCAAAGAATCCAATTGTCTCATGCGGCTCTTCATCCTGCGTCATTGAGCGGACTTGGTTATCTGATGCAATACGATAACTTTGCATTTGGTAGTAGGTATCAACAAGATAGCGTGCCTCACGCGCCGTTAGCGTAGCGGTGGCGTTCCTGATATCTCGGCTAAGCCTTTGAAACTCTGTGAAGTCACTAGTTTCCATGGTAATTTTCTCCTGTTAGTGTGGTGTTGTCATTAACCATTCGCGCAATATGGTTCACTCGAAAACTATAATTCATTCTACAACGGTGGTTCGCTTCGGTGGATTGATTCATTCAAGACCATTGGTTCACTTCAATGTCATAATTCATTCACACAGGATAGTTCTCTTTCGTCTAGTGATTCATTCCAAGTTGCTGGTTCGCTTCAGTAGGATGATTGTTCATTTATGAAGGATGATTCTATCTTGATTCCTGATTCATTCATGTCCAGATGGTACGCTCCGGCCAATGATTATTGTTCATTCGTGTCTATTAGTCCGCTCATAATAAGTAATTCATTAACTCATGATGGTTCGCTGCCGTGCGGGGATTCACTCAGGTCGGATAGTGCGCTCGCATTATGTGATTTCATTCGCACAAGCTGGTCCGCTTACGGTATATAATTTCATTTGTCTTGTCTGATTCATTCCAAACACATAATTCATTCGTGGGGTATGGTGCGCTTTTCTTCCCTAATTCATTCGCCAACAATAGTTCGCTCGGGCTTCATTGATTTTCATTTGATGATGATGGTTCGCTTGCCCTACTTGATTTCATTTCAAGTCGTTGATTCGCTGCTGGTTCATAATTCATTCGCTTCAATTGATTCAATCATTCACGACGATTAATCACTAACGCAACATGGTTCTCTATCATGAAATGGTTTCATTATCTCTCTTCATGGTCCGCTTACCCTCATTGATTCATTTCAACTGAATGAAACGCTTCTGCACTTTGATTCATTCGCGTTATGTGGTTCACTTGTGCTACCTGGTTTCATTCCGCGGGTAAGGTTCTCTTCGATCACACGATTCATTTTCCAGCAATAGTTCTCTCAGTTGGTTTGATTTATTCGGAGGCTATGATTTCATTTTAAAGGGATGATTCTATCCTCTTACTTGATTCATTTGCCAGCAATGGTTCGCTCAGGTGATTCGATTCATTCTCTAACGGTGGTTCTCTTCTGGTTCATGATTCATTATTGGAGGATGGTTCGCTTCTGATCGGATGATTTCATTTCTCAGACACGGTTCTCTCTCGCGGATTGATTCATTTGGACCGCTTGATTCTATCGCAAAATTTGATTTCATTCCCATGTTTTGGTTTAACTCCAAGAGCATGATTTCATTCACGGTATATGTTTCTGTCCGTACATCTGATTTCATTTTTCTGGTATGTTTCTATCCGCTGGTTGGATTCATTCCAAAGACAGGGTTCTCTTCTTCTAATTGGTTTCATTTCTGGTATATGATTCAATCATGACACCTGATTGTAAGTAGCTTGGTAGTAATTGGGGAGAAAGCCTCAGAGCGGCGGAAGGCAGTCCAGAGCAACCGGCCACCCTAGCAGACAGAGGCCGTCAGACCAAAATCTAGCGTTGTGCAGGGCTTTGATCGAAGCTGCTGACTGATGCTGCTTGCCATTAGTAGCAAGTTACTTGTCTTATCGCCCACTTCGAAGATCATCGCCGCGCCGACGAATGTTCTCATTGGCAACATGCTTTGATTTGTGCTCTCCACATTCACAAACTAGAATCGAATGAACTTTGATATAAAGTGTGTCATCCCAACGGGAAACAGGCGACGGATTACAACCATCCGTTCGGACAAGTCCGTTAGGTTGCCACTTATGCTTATGCTTGACTTCTTGCTTATTATTTTCGTCAATCGTCATCAAATACCTTGCCACATTTAATGCATTGTCCAGTAAAATCAGGGTCTTCGTGCCGCCCTAGCTGGCAATCTACCTTTCGTTGATACTGAATGCGATCCATATATTGTGCAGTTGTTTCAATCTTACGCCAATAGCGAATTAATTCCTCAATCGCAACTATACTCCCACCCGAACGAGTATTAACGCGCCAATCCGGTTGCATTACTACTGATTTATCATCAAACGAATGATCAACGATCCATAATGCACCACTAATATGATTCTGCCAGGTCGAATATGGCTCTACCGTCGCTAATAACTCGGCGGGAATTGGCTCTTTATTCATGTATACACATGCCCTGAGTTGGGATCTTCTGGACTGTTAGGGTCATAAATGCACTGCATATCAGACTGTTCGTAGAACGAGCGCGAATAAGTTTCAGGTTGCACCGGCTGGTTTACCGTCGATACGCCAGGGAAATGAACGAGTGTCCAGATAAAATCCTCATAAATTGCAAGCACATGATACTTGGTTGCATAGCTTCCCTGCCACATCTGCCCCGGACTAAGTTCGCTCATGATTTATCCAAGCCATAATATACGCGATATGCAACTAATGCCTTATACAATTCGCAATCATCGGCGTGATCGTCGCTCTTATCAAACTTATTTCCGCCCCAACCGCCGCATGATGCGCAATAATTGTACTCATTACCAGTTTGAGCAGCTAGCGACAAGGCTGCATCATACAATTCAGTTGCTACTTTATCCGCCCCGATTTGCCATTTTCTCCAATCCGAGGCCGGTTGCGGCGGTAATTCACCGGAATCCTCTAAGCGCTGACGCACTATTTCAGGGTGCGCGCTGTCCATATGATCAATTTCACCAGCAATGGTATCCGTTTTAAAGCCGCAATATGGGCACGTGGTCATTATGATCCACCTCCATAATAAATCCTATTTACGCAACGCATATGCCATAAACCTTTCGTAACTATCCACGACCAGGGCGAGAAAATACGTCTATCGCAGTGTTCACAACGCCTCATGTTCCTTTGCCCCGTAGCTCCATGTTATAGACGGTATCGAATTCAGGCTCGCTGATTCGGCCCTCGAATATCTCGATATTGTTGCGCTTAATTAGCTCGATGACTTCATGGTAGAGCATTTTATGTTTGACTGACAAGTGCGTTGCGGTAACAAATGGGCCACGCACGACGGCGGCGGAATCTTTCTTTTCCTTATGCAATGCCAATTGACTTGCACCCTCTACGAGCACACGCGCAACCAACGCTCGATCAATTGGTCCAGCGTCAGTCCAACCGTCGTCTTCCTCATAGACATAAACCGATACGCCTTCGTCGTCACTGCTACTGATTTGCACCGTGCCATTATCAGTGCGAATTTCAACCTCTACCCATTCACTCACTCTGATCGTTCCTCCATTTTTGCATAAGTAATTTGTGTGGTCCCCTCATTCTTAGCCGCATTCTGACAGTAACGCACATCATCGCGAGCCTCAGCGCGAGCGTTAATTAATTCACGGTCTTTTCGGCGCTCAGGTTTAACGCCATGTTCGGTAATTGTTCGATCAATATATGCAAATGCCTTGGCAATGTCATCAAATACATCGCGTCGTACGAGTACATAATCAGATGGAACTTCAATTGATTCGTTATTGATTGTAAGTGTCCATGTAGCCATAACTATTTTAGTTAGTGTCTTGGATCTAAGTTAGGTCGATCTGGATATCCGCTCATATTCTTTCAGTCCGCACTCGCAAATGGATGGGAACAAATAGATTGTGAACAACGATCAATTGCATAACCGCACGCACAAGTCTTTCGTTCTTCACAATCAGACTGACAATGCGGGCAAGCAACTGGGATAGTCTTTGCTATTCCCGCATGACGCTGTCCCATCGGTCCCTTACAAATCCAGTGAATCATATTTATTCATTCTCGGTTGCAGCTGCCAGCAATTCAGCGACGAATTCATTAACGTCTTGATCGCCAGCAAGCTTTTTCCAATCGTCAGACCAGTGATCAATGTCCTTCCAAGCGGCAAGATGCATTGTAACGCCGCTGATTGTTACCATTATCTCAGTATCAAGGTCATCAATAACCTGCTCAATAACAGCTTCAATCGGATCGAAGAGATCATCAACGTACGCTACATCGGTGAGGTTGCCGATTACTGACCGCTCGATGCTGAAACGTATCTTATTCATTGCTCTCCAATTCGATCAATGCGGGTTGTCAGCGCAATTGGTATAGCGCGATGCTCAACCTTGTTAACGGTTAAAGAGATATCTACTTCAAAGTCATGCAGAAACTGTTTCCCACGATTTGTTACTGGATCGCCCTTCTCAAAAATGAATTGTTGCTTGAGCTTTTTCTTATGAAGAATCTCACCATTAACGTTCAGTAGCGCAACCATTACGATTGCTTCCTTCGGATCATGTGGCATGTTTATCCTTATCGATAATTACTAACATGATTTCATCACCATGAGTAGTGCGAGTATGGAAGTTCGGCCGATCCCATTGAAGAATAAACCAACCTTCGCGATCAGGGTATGGCTTAAATGAATTAACCCGACCTTCACTCACTACAACATCATCCTCATGTAAATCACGAGCACGAATATGAATCGCTGCTGGACTACGTTCCATTACTAATTCTCCTGTTCAGAGATATGAATAACCAGTGGTAGTACCATTACATCGCTATGTGAATGGCGGAACTGATCAATACGATTAGCAACATATTCCTCTAGATTAGGAAAGGTATCGCTATCTCGCATTGATCTTGTGATAAGTCCATTACCATCGATGATGATTACCACAGTTTGTAAACCCACTTGTACTCCCCCTTCTGTTAAGTAACTTGCTACTACTTCCAGTCCAGACCAACCCGACAGAGTAGCATGGCCAGTAGAAGTGTGCATTTTGCAGGGACTTCCAGTGCCCTTCCACGCCGATAGGAACTTGCATGTTGCTTGACATACAATGCATGTACCATGATACAGGTAGCTTGCTAGTACGTGGCCACCTCATTTTCTGTAATATTTCTTATCTAGCATTACCAAATCAGTAACCGCCATCGGCTATCGGGAGAGTGCATGAGTAACAAGTTACTTTCTATTGCATGAGCAATCACTTGTAAGTCACCTGTCGGTTCCATGTACTCCGTATCAAGCTACTTGTATCTATTTGGGCGGGTATTGGAATTGCGCTCAGGCTTTTGGATGGGACTTCCTCAGCATTCCTCGGTTTGTATCTTCTGTCGCCTCAGATGGAAAACAATCAGCATAGAAATGTATTCTCTTTCTCGGCTCTACATGCATATGCCACTTAACCCGCTACAGGTAGCTTGCTAATGCTTTGTAATGAGACACTCCTGTACATCCAAGCCATTTGGCAAGTTACTTACAATTAATCGGGAAAGGGGTGGGGTAAGCTGCTTGCTATTACTAGTTCAATTGCACTGGTGAATTGTATTTCCAGCAAAGTTACTTGTCATTATGGGAGAGTGCGCAAGTAGAAGAGGGTGAAACATGCTTCGCAAGTGAATTAGACAGTGACAAGTTAATTGTTACTAGCTGAGTCTCTCCTATGGATAGGAGCGGAACGGAATAGGTGCGGAGAACCGTTCTTCCCTACCTACTCTGTGGCTCTATCCAGTACCTGAGTCGATTCCGCCCGGTCTGGTCGATTACCGCCCGATTCAAGCGGGTTCTAGGGCTGCTTTGTACGTCTCTCCTGTCCAGTGAATGAGTGATTCCGCCCGACTCGACTAGCAAGCTGCTTTCAAGGGTTCTAGGCGTGCAGCTGGCACGCTTGCGTCCTGGTTCGACTACCAAGTTGATTGACAATGTAAAAATAGCTGCAAATAGGCACCTTTAGGGGGAGCTACAGGTAGCTTGTAACAAGTTGCTACAAGGTGCCTGCAAAAACCCGCTATTTGCGAACGTTTCGGCCCATTTCAAAAAGCCGCTATTTGCGAACTTCTGCCGTGAGAGACAAGCTCGTTTACAGTCCTTGTCAACGAAGATTCGTTGCGTCTTGCAAAGAGGCTGCAAATTGCAAGGAAATTGGTCCTAGACCTAGCTTGCAAGTAGCTTGTACAAGGAGCTTGACGCAACGATCTTGCATCGGCACAAAAGCCCTGCAAACGAGCACTTTATTCGGCCTCCCACGGGAAACGACCCCGCATAATGTGTCGAGCAGGACCGAGGCAAACCGTGCAGTCGAAACGGCTCTTGCCTCACACGCCAGACAGCAAGCGGCTTAGCTCACCCGAGCTTCCCGCTACAGGCGGGTAAGTTGCTCCCGCCCTGGCGAACCGCCCACAGTTGCGTTACCAAGCAATTGCTGAGTGTGGCCACTGGTTATCCAGTCGCTTATACCGTCTCCTACGGTCGCTCACACAGATTCACGCAACGCCGGACGTACATACGGAAGTCCCTAGTGCAATCTAGGCCATAGCAGTCTCGTTGTAGGAACGTGACTACGTAAGTAAAAGCGGGTAGTTTCCTCCCACGGTAGGGAGGCAAACGTAAAGTCCCGGCCGATCCGGACCAGCCTATCGGCAGTAGCTCCCCCTACACACACAGACGCTTCGAAATTGCACGTTGTCCAAATAAGGCGCAATCACTGTTCTTCCGCCATCTGTTGATTCATCCTCGGATTTTCAATGGACGCGGAATGAGCGATATACCGAACATTGCGTCAGACCAGTAACCCGCGCTAGCAGGGTGAACCGTCAAGGATTGAAGGGTGAGAATATACGGTCCTAGTTTGTGTGGATTCTAGGTGCGCGTTGTGTAAAAAGTGCGATTGCACAATGCAAGTCCTACGATACAAGCGCGTATTGTGAAGGATGACGCGTGGTCGGATAACCGGCTATAGCGATAATCATTGTTCACAGTATAAAGGTTTGCTTGTCATGCGAACGCCGTCATTACACGTTGTAATTCTCAGAATATCGGGGAGACTGTGAAACGCAAGCCTTGCGGGGTAGCGTGGAGTCGCCAGTGAGATACCCGAACTTACGACTATTGGTAACAGACAGTGGCTTAGGTGAAAGTGCTAAGCCCAGTGCAAAAGACGATTCATGTAAGACTTTGCGATTGTATGTTCAATAAAAAGAGAACGATGTGTTCTCCATGGAATAGGGTCTAGGGATTGATTATCCACACGCAATTCCATGAAATTGGCAATTTTAAAAAATCACCTAGCGCAGCTAGGCGCGAGGGTTGCAATTAGTGTAAGTACGCAACCTTTGCGCGTGGCAGCTAGCCATGAATAAAAATCCACCGATAGGAGCATGAAATGATCACCACGTCCGATGTTATCCGCGCCATTGACTCAGTGTTTCCGAACATTGACTCGATCACCCGCGAAAAGGCCATCGTCGCCGCCGTCACCGAAATTGGCATTCCGGACGCAATGTCCGCTCCGGCCTCAGATGTGGACAAGTGGCTTGACTACGCCAATAACGCACTCTACATCTGAGTCACGCATGATCGCCCTGAAAACAAACTATGTCGTCACCGAAAATGGCGATATCAAATACAAGCCGCGTCCGGGTGGTGATAAACGCGGAAACTCATACGCTCGGAGAATGCGCAAAGCATGGTTGCTGGCGCATTTTGGAACGGGCGATACGTGTCAGTGCGTACATTGCGGAATTACGCTTGTATTCGCCACCATTGAAGCTGACCGGATTATTCCGGGCGATTCATATAAGCGTACGAATATCCAGCCGTCGTGTCGGACCTGCAATGCAAGCCGGAGCAATGATCCTAAATGGAAGGGTCCGCTCCACCATAAGTAAGCGCGCAGTTATTGTAAGGTGCAATAAGCGGAATTGTTGCATCTTACAATGACAGGCTTACTGTCAGAGTTCACATAAACCCACTATTCCCATTGGAGGGAATAATGCTTTTCACCATTCAGCGCCGTGACAACTCCAACGTGGAGTGGAGCGACGTTATCCAGCTGGACCCCACCACCAACGTGCGGCGCAACGGTGAGGCGAACCCGAAGGCCGACACCGCGCAGGGTGCGCTGCGTGCCTACGGACTGGCTGCGCCCAAGAAGGATGGCACGGCCGTTAGCAGGATTCGCGGACGCCAGTACCGCGCCATTCCGATGCTGACTGGCAATAGCAAGCCGGTTGTCACTCTGACGCCCACCAATGCGCCGAACGTGAGCGACGACACACCGTATGGCCGTAAGGCCGACGGCACGCCCCGCAAGCGGCCCGGACGTAAGCCTGCCAACCCCGTTGCCGCGCCGGTTACGGTGGAAGCGCCGTACGGATTGAAGCTCGATGGCACTCCGGCCAAGCGGCGCGGTCGCAAGCCGGTTGTCACTCGCATTGCGCCGGATGCCGTCGAACCCGCTCCGGCCAGTGTCGGCG
>Ga0193742_1002136_pt1 | contig 11484 bp, 5 predicted proteins | sample L2c1metaG_FD_165511 | JGI IMG/M metagenome (GOLD analysis project Ga0193742, IMG submission 165511) | Soil microbial communities from a riparian zone of the East river system, Colorado, United States - L2c1 | ecosystem: Environmental > Terrestrial > Soil > Riparian zone | place: USA: East River... | reverse complement strand
CAGGAATTGCGCAGCTGAGATATATGTTGTTCGTCAAATTATCATACATGACATCTTCGGGTGATCAGGCTTCTGAGAATTCGAGGGGGGCCGATGATACCAACGTTGACCAGATGGTCATCCTCCTCGATAACATCTCATGTTCTATGAATGTTTACGACAATGGAATGCACGATCTTCGTAAATATTAAGTGCACCCAGGTCCTCGGCACAACCTTGGTATTATCTCTCGGAGTCCGAATACAACGTTTTACTCGCATAATATTGGGTGGAGCGATGCGTAATCACCCCTTGAAGGTGGATATACGTTTACAAGTCTACGCTGGACATTTGGCCTGGGCTTGCGCGAGATCTCTATGGGAGTATATCACCTGGCCCCCGTATACCTCTGCAGCCTCGTTCGGGTCTACCAGTTGAATCGCCTAGGATGTAAGCATCTGGCCCGCGCTAAGTTCTAACTTTTCATGCCGCTCACTATAATATTAGCTAGACCAAACAAGGCAACAAGGGTAAATGGCCCAGGAGAATGTATGTACTTGAATATCCAAATATCTCGTTTCATGTGTCCTCCTGTGTTCTGGACTTGATCATGACCGATCTATAGTATATACATGGCAAGATCATCGTGATGCCTTCGTCCGCTATGACTAATGCGATGATATGTACGACCGAGCGCCCATCGGTTACGCTACCAGCTCTAACGTTCAAGATTCAGGCCGATATCCCCATAATCATAATATTAATATATATGATCATGTGATCAGGCGTTTAGCCTTTAGCGCTCATCGTAGCTTGGCGTTAACCATACGGTTCTGGCAACTTCTGGGACACCGTAACACAGAAAAAAAACCGGACGCACAGCTTCCAAGTTGTCTAGTGACCCAACTAACATTACTATATGGCGCTAGCTGCCTCAATACAGCGGGCTTGGCCGCGAATAATTGCTCTTTACAAGTTTCTTTGGAATCTTAAGTCAACTTCCCTTCATCCAAATATTTTCGCAAGGCTCTTCCGGCGCTTTGTTGTTTTGTTGAAAGGTTTATGCCCAGAATGGACAAATTGGTATGGGAGGCAAAGGCGCTCGAAGCCACCAGGCTCCCCGAATCTAGGATCCAGTGGTGGACTCGGAGTCGATTCAGGTGATCAAGTTACGGAGGCCGATGACACCAACGTTGACCAGATGGTCATCCCTCTTGATAACATCGCATGTTCGATGAATCCTTACGGCACTGGAGTGCACGATGCTTCTCGATCTTCGCAGATGTTAACTGCATCCAGGTCCTCGCACAACCTTGGTATTATCTCTCGGAGTCGGAATACATCGTTTTCTTCGCATAATTCTGCGTCGAACTATGCGCAATCACCCACTGGAGGTGGATATAGGTTTACAGTTCAACCCACAAGTCCACGCCGTACATATTCGATGTCTTCGCCCGAACTTGGGCGACCACATGCTGCTGATATCCATGAGGCTATATTACATCACCCTCGTCTACCTCAGTTTTTCCAGGAGCCTCGTTCGGATTCGCCAGTTGAGCTAGTTTCTCCGGGAGGAATTTCCAGATCACGCGTTTCTACACCTGCTTCGGAGTCACCGATTACCGAAACACCTTACCCCGGGGCGGTCGAGACCAGCTCACAAAGTCATATTTTATCTGTTGAATTGGAGATCCCGGCATTAGACCACAACCGCATCTATCCAGTAGCACCAGAAAACTTTCAACGATACGAGAAGAGGCGTAGGATGTAAGCATCTGGCCAGTACTAGCCTTTCACACCACTCACTATAATATTGGCTAGACCGAACAAGCCAACAAGGGTAAAGATGAAACCAATGCTGATAGATTTTTCGGAGTAGGTGTTAATGTTCAATATCATATCGCTTTGAATTGAATTCCATTTTTAGCCGCTTGGATCCATCTGGTTGGACTCTCTGTACTCACCCAGAAGGCGCTTGTTATTTTTTCAATGCAGAAAAGGTTTTCCACTCCTATGATGCACAAAAAAAATTGAAATTAAACCAATTTCAGAGCCTGAGGATCTTTACGGATGTGGATCTATATGACTCCGCTTCTTTCGAGAGGATCATTCAAGACATCGATATCATCGAGACCTTCATAACCAGATATGACATTCAAATCCCTGACGAGACTGATCTTGTGCTTGATTTAAACCTACATAATGGCAACCTTGTGACTGACTATTATTTCGCAAACCATCAACTCCGAACCATCTTCTTTTTGGACCACTTTGCGTCTGAGTGCCTACGCAATTGGGAGGAGATTAAAGGCGTTAGTTCTGGTAGACACCTTCGTACGTCTTCCTCGTGCTATCAATTGTTGAATAGTCCGTTCTTATTCAGAATCTTCTGCATCCCCAGAATACGAAATGGAAGCTCAATATTGGTGCGGGCCCTCAGCGCTCGTTATCTAAGGCTATCTAACCGCTTTTGAATTCCCTGGTCGCAGGTCGCATTGTGTAACATATCCAAATGCCCTTCAATTGACAGATGATCTGGTCTGTCAATTGAGAGATATCGTGATGCATTCTATTGGAGGTTAGTGCTATACTACCCAGTCGCAAACCTTGTTCTGATCTTGAACAAACTTCTTCAAGATAGCATGACATCGCCCTATGCTACATCACCATATACCTTGGATGATCTGTACAAAATCCTATCTCTGGCAGATGGCCTAAAAGGTTAATATTATCACTTGGATTTGATCTGATAGATTGAATCGCTTCAATTATTTAGAAAACGTTGGGAAACCGTACAGTGGCTGCACTAGTCTTCTCAGTGAGCGTAAAAATTGTCAAGTTCTGCACTCACTTAGCTCATCATTCTTACCGATTTAGGCCGACTCATGTTCGTGTTCAGTACGGTAGCCTTTCAAATATATTTTCTTCCAGATATATTTATTTTATTACCTTGTTTCAAAGGTCACATGAAATTTCTTCATTTTCACGGACAGCCGGAAGCACGTCTAAATCGCGACCAATCCGTCCATGGCACAAGAACCAACAAACGAACGTGGTTCATCAAAACCATTTCGATTTTTCTTTTCTCAGCGCCAGACGTTCATCTGAAAATATTGCAGAAGATGTGGGTCGATGGTGTCATGCACAAGGCTGTTTGGGAAACATCCTTGAAGAAAGTGAATGATGAATGGCGAGAATTCATCTTATACGTGAGTCGTAATATTCAGCTCCGACAAGCCTATCCTCATCAGCAAAATATGACCCAGGCTACTGTAATGCTGAACGCGAACGTGGCTTTTCTGGGAAAACTTCAGAGCGCTGATGCCAATAGATCTCCTGCTCAAATTTCAAGCTATTGTTCGATTACTGCCAGTATTGGCAGTATTATTTTAGGGCTACTTTTAGTTCGACAGAACCAGATAAAAAACAGAGAAACACTGGAAGCTGTTGATGCGGTTAGTGCATAAAGTTAGTACTATGATGCGTCCCAAGCTAAATTTGCACAATCGTCATTCAGCAGCGATTCCTGAGAAATAGAGCTCATCCTTTGCTTGGTTTAGAAACTCTAGCCATCATGTTCAGCTTGCCGTATGCGTTGCTGATGTGGAGGTGAGTGATTTCATCTGGACCCCTGCTTTGTATCGTATATCTTACATCTGTTTCAGCATGGTCTCTTTTCTCACCGCTTTTCTGTTCATGTGCCTCCAGGACTCAACCACAGTCGCTCGCTCTATTATCGCGTCTTTGTCTGGAGTCATCGCAGTCCTCATCGCGTGGTGCATTTCGACGTCCTGGGAGAAGCACCCTGACTCTGATGCTAAAAAGCCCCAGGGCTCACTGCCTTTTGAAAGACATGATGGCTCAGAGGAAAAATCGAACAAGTTCACTTTCGAAGTGGTTATGCCAGAACCTACTCAAGAACCCCAGCCTTCGGCTCTGGGTCTGATGCTCCCGTCAATCGCCTGGTTCCCCTTCCTGCGCCGTCGGCGTCGGTCATCATACGACTCCAATAGGACGTTTATTGAAGATCTATAGTATACTACAGATTTACAGATTTACAGATTTACAGATTTATGGTTTCTTTTTGGTCTTTGGGAAACGACTTTGATGACACTAAAGAGGCCCCAGGAGAATGTATGTACTTGTACCCGAATATCTCTTTTTATATATCATCCTGTATTCTTACACTTGATCATGACGATAAGCCAGAGCAATAGTATGTGGTACATGTCAAGGTCATCACATCCCCTTGCTCCGCTATGGCTAATACAATGATACATATGTATGATCGAGAGCCCATCGGATAACAACTTGAAGCTGTTAGCTCAGATCGATTCATTATCCCCATATTCATACCATCAAGCGTTTAGCGCTTAGCGCCCATGGATGCTGGGCGGTTGCAATGTCGTATTCCAGTGCGCATTCTGTCATTCCTCGGGGTCCTATTGACGATGGATCATTGATACGCGTGAAGTTAGTACTTAATAGTGGCATTACGTGTCACCTTGATAAAGGAATAAATACAGAAATGCTACGAGGAATTCGAGGAAATAGTGGGGTAGGAATGATGCGAGCCATGTGCCAGGAGCCTTGTTATTGTCTTCCGGGAAAGTGATGTGGCGGGCGAAGGAAGGATGTGCTTGAAAGGGCTGCCGTTTTTACAACACATTCATTCCATATGTATTGCTTGCAATTCAGAACACTTCAGTGGCAACTATTTTGGAGATAATCCCACTGCGTCTTAGGTTACGGTTTAGTGGGTCAACCTACAAATTAATTAGGGAGAGAAATTTGATTACAGTACCACGGTTCCATGCGATCCTCAATGAAAGCCGGGCGCCCTTTAATGTGAGCCTGAGTCATCACAAGATAAGGATGGCTTCCACGTCTTGTGCGACTAGTAACTACGAGGTAATTGTGGCATCACACTGGCACGGCATCAAATCCTGCAGGTCCAAACAGCAGGTTTCGTCACGCTTTTGGCCTCCGAAAAGTCAAACCATTCGCATTCAAATACTCCTTCTGAAGCCGTAGAATTTGTTACTTTGAAAGAATGTACTTTGAATACATTTATTATTCGCCAAAAAAAAAAAAAATCGTGCTAGGATCCATCCTTGGTGTTCCTGTGTGTCACAAGCCTTTTTTTGCAGTATTTCGGGTGTTGCGACACCCTCCCTTGACTTATGTTCAAATAAGCCTCATGGTTATAATCAGTATCCAAGAGAACCTGAAGGCATGCTGTCTTTTTTTTTTCATTGTTGAAACTTGATGAAAGGGGGAGGTATTCACGACTTTGGCATATCGGGCACATGTCCAACCACATATATAGTAATCTCAATCCCCCCCCGGTTACATATGTACTAAAATTACTTGATTCACTCTTTTTTTTTTGCATGTTAAAGACTCCAAAGTCAACACAGGCCACCAACCATTTAAATGTATTTCGCATCAGAGCTGTTTGATACCCACCCCTATTCCATACAACTTCGCCGACATTTTTAACGGGAAGGAGACCGAGATCCGAACCAGTTATGTCTCCCTGGTTTAGGACACGTTAATTAGTATATCATATGCTCCAACGCCCGCAGCCCACAGCACTGTCAAGATGTATCCCAATCAGTATCCCTCTCCCGAAGACGCATACACCACCAAGTTTTGTGCCCACCCCCCCCGGAACATGGATACCTCGTGTAGAAATAATTCCAAAGGGACCATCTTTAGATCTATCATCAATTTTTTTTGCTGTCTTGACATGCTGAAACAAGCGCTGAAATTAAAAAAAGACAGACGTGGAAAGCGAAAAAGGAAAGTATGGATGTTGACGAGATGGGTGATCTTCGTGGACGGATGTATGTTGGCAAGCAGGATCTTTTTAAATTGCGAGGAATTGAAACTGAGTTTGGACAAAATGAAAAGGCATAGAGGGGAAGAGGAGACCCGCATGGATTTGGATATTCACAAGGAGGACCACGAAAGAAAAGGAAAGCAGGTATAGTTGTACTTGAATTCTGTCTTGTCAGTCTAGTTTTATCATCATACTTATCAAGGTAACTTGTTTTGACCATCATTCATTGGTGGATGTTTGAGAACCTTTGATGGAGTTTACCTTTTTAATGTGACACATGTAGCATCAAGCATCAATAAAGCCCCAGCTGAACTGGGTGGAAGAGTGTATCATACATGCTATAAGATACAGATCATCTACATTTTAGTACGTGAAAAGCGAGGGGTATAGAGGTGGAGGTACTTAATCAAGGACGATAACAGATCAAGAAATACATCCATGTACATTGGAATTATCAGCTGTGGCAGTGGTGATGGATGTGATCCAGAAAAAGAAAAGAAACTAGACAGCCGAATATTTGTGTTCCACGTATCGAAATTTGCGGAAGATGCTGCACAGCTTGGCTGTTTTAGAGGTTAAGGTGTGCAAGGCGCTGGTCTGTGAGGTTAACTGCTGTAAACCCACGAAGAACGCGAGAATGAGAAATATCAATGGAATAGCTTGGATCGGGTGGTTATTTTGCCAGATTAGGACTGCCCATTGGCAGAAAAGGGCTATGAAGCCAACGAGAGAGAAGACCCGGGGGAGAGAGTAGGCGAGTGCAACGCCTTGGAATTTGAAACGGTCGGATCGGACCCCATTGAGGTAACTTTGCTAATGAGGGGGATGAGAAAAAATAGTCCAAATAAATAAGAATATGCATACAGCTTGATGAGCTTCGGCATTGTCCATCCCTTCATGTCGATGGAGAAGAAGAATTCCGGTCAAGAGGCTTGCGCTTGCCAACATAGTGGAAGCATATGCGAAACATGATGATACAGGTTGGAAGAGGCACAAGATATGCAATCTAGGTGTTAGAAACAGAATATCAGATTTGGGGTAATCGTTAAACAGCGCCATGTGTACGAACAGTAGTAACACAACCGATGCGCAACAATCTTGGCGCCAGGTTCTAAGGCAGGTCTCCATAAAAGTAGTCCAGGCATGACCATAGACATATTGATCTACGTAGAGGGCATCAAGTGCCGTCAAATATCTATGCGAGGTTTGGAATGATAATACAGACAACAATGGTCTAGTCCATTGTACTTCCTCTGATGTTTCTGCAAGGATGGCACAATCGCGCGATAGGCGGGATTGCTCTTCTCCGTAGTGCGTTTCATATCGGTTGTAAACTTTAAAAGAAAAGCAGTGATAAGAATGAGGAGGGATAAAGTAAAGGCCGCTAGTGCTTACGAATAATGGACCAAAAGCGACCTATCGGAGATGGAGAAAAAAAAGTCAGAAATATCCCGACCGGAAGACGGAAGTAGATTCTGACCGACATAAGCTATGACGTGCCCGTCATGGATGCGATCTGGAAGAAAATGGAGCGTTAGAACACATGTCAGGCCCACTTTTGGCAATATGGTTCACCTCGCGAAAATTTGAGAAGTTCGAGGAATTTTTCGCATTGCGTGGTTGTATAAGGGAATGTGGACAAATTAGACGTCAAATTGTCTAAGAAATTGATAAGTGGCTTGAAATTGGCCATTCGATTCTGATGACTGACCGGCCAGAGCGTGTAAAAATACAAGTATGAGGTCATCTATGGCTTTTGGCGGTAACCCACCAAAATGCATGCAAAAATTCTCTACGTGGCTCCAGTACTGGGCTTGCAATAATAATTCTGATAGAAGTGATTAGCATCTAGATGTTCATGATATTTATGTGGTGCTTACTAAGGTGAGAGTCCGAAACGACAGGTTTGAGCCCAAGCTCCGTAGTAGTATACTCCGTCAGCCAGAAAAGTGTTTCTGTGGCACGGTCAACCAGGTAGTAGTTACAGTCATCCTCGTCGAGTTCGAGGAAAAGTTCCAAATCGCCGTCGAGTTCCAATCCCTGACTTTCAGCCTGCCTTTCGACTTCTGTCGCCCATGCACAGATTTTTTCGGCAGTCTTATGATCATACATGTATGCTTCTGTGACGACATGCAGTCCGAGGTCACGGAAAAAATAGGCCTTGCCTTCGGGATGGATGTAGGCAGACCATTGAGGTGGCATGTATGTTGGACTGGATTAATAAAGTTGAATCACGACGTGAACTGCACTTCCTATGATGTCTACTCACGAGGGATTCCGCGAGGATTGGAACATTCCCGGTTTGATGATAGCAGATTTCCGTATGACCCTGTTGAAGTCGGTTGGGCGTCAGTATATATGCTGCTTAGAAGAGCAACGGACGTACGTCTTCATTACATCGTACCGAGCTGTATGTTGGGCTAAAATCGGATAAAGCGTTCCTTTAGAGACGCAAAAGGTGGGTTCGTTTGGCTCGTCAACGATAGGCGTATGTCCATCTGTCTTGGAGGCGTCCGTCATTGATAAAGGTTAGAGGAGGCGCTCAGTGAAGGACATTGAACTGGAGTGTACGGTTTTATAAATGCCTACAAAAGCACAGCCCGAAATTGTTGTCACAGGATTGAAGGCTATGAAATCCAGATGACATAAAATTAATTGACTTCTTAATTCCATTTCTAGTATCAATTACCACAAACATGATCAAACCTAGCACTGCAACTTTTCCTTCTTCTGTCGACGTAGAAATCAAACGCTTTCCATCACGCCTAACCTATGTCCATATTAACAGCCCTAGGTACTTGTAAGTTGACCTCAATTTGGCTGTATTACTGTTGCCTACTTACTAGGACTTTCTGGGCAACATCCATTGTCGATGGATAAGATACTGAGTGAACAACGGATTTGTAGATCAATTGACATGAATTCGCAAGCCGGTACAGCCATAAAGTATGCCTTAGTTTTCTCTTCTTGAATTGTTTGACAGGTCAAATTGACTTGAATACTTGATCAATAGTTCTAAGACTCCTGAAAGAGAGATAGGGGGGCGGGTTCCAACATCAAGCGAGGAACCCAAGGCTTCCCAGGAATGCCGGGATGAAGCTGGAGAGTCTGTCATATATAGCTCTAGTAGGGCTTCAAGTCATAGTGACGCCAGTCGGCAAGCGCCAGAAAATACTAGTACATCAGGTACGGCAGCCGACTTCAATCTGCCAGTGTGTTTTTAGTTAATCGGCGGCCGCAAAGTATCAACCAAAAATGATTCGGTTGAAGATGGGGAAGAGGAAGAGGTTCAGGGAGATTTAGAACAGGATTCAGACGACGATTTTCCCAAATTTGAAGGGTGAGCGAAAACTCTCAATAATTCCATAGGAAAATCACCACATCGCTTTGATAGGGGCGAACCCCGTGGACGCGTAGTAAATCCTGTCGTCGGTCCAAAATCCAAGCCCGTTCGGCCTAAGTAACCCAATAGATTAAACTGTATCCATTTTGAACGCAAACCATGACTAAAGTTGCAAGTCGTTCCAACGTTTTTCTATTGATAACATAAACACCCTTCGGGTAAACGACTCCTTTGTTATGCATTATGCATTGCCTTGGTTCAGTTTTGTACCGACAAATTTTTTGCTGTGGCTAAAGTATTCTCCCATTGTCTGCAGCCGACCTACAGATTTGTTAATATGAGACCAAAAATTTGGTCGGCTTCCGATGTCCATTGTCAGGGCCAATGGCATGTAGTAAATGCGATCATCGATCATCCGATCATTTAATACAGGCGTCTACTTGCATGCGGAACGTCGACCAGTTAAAATTCTACACGTAGATACCTAAGAAAAAAAAAATTGCTCTGAGTACATGGAAATAAAGGTTAGATTGGATGTTCTTGGGTCCTTCATCAGTAAACCCTGGTTTCGGTACAGGCAGTACAGACGGCACTACAAATCTAGGGAGGTACACAGGTACTAACGAGACCTATGCTACAAATGGCCAACCAGATGTTCAAACGTTCAAGTTAGGAAACCATCAAGCTTTTTCCATCAACAGAAGGGCACTAAAAAAAGTTTTGATCAGTTATACACCAAAATGAAAAATTTCGTACATATCTATGAGCGATCTGTGGAGGGGGTGCTGCCCAACACGGTACCACCGGCTCAAAGCTGTCCTCGTATATGCATAGTGTGAGTAATTTGCCGTCATCCAATTTACTATGTCTCACTTACTCTTCTTCTCGACGCATTTACAAAAACGCAGACTATTTACGCGGGCCTTCTCGGAGGGGGGGGGATCGCTCCGGCTAACTTTCCAAACATTACATCTGCACGAGGCCCGAGGGCCTTCTCTAGTCTAAACACAAATCTGTAGACCTTAGGCTTGTGGGCTCCATCCCCGGAAACTACTTAATTTTTAGATTTATGCTGCGGCCGCCTGCACCGCTTCTCGAGTCCATCACATCACATGGTGATTGATTGATTTGCAAGCCGATAGCTTTCGGATTGGCAGAAATGGAACGAGGTTTACATTGACTTCAATTTTTGGTTGATTATTCTGCAAATAATCTACAGGACAAAATTTAAAATGATGTAGAGAAAATGGATAGCTTCAAAAGTCCTAGGTTTCTGAAATTTCCCTGCAAATTTCGAGTTTAATTTCCGTCCATCCTGGTATGCCGATGTCGAGTGGTGGTAAAATCGCAGCCCTGCGTTTCAGTGAACACATAGATTAGAGCTTTATGCAACGTGCCGTTCAGGTATTCTATTTGAATTGTATTTCAAATATTTACAAAACCCCTTACAGCAGTCAGCGACCTCGAAAAAATTAAAATACTTGATAACAATTGGCGGCGACTTGAACACTGATGCAAGGTTAATTGGTAATAATCATTGTTACATAATATTAATAACTCAGGTAATACGTATCACTACGAAGGATGACTACGGAAGGCGAGGTCCGCGGACCGGGCCGGAGCAAGTGCCGAAAGCAGTACACGACAAGGCACTGACAGGGCTTGGCGCCTTTTAAATTCACCGAGTGGCGGCGTTGTAAATTTAAATGTATTGCCTCACCATGTCCTAATTCTGGCAATTGCGGTGCACAAACGGTAGTACTCCTAGATCAAAAGAAGCGGACACCGATGCTTTATTCCCAAGTAACTACTACAACTAAACATAATACCATTAACAGCTTTCTCGCTTCTGTGAGCTCGCTACGTGATCCTCAGCGCGAAAACTGGCTCTGTATTCACTTCTGGAACATGTACAAAGATCATTCCATTCCCAAGGGCTACTATGACAGCTGGCACAACATATATGACCTGTCAACTTGACAGACTTGCAACGATCTCAGAGCCATCTATCACCCCACTTTCCCACAGTGTTATGCAGACCCAAAGATAGCAGGACTTTGCATGCCGATCTTATTTATTTATTTATTCTCCGGTTCACTGCCCAAATTGGTATTATTTTAGGGGTTTCGCACCATATTACGGTTGGCGAGCAGGGTCAGGTCTGTCCTGAGTTTCGGATCGCATATTTTTATCCCTGGGGTCCACGCTTCTGAAAGTTGTGACTTCCATAGTCACAATTTATTTTCATTACCTAGTATACTATTATAAATATTCAAATATCCTGTATTTTGCATAATTTATTTTCTATGTCAAAACT
>Ga0193742_1002135_pt1 | contig 11487 bp, 9 predicted proteins | sample L2c1metaG_FD_165511 | JGI IMG/M metagenome (GOLD analysis project Ga0193742, IMG submission 165511) | Soil microbial communities from a riparian zone of the East river system, Colorado, United States - L2c1 | ecosystem: Environmental > Terrestrial > Soil > Riparian zone | place: USA: East River... | reverse complement strand
AATTTTGACCTGATCTCCTTATTGAGCGCTATGCGATGTGTGGCGTGACGGATGTGACGCAATTCGTTTGGATGCGTATTGCTAAAAACTGGCACGGCCACAATCTGAAACGCAACCAGCTCATCAGGTAGAAGACTGCGCATATAGCCGGTAAGATATGCTATTGGATCATGTTCAGCCAGAGCTTTATGGCTAGTGAGCGGTAGGACGAAGTCATCGGTTAGTTTCAATTCTACGACACCGCTCGATATGCCAGCAATCTGACCTATGTAATCGTCTGTCTCGGTGATCTTAACGCCAGGTAAAAAAGATACGATAGTGCGTCGCATTACTTCGACTTCGTGTGTAGGTACCTTAATGACATAGCGAATACCCTCATCACGCGTGGCAACGAGTTCAAGCGAGTACGGCTGCTTTCTGGCGGCTACGCGTTCCCAAAAACCGTAATATTTTACTAAACTGCGCATGAGGATGTGCAGTTGTTCCGTAGCGTATGCTGACTTAGTGGTATCTGTTGGAAATCTCAGCTGTAAGAATGTGAATGTAATTTCTCGTTTTCCTACGCCTAGGCGCTGCAAGAAGAAAGAAAAGAATGTTCTCGTGTACTGAAAAAGCTTTATCAGGAGGAGAATGAGAAGATAGCAAGCACCAAACTCAATAAGTAACGCGCTAATAACAATGATGAATGACCAAAGAGTATCTAAGTGATGCTCCTGTGTGTAGCGAGCCGGACCATTAAGTAGGGTGTCTAGAAACTGCTGCATGTAGTAAATATCCCGGGTTGCGCATCATGCCCATCTCTTACGCTTTTCAATCATAGCATGTTTACACCTACTCGATTTCAAGCAAGTTTAAAAATTCGAAGTACCTCCGTTATGTAAAAGTGCTATGCTTATAAAAAAGTATCTTTAAAAAGGAAATAAGCACCGATGGAAAATAATTTTATTATCATTGCCCTTGTAATACTCTTTGTCGCTTATATCGTCTATACGAAACTTGTAGGTAGCAAAGGTACTGATCGCAAATCAAGAGAAACAGCCATCTATAAGTACAAGAGCAAAGACTATATTATGACGCAGTCTGAGGTTGAATTCTTCAAAATACTCATCAATGTAGCCGGTGATAGATATTTTGCATTTCCGCAGGTTCATTTGTCTGCAATCTTAGACCATAAAGTGCCTGGGCAGGACTGGAAACCCGCATTTCGTCATATCAACGGCAAGTCCGTCGACTTTGTCCTGTGTGACAAGGTAACGCTTAAGGCGGTATACGCAATTGAATTAGATGATACGTCACACGAATCTACAGTTCGCCAGGAACGCGACGGGGAGGTAGAGCGTATATTCCAAGATACCGATCTGCCTTTGGTCCGATTTAGTAACTACAAAAGTCTCAGTCAAGATGAAATTGCGCAGCGTTTCTATGAAGCTCATAGTCTACACGCACAAGCTTTCTAAAATAGTAGTCGAAAATTATACTTACAGTGTAACCGTATGGACAGGTTGTATGAATGAAATTACTCTTTGGTTCACATCCTTTCACTCCAGCCATGAAAAGAGTCGCAGGTCTTTAGGCCTAGGGCTTTTTTCTATGCTTGAAGTTTGAATTCACGGTTTTTCTAAAAGCAAAACAACGCGGGGTTCGGTGAAGCGTAGCGCAATTCTGGAAAAGTTTACTTTGGCAAGAATAATGGCAAGAATAAGCAAGCGGCGGAGCAAGGCGATACTCCTCCTTGTCAGCCTCTCTGTGAGTTTTCATATAGTTCTCTAGTTCTCTTGATTCTCTAAGTGACATAGTGTACTATTTAAAATTTGGAGATTCGCAGTAAGCTACGTTGGACCATTCGGTGCCATACTTTTATCAGCCCTACTGCTCGTGGTCCTCATAATCTTCATACTCAGCGTTTTAGGGTTTATTGCCCCTACTCGCCAAGATTTTATCACTAAACAGAGTCAGATTTTAATAAGCCCTTTCACGAGGAAAAGTAAAAAGTAGGCAGGAGATTAATATGCCAGTGCAAAATACAATTAAATCAAGGCTTAAAAACCCTTACCCTGCTATTGACTTTGAGAAAGCCTACGGATATCTACTCGGGGTTAGAGAAAAGTTTCCAGAGAGGAGTAAATTTAGCCGAAAGGAACTTTTAGAAGAAGGTCTTGGCTTTCCTGAGAACAACGGCGCGGGTCACAATGTCGTAGGCGCACTAGCCCATTTTAATTTAATTCATCGAGAAGGCTCAAAGGACCGTATTAGCTATAATATAACCCCTGAGGCTGACAGATTATTGAATTATGAAGATAAGCCGATTAAATGGGCGGAGTTTGCAATCAAGGCTGCTACGTCTCCTATTTTGTTTACATATCTCTATTCTAAGTATCCTGATGGCAACTTGCCGGTAGGTGTCGATGCAGCTCTAATTAAGAGATATAGGGAGGTCAATGATAAAAACGTTGGTGCGATTATTCGGCGATACCAGACATCACTTCGATTCGTACGAAGTAAGACACCTTCTTCAAATGCCAATACGCCAAGAGAGGTTAGCGAACGCACCGAGAAGACTTTCGAAGTAAACATGGGGGGTGGCATAGTAATGTCTATCCCTGAGAGTACTCTAGTTAGTATTCTCAAAACTCACTTTAAGTTAACTCAATAGCTACTCTGCCGCGACCTAATTGATGCGCCTTCATGCCGCAGAGTCAAGGTTCTATTCCAGAACCTTCTCCCCGGCCATGAGATTATTACAGACACAAAAGTGTTCCAGAATTTATTCCTGGAACACTTTTGTGTCTTGTTGCCTCTATAGATAGGGTTCGAATCCACTAGGCTGGAATGTTATAGAATTATGGTATAATTCATGATAATACCAGTTTGGAGTATAGGTGCGTTTAAACATTTTCTCAATTAACAAGAACGACCTGCCAGAGCTTCGGAAAAAGCTCGCTGCAATCGGGATGTCTATAATTCACTCTGAAGAGCAAGTGGGCTGGCAGGGTAGTTTTTATTTTTCGAATGACCCAAAGCCAGGAACTATCGACTGGGCTGAGACTTTTCAAACCTACTTTGATAAAGTACCTAAGCCAGAAAATATTAATTACTTTGCCGTCTACCTCTTCACTAGGAGAAACAGGGCCTATGCTGTTAGTTACGGCAAAGCCCACTTTTACTTGCGCCAGTTCTGCGATCATGACTTTGGTGTCGAAGTCGCAAAACGCATCGCAAACGAATATGACATTCGTCAGACCTCTTCAAAGCGCTTCGCTGGCAAGAGGAAGAAAGATATCAAGAGTTTTACTGCTAATACTCGACTTGACGTTGAAAGTGGTGAATCTGTCGACTATCTTCAAGCCGCGATAATTACAAATAAGCAGAGTGACTTTGGCAAAGCCGGTAAGTTTGGTTCTTCTGCCCAACTCATACTAAATATCATTTCTTCAGAAATCGGCGCCTTTCTCACTAAACTCGAAGCCGAGATGAAAAATGATCCGTTATTTCCACTTCCACGCACCACAATTATTACCGAAAGTAACGAGATAGCTAAATATGACAAGATGCTTATTGACGAACTGCTAAGTGGCGCTAAAGCATCGGAGTTCACCGACAATAGCTATGACCTGTATGGCGTCGACTTCGTCTTTCCAAATGATGGCAGATACCGTATTTGGTGTCCAAAATATGATAAAGATCTAGAAGTTGAACGGCTTTCAGTCGCCGATTTACGCAAATTCATCAAAGACTGTAGTATTGATCGTGCGGATATTCTTAGTATCAAGATTACCTTTGCTCAAGAAGGTCGTCCGAAATTCACTCGCAATATAAAAGAAGCTCTTGATTATATCGCTAGCAATGAGCATGTCGTTCTGAGCAATGGCAAATGGATGCGTTTTAATCAGGACTACCTTGATTTTCTCGATGCTTATATTGAGACGATTGAAATCGAAGAACCTGAGTCAGAATTTGAAGAGATCAGTCTTACAGAAACAGATTTCAACATCTCCCAGACCATCTTAGATAAAGGGTATGTTGTTGCTGATAAAGATTTCTCAAAAATTAAAATCAAATCAGGCACACCCGTTGAAGCCTGGGATCTTCAAAAAGATAAAACGGTGTATGCGGTTAAATTCGGCACAGCGCAAAAACTAGGTTATGTTTGCGATCAAGCGACGGCTACGCTCGAAATAATACGTACAGGGGCAAACGCAAAGAAGCTGCCCGATTTTCGACGGTACGCCTTATGGCTTGGATATGAATCTACACCCAACCGTCTAAAATCTATCAAGGATTCTCGCTCGCTCATTCTTAAACAGAAGATTGAGTCATGGGCGAGAAAATCTCGTGATCTTGGTATAGAACCTGTGATCAAAATTAGTCGTAAGACTAAGAGTAAGTAAAGCTAAATGGCTCACCATAAAACAACCAGCGATAGCTATGTGCATGATGAGCACTTTAGCCCAATCACCAACCATCATATGACACGATTCATTATGGAATGCACGCCGTTAATACTATTAGCGAATAACGAGTTCAGTGATATTCTAGCTAACCCAAACGGTGACAATGACACAATCGACGAGGTGCTTAAAAAGCCGATGTACTTTGAGGGATTTGGAAAATTTTTAGCTCAGGAGGCCACACTGTTCGATGAGGTTATGAGACGATTAGATAAACTTCAACACACAATATTTATGATCTCCTTCTTTCCTGCGAAACCAGAGAAAAACAATCTTCCACTTACTCGTGCAGAATATATAGAAGATCTATTGGAACTATATGTAAGTAATAGTATCGCTCTTGAAGATAGAGCATTAACATTAGTTAACTTTCTATATGATTTAAATGTAGATGTAACCGACTACGACAAAAAAGACAAGATTATAACAAAGCTGACTGACACGGCAGTCAAAAGTAGCTTGGAGAAACTTGATTATATCCTCTCGGCTGTTAGAAAGTCCCGAAACTTAATAATACATAGCACCTCCTACTACGATGAAAGTCTTGAGAATATCTTCCAAATGGAGATTCGCTATCGGAATTTGAGGGAAGATCCTCAAGAAGCTGACACAGCAACCCAAATGGTTAAGGAAATTAATCGGCAATACAAGGCTTATGAGCAAGATAAGCTAGTGGACTTATATACAAATGATGCCATTCTTACGAAAGTAATGGTAGAATTTCTGGATGCCTTATATTTTAGGCATAAAGAAATTGTCAATCAAAATAAAAACTATGTTGGAAAATACGGTAAGATAAATCCACGCGAAAAGAAGAGGAATTCTATTCGTCAGGAGTCATTACTCGTATCCGCAGTAAATATGGACACACTAATGAAAGTAGTTAAAGGCTAAGAAAAATCTGCTACGCTCGGAAGATCATCTTCGTCTTGCAAAATAGTCAATAGGCCAAGCTCATGAAGTTTCTTATTCATTATTACTAAGCTCGGATATATAGTGTTCCAATTCTGAGACACTAGGTCAGCCATGAAATTATAATTAAACAAAATACGCCCATTTCGGGCGTATTTTGTTTAATTTGGCCTAGAAAACCTGAAAACACATCGAAAAACATGCGAAAAAGTTTGGACAGGTTCGAATCCCTTTGCCCTACAGGCATGCTTAATCGGCAAATAGCCGAAAAAAGAAAATAGAGATGTATCATGGAGTCATGTATATAGCGTGGGGCGTCCGGTAGTTATTGAATTTATTTTAAGAATATGTTATAAATAATAAGTTCTTCAGCGAACATATTCAATGCCGTAGAGATAACTCTGCGGTTTCGTTCTTTTTATGAAATTGGAGAAACTCTTGTTCAAAATACGATGGACAGCGGGGATACTTGGTGTACTCTTATCGTTGTTGACAACAACGATAACGGCTGTCGAGGCATCTGCAACTTCGGACTTCGACAACAGCATTCAGGTAACAACCGATCTCACGGTAACCTGCATGGATTCAAGCAGCAACTACCACTCGGTTGATGTCTCGGGCTTCTACTACGACATGTTGTATGACGCAAACTCTACGTTCGCATCGTACATGGATGCCGCGAAGCTCAATGGCCAAGGCTGGGTGGTTAATACCTGGGTCGGAAGTGGTGGCTACAAAGATGTCAGCATCTTTGTTACTGCATACGCTCCCGGATCGATTAATTTCAGCTCGATCTATGGTGTCTATCTGACCCATTCGATGCGGGCAACGGTTTACTGCACCGGATGGAGCAATGGTCAACCGACGCTTGCCACCGACTTCAATACTAGTACCGCATCTCGAGATGTTGCACTCTGGGCTGGAAGTAGTGGGTACAAGGTCATTTACATGAATGCGCCGATTAACTACCCGAGCGGATATGAAGGGGCTATTCCTCCGACCGAGGCGCCGACCGCGTCGTATGTAGCAATGGGAGATTCATTTTCGAGCGGGGAAGGAAATCCGGTATTCGAATATGGGACTGATGAAGATGGCGTGAATGAGTGTCACCGGAGTCCAGATGCTTACCCGCGTCTCCTTCAAGCGGATTCGAGCTTGAGTCTTGGAGCGACTGCTTTTGTGACCTGCTCGGGGGCAACAACGAATCAGGTGAAAAATGGAGGTCCGGCTAACGGTGCCTGGGGTGAGGATTCTCAAGTTCATTTCCTTTCGCCCGACACAGATGTAGTCACGATCACGGTTGGAGGTAACAACATTCAGTTCAGTGAGTTCGCTAACGCTTGTGTGTATGGGAGCTGCGCTAGCTCATCCAGCAAGTATCAAGAATCATGGGACATCTTGACGGATCTGACTCGAACTGATTACTTACCGAGTCAACTTGAGTCTCTTTTTTCTGATATGTCTTCCGAACTTTGGCTCAATACGACTGTCAAGGTCTATGTTGTCGGATACCCATATCTGATGACGCAAGCCTCGTGGGAAGACAGAGGAGTTGGGATATGCTCTGATTTCGACGAAGACGAGGCGACGGCAGCAGAGGCCCTAGTTCTGAAACTCGATGGCGTCATCAGCACGGCAGTGACAGATTTCGATGATTCACGATTTGTCTATGTAGATCCGCTGGCGACAGGCAGTCCTTTCCTGGGTCATGAGCTCTGCAGGGGAGGGTCTTATTTCAGGGGTACTGAAGCTGGACTTGACGACCCAGTATATGTCTTCCATCCGAATGTGGATGGGCAGCAGGCATATGCTGAATTGATCGAGAGTAACATGAGCTAGCAAAATACAACGCTGAAGAACAATGCCTCCGAGGAAACTCGGAGGCATCTTCAATCCCAATAGAACTACATTGAAAGTCACGAGCGTTTTGACACAATGTATCGTCTCCTGTAAATTTAATACATATGGTAAAGCAAAAACAAAAGATAAAAAGAACAAATAAGCACTACATTCTTATTCTAATTATATTTTTCCCAACATTTTTCATTCTTGAATACTTGTCACTCTTTATGCCAGTTGTCGGAGGTTTTGCCGCCTTTCCTATAAAAACAATTCAATGCGGTCATCAGCCTTATATCGTAAACAGATTCGCAGGCTTACATTCGTACACAAAGCCTGGTGACGGTCTTTATCGTGGTCCAGATGTTTTTACTAAATCGAGAGACTATTACTGCACTGAAGCCCAAGCTCAAAAAGCCGGAAATAAACCATCTCTTTGGCTAGATCAGTGTAAGTCATCTCAACACAGCCAAACAGCGCGCTGTATCCCCAATGGTGATGGTTTTGATGCGATAGCACCTTTTTTCATCACATTAATTATCATTTCTGGAACTATCTCTTACATAGTGTCGTTGCAATTTATTAAACAGAAGATAAAATCTAAAAAAGACAATAGTTCGAAGTTCATCCACTAGCTCCAACCAAGATGATTATGCTTAAAAGACTTCATCATGAGCTCTTTTTTGTTATGATGAGTGCATGTCCAAAAAAAATGAATACAAAAAAATAGATCTGACGAAAACTATTCAGCTTGAGCTAAACCCTTTCAATCTGACATTAATAGGTGCACTTTTACAATTCTTGTGGATCTTTATTCTATCCTGGTTTAATATCTTTAGTGACATAGATAATAAACAGTTAGCTTATAGTCTCTTTGTAGTTAGTTTACTGCCAGCATCAAGTATTTATGCGTACGGCAAGTGGCTTGAGCTTAACCTAAAAGTTGATAAAGCAAGAAAGCTGCTCAATTACCTGATTTTAGTAGGAGCCGTGACTTTTGCTAGCTACTGGATAGCCTTTATATTTTCAATTTTCGTTTTACAACTTAAGTAGTCGCTAAAAGTTCTAAACACATCCACTAGCCCCAGCCAAGAAAAAAGATTAACTTACTGGTTCATCTAGAAAGACGGGAAACCCGATTGCTACATTTGCAGGTATTCGCAGACCCCGAGTCTTCTCAAGGCCGGTGAAAGAAACAATAAACCCAAACTCCTCTCCTTGATTACTTATCCCCGCTTGAAACGTACACTTTAGAACATTCAAATGAGCAATTTTGACCTCAACACCAACAAGAATATCCTTCATCAATCGCATAATATGATCTGACTGAAGTAAGAGCGTCTGCTCGTCTGCAAATACAACACCGACATTCTTAAGGCTATCAGTAAGTTCTTTAACTACTTCCTGAATAGGGAAGAGTACTCCTACTTCAAACGCACCTCCTTGCTTCACGACTTTAATAAAATTTTTGAGAAAGCTATCAATATAGTCGTATGCTTGTCCACGATCCCGCCTCGAGTGAGCTACACAATGCGAGATATCAAGCAGCATCGGTTGATTAATTTTGGATAAATACTCACGAAGCAAGATCAGTAAAGCAACCATGTCTTTGCGTGAGGCGTCTCCCGCTTGCATCAACAATGTTATCTGCTCTAAGTCTTTTAAATCGTTCGGCTTCATGTTCTTATATTACCATCACAAACTTTGAAATTGCTGCTTAGAAGTTCTAGATGTATGCCACTAAAAGAGCTAGTGTTAGTAATGTAGTTGCATTATTAGCAATTTAGTTGTATAGTGTATTTAGTCTTAATTAATAACAATTTGAAACCGAAAGAAGATGATGTCAGTAAATTCAACTAGCAGTGTATTAGGTGCGGCAACAACAACAGGCGCTGCCGCAGCCATATTACCTACGACGAACAATAATTCTATTGCTCAAATATTAATTATCATAACAATATTGCTAGGCATTCTGGTAGTTTTAACAATGGTAATTATTCGTTTATTACGCAGAATCACACGATAAGTTATCGTGCTTGAATTTACAACTATACTTATCGTTACAATCGGATTTTTAAATTTGATTAGATTAAGTATATTCATGATTGCTGCTGAAGTATACGATTACAAGGCACATTTACTCTACAAACAAAGGGACACTAAAAACCTGCCTCTTTTTACAATTCTTATTCCCGCGTATAACGAAGAGGCTTGTATAGATAGGACGGTTAAGTCCGTTATCTTAGCAGACTACCCTAAAAAGGAAATTGTGGTTATTAATGATGGATCAACAGATTCTACAGCTGAACGCGTAGAAAATTTGATTCGTGAATATAGTTCGGTGAATTTAAAGCTTATAACCCAAGTAAATGCAGGTAAAGGTGCAGCGTTAAACAACGGCATACGAAATACAACAGGTGATCTAGTAATGGTTATTGACGCAGACTCATCTATAGACAAGTATGCATTAATAAACTCTATTAAATACTTTGACGATAAACGCGTAAAAGGCTTAGCTTCTAGTGTTCGCCTAGATGATAATGGTAGCATACTAGGTTTATTACAAAGGGTAGAGTACCTGCTTGCTTATCGCATGAAACGTTCTTTAACCGCTTTAAATATTGAATACATTATCGGCGGCGTTGGATCTATCTACAGAAGAAGTACGTTAGCGCAGGTATTTGGCTATAGAACAAACACAATTACTGAGGATATCGACTTATCTATGAAAGTAGTCGCTAGAGGTAATAAGGCATACAGGGTCGTCTTTGCTTCAGATGTGCAGACAACAACTCAACCAGTTTTGACGTTAAACGAACTTATTAAACAACGATATAGATGGAAGCTGGGTAGGATGCAGACATTCGTACGCTACCGACACTTATTTTTGTCAAGAAATAAAAAACATGGAAAATTGCTGAGTTGGTTTCAATTTCCGTATGCAATTTTTGGTGAAATTTATCTTATGCTTGAACCTGTTTTCATTGCAACAATCATTGCCGTAGGAATACTATATGGTGATCCGTCATCAATCGTAACTGCACTTACTGTTATGTCGGTTTTTATGGCTTTGAACATTCTTGTCACTGATGACGAAAAAATTAAAGATAAGATAAAGCTTATTTTACTAACCCCCTTAATATATGCACTAATGCCACTACTGTCTTATGTCGAGCTCATGTCACTATTTAAAACTCTAGGGAGTTGGCGACAATGGTCTCCAAAATCAAAGGCATCGGGTCACTGGATTCCAGTTACAAGAGCAGCTACATCAAAATAGCCCCGTAGGTCATTCCAAACGCATAAACAATCTTGAGTACATATGATTTTAAAGTATTCTTTAGCCCACAATCGAGTATAATAAATAGCAACTGATGCATAAATTACTGCCATATCTCAAATCCTATTTACTGTGGTTCATTGCCTTGGTGGCGTTCGTATACGGTCAGGTTCAGGCGACATTGAGTCTGCCGGATTATATGGCTGATATTGTAAACAAGGGAATTATCGGGGCAGATAGCGACTACATCCTTCGAACGGGATTAATGATGCTTATCGTGACATTGCTCGGTGGGCTCTGTACGATTGGTGTTGGTTTCGCGGCCTCGCGGATTGCAACGGGATTCGTTCGCCGGCTAAGGGACGCGCTATTTACTCGGGTTGAGAATTTTTCGCTTCATGAATTTAATACGTTTTCGACCGCATCACTGATCACACGGGCAACTAATGATATGCAGCAATTGCAACAAACATTGGTCTTATTGCTACGTTTAGCCTTGATCGCACCATTTACGGGTATTGGGGCGATTATCAAGGCATACCAACTGTCTCCGGAAATGTCATGGATTATGGCTGTAGCTATCGGTATCCTCGTTATTGTTATTGTCGCTTTGTTCATTATTGTCGTACCAAAATTCAAACAAATTCAGAAACTAGTAGATCGTTTAAGTTTGGTAACCAGGGAGATGCTAACCGGCATTCGGGTTATCCGTGCGTTCCATAAGGAATCCTCAGAAGAAAAGAAGTTTGACACGGCCAACAAGCAATCGGTTGCCCTGAACTTATTCGTTAACCGGGCAATGGTTATCTTGCAGCCAACGATGATGCTGATTTTGAGTTTGACGTCACTCGCTATTGTCTGGATTGGCGCTCAGTATATTGACACTGGTGCGCTGCAACTAGGAAGTTTGCTTGCCTTTATGCAATACGCAGCCCAGGCCGTCGGTTCATTCCTCATGTTATCGTTTATCTTTATTTTAGCGCCACGAGCTTTGGTGTCAGCTGGCCG
>Ga0193742_1002133_pt1 | contig 11488 bp, 9 predicted proteins | sample L2c1metaG_FD_165511 | JGI IMG/M metagenome (GOLD analysis project Ga0193742, IMG submission 165511) | Soil microbial communities from a riparian zone of the East river system, Colorado, United States - L2c1 | ecosystem: Environmental > Terrestrial > Soil > Riparian zone | place: USA: East River... | reverse complement strand
CGCCAAAATCGAGCCGGAGAACCGTCGGACGAAGCTCAGATGAAGACACGTACCTGTCCATGACAATAACGCTTCCTAACTTAACTAAGTAGTACTTACATAAAATAGACGATTGTCGGACAATGGATGAGTCGATAACAGGCGACTACTGTGACGAGGCTCTAGCCTGAGGTTATTTAAAGACTCACAATTGTGTGTATTTCAGGCAATGCATAATAAGGCACGGACTTCATAACGGTGATAAGAATTCAGGGAAGAATACAACCAAGAAACAACAAACTATGCTACACATGGGTGGAAAGATTCAAGAATAGATACAAAAGAGTCACGATCTGAAATGAGAAGTAATGCGGCGAACCGGAACATTGCTAAACGAGAAAGGAGAGAAAATTTGAAGGACGAAGATTCCATCTAGGTCGACGTCAGAAAACCAAATAGTAACGAACGTTACCATATCTACATCATTTCTTTGGCATTTGTCTTATGAATCACTTGCCGCGATTATGTCCACCTGACTTCAGCTCCTTTGCAAGCTCCGGGTACTGGGGCTTGTCATGGCGGGTCTCTTTGGAGATGCTGTCGGGCTCTCGCGTCCGATTCGCGATCGTGTCTTCCGAACACGAGATGGGAGGGTGAGATTGTGAGCGTGACATATAGCATAAATTCGGAAGACTGGGGAGAGGAGAAGTGGGCGGGGTGGGCACTGGATTGTCAGTCGTCTTGAGATGGATGGGAGAAAAAGGGGAAGGAATTCGCGGTCTGGGAGATATATCAAAGGCCCTTCGAGGAACAGGCGATCCTGAAAGACCAAGAGTTTTCGCTGTTGGTGAACCAAGATATGAGAGCGTAGAGGCCATAAAAGCCTCGTCCTCGGTAAGTACCGTACTGATGGTAGGGGTTGGACTAGAACAGGTTGAAATTCTCATAGACGATGAGTTTCCAGCCTTTTCCTTGGCCTTCGGACCCTTGACGTCCAACATATCATCCCAGGCCGACTTATATTCAACAGTTAAAGGTTGGGTTTTTGACCAAGGAGGTTGAGTCACTTTGGGAAGTCTATAAGCGAAATAGTAAGAGAAAAAAATAAGTTGACGGAAGTTTCGAATAAACGACGGGAAAACGCACTGGATAGGCAGGACGAAACCCCTCTCACGAGTGGCCTGCTTTCTGATCCATTGAAAAATAACCCGGGTCTCTTCACCAAGACAGAAGGACAGCAGGAGATAGAGGATCGAGACGACGAGGCCACCCCACCAAGCGAGCTGAATGGATGTAACGTCATCCTGGGACGAAACGATGTTAACTTCAGACATCGATGCATGGACGGCGGTCCACGACCACGGGTGTAACGCAGGACCGGAAAACGAGCAGAAAAGGTAGACTACGCCGGTGGCAATTGTCGTGGCCATGGATATAATCAAACAGCGGAAAAACGACGAAGAAGTCATGGTTGTTGATCGAGATTCAAGGTGTTTTGAAAAATGAGATACACCGTGGCGAGAAGAGTTATGAATCGAAAGAGCTGCCATCCAAACTTGAATAAGCCTTTTTAAAATCCTTAAACGAGAAAACAGCAAACCGAAAAATATGACGCTTATGCTACATATAACGAGAGGCGGAATCCACATTATTGAAAACCCAACCACAGAGGGGTCTACAGATGCTGAACAACCAAGGTTTTCAACAAGATCAAATCGGTGATTTTGAACGACCAGATCTGGCGGGCGAAAAATGTCAGAAAAAAAAAATAGTCAAAGGAGTGGAGGCATAAAACGTACGCAATAACATGTAAAATATAGGCAATAGGTAACACATGAAAATATCGAACATCAAGCGGTTTCGTACTACTGTCGGATGAGAAGGAATGGTTCTCATCGACGACAGGAGTTCTAGTTGTCGCGAAACGCAGAGGAATGCTGCAGGTATGGCCAGGTTGGCACCCAACATGAGATTGGTACCTATTCAAAGGTTTGTTTATTATATAAACGGCAACGAGAAATCAAAAGCTCACCGATATCGCACCAGACCGGAACATATATTTCTACATTTCCAGCCCAGACAAGCATATTAATTCCACGCACGAGATTATATCCACATAGCCAAAGGATGATAGCTAGCCTTGGAACGCTCGTGCGTACGCGCTGTGCTGAAATAAATACAGAGAGAAAGGCAACACAGAGAAAAGACAGGATGGCTAATCCAACGGCCATGTTTGTTATCAGGGTTGTCTAGTCAGGCCCTGAACAGCCAAAGAAAGAGATGACGCAAGATGGATGTCGTTTATTGAACGCGAAGAGGTCAGGCAGAAAGAGAGGAGCAGACGTCCTGGCGCCATAGATAAAAAGGATCCAGAGAACAAGGAGGCGTTCGTGTAAGTTGAAGAAACTTCAGGTAGCTGCCATAAATGGACACAATAACTGAAATCCCTCTTTGGAAACAAAGACACCTAGCCTGTTCGACATTTTAACATCTACGTATATCAGCCAGAAGGACAAGGGGAGTTAAGAAAGCGGAAGCCATAAAGCGGCGAGAACAGGGCCATTGAGTCCGTAATAGGAAGTGTGTATGTGCTGTGGCTGTGTAGGCGACATTACGAGAAAGAGTCGAGACCAAAGTTATTGAGCGAGGGTCTCGATAGATATGTCGAGGACAAATGCCCTTTCATTCCAGCATCAAAGCGGATATTTCAGCATCCACAAAATCTTTTCACTCAGACTGAAATCAAGAAGTCACGAGTGCGAGGGGCCCAACCAATGTGGTTGCATGTTGGCTTCGATCATTATACTTTGTAATTTAAACCTGACATTTGTGGTAAACCCCCAAAAATAACAAATGAGGTTGGTTTATCACTCACAAGATTATACAAGTTAATCATCCAATGGAGATAGTAGGCACATTGCAGCGAGAAGGCAGTTACTAGCCAGGTCTGGGCCCGCTCTGAACAGCTCTTTTCGACACGTTAACAGGCGATCTCACCAAGGGCATCAAGGCGTTATCAAGGCAGAAAGTTGGATTTGGAGGCCAGCCGAAATCACTAGATAGTTCCAACTTCCGGGAGAGCTCACTGGCAGAGAGACATCAGGAAGGCCAGGTCGTCATTTTGGAATTTGAATCTTTTGTACCCAATACTAGCCGAGTGGACCAGTTATTGAAAGATCAGTCCTGTATGCTTCCGAGTCCAGTACTTACATAGTGTAGGGTTCAAGGTCATCGATTATTTAAATAACTTTGATTAGTAATGACCATATGTCCTGATATGTAATGCTGTACCAGCGACTTGACCAGCTTTACGAAACGTTTGACTGTTCTAAGTATGTCCATTGTCGACATGGAGATCGAACTCGGACGCTTCCAACGTTCCTTTCTTCCTAACTGTGGTCCATGTTAGCAGTTATCGCCCTCCTGAGCTTCTTTCTCACTACTAACATCAATGCGAATCCTGTATCAACCTCTTCAAGCTTCACCTTCCTTCCGGAATCACATCATATCGCTCCTAGGCTAGATGCCCTCTCTTTAGCGGCATCTTGTGTTCCTTGTCAATGTCCAACAAACAATTCGCAGGGCAGAAACATCGTCGGCATTGTCTGGAGCTGCTTGTTGACGATTTTCGCCTGCACATGGGTCGCAATTCATCCGAACATACCTGCTCGAAGAGATGGTTTCTGGAAAGTGATGGGTCGAAGGATTTGGTCAATGATTTTTATGTTGCTCGCCCCCGAAATGGTCACATGTTGGGCTATACGACAATGGTTGGGAGCACGCGTAATCGCAGACCAATTTAGAGGTGAATAGGCATTATTCTAAATTTTATCCTGATCAATCCAACAACTTATTAGCATACGGGTGGACCAAGACTCATGGATTTTTTATTCAGATGGGCGGATTTATGCTCTATGATGGCGATCAACAACTAGGGATCCTCTCCGCAGATAAATTACAAAATCTCATGGATTCTGATGCCATTGAATTTCCAGTAATCACCGAAAAAGAGATTGAAGACCGCAGCAAGGGGGATCTTCTAGCGAAAGGCATCGTCATCCTTCAGACATCGTGGTTTATTGCTCAGTGTTTCGCACGACTAGCGCAGCATCTGGCCCTCACGGAGATTGAGTTAGTAACCATGGCCTTCGCTGTTTTGAATGGGGTCTTATATTTCTTCTGGTGGAATAAACCTGTGGATATCCGATGTTCTGTTCCTGTCTTCCTTAAAACCTCGCGCAACCCAGACAAGGGCTCTAGCGAAAAAACTTCAGACCCGATTGAATCCGTTCCAATCCCAGCGATTACATCTGATACCGGTGTAAGTACCCCCTGGACTGCAACAGGCAACATCTGTTCTGTCCTTCAGGATCCCACATCATATGAGGCCCAAGTTTCATTACTGCATGACAACCCGGAACCCTGCACAACAAGTTCGGTTCCCCCTGGAAATATAAATGGTGTTCAAGCCACAGCTCCTACGGTATCGCGCAGCCCAAGCCTACGTGATGACGTTCACATTCATGCTATTCCTCTGATTCCCCGTGAAAATATACGTGGTATTCAAGTTACAGAGGCTCATACGGTATCGCGCAGCCCAAATCTACGTGATGATATTCACAGTCATATCACCCCGGTAATTCCCCTTGAAAATATACGTGGCATTGAAGCCACCGAGGCTCCTACGGTATCACTTAACCCAAGTCTACTTGGTGATATTGGCATTCATATCACCCCGGCAATTCCCCTTGAAAAGATATGTGGTGTTCAAGTCACAGCTCCTACGGTATCGCTCAGCCCAACTCTACGTAATGGTATTGACATTCATGCCACCTCGGTAATTCCCCTTGAAAAGCGTAGCATTCAAGCCACGGTCCCTACAGTATCCCGCAGCCCGAGTCTATGTGATGATGTTCATATTTGTACCATTCCTATAATTCCCCTTGAAAATACAAGCGGTGTTCAACCCACGGTTTTTACGGTATCGCGCCGCCCAAGTCTACGTGATGATGTTTGCATCCATATCACCCCCGGAATTCCCTCCAACCAAAACTCGACCCACATTCTTCCGAAGGATCCATCAGGAGGTTTATCCCGGCAAGCTAGCAAAGCTTCAACTGCATTTACATATCGACCTGGCCAAGAAAACTCCTGGTTATGGCGGACTATTATCTTCCTGCACCTCACTCCATTCGCTGCGATGGCTGGAATATCCATGTCGGGTTCAACATCCATTCCTAATCACTCGGAAAGGGTTCATACATTCTATGCTAGAAGCCTCGACCCTTCTACAAAAGAATTATTATCCGTCGGTGGTGGTTCAATAGCAGCCATCTTCGGTGCAATCCACTGCATCGCATGGAATTTCTCCTTCCCCACTCATGTCGAGCAAACCATCTGGCGTGTCTCTGCCCTGTTGGCTGCCATAGCCCCAAATGCGTTCACACTGTTCCCAATGCTTGCAGACATCGAATCCGCAACGATGCAAGAAGGCTACGATGACTTTAATGTCTTGCGGACGTTAGTGATGGTTTGTTTTCTAGGAACGTTTGTTTATTTTCCGGCACGGTTGTACCTTCTTGTGGAAGCGTGCATCTCGCTTAGGTCGCTACCACCCAGTGCGCTTGAGAATGTGAAGTGGACTTCCTTCATTCCGCATCTGTAATCTCCAAAAATGATATGTTTAGGACATGAACGAAGAAAGGGAAGCAGGGAGACTTGCCGTTGAACGTTGAGCCCTTATGTAATGATGATAATATATCTTTGCCTTGCTTGGTAGAGATTGCCGAAATAAGAATGTAATTAAAGTGTAAATGGACGAGAGGTAGACTCGTGACCAGTCGGAGAATCAGGATGAGGAGGAGAGAATCCTCGAGGTCCTGCGGAGCCGTCGTAATCCTCATTTTCTTTAACATCCTTTATGTCCTAGTGGCCTCCCTTTATATACAGTAGTCTCTTCCTTGTGTTTAACCAATTTTTCTTATCTTTTTTTCTTCTTTCAGCTCCTATTCTCGTATTTTTAACTACTCGCCTGTGCCGGCTTGAGCTCGGCCCCTTTCCACAAAAAAATTGATGTTTTACTCTAGGCGGAAATCTAATCTAATCACCAGGATCAGGGCACGTGATACAATGTCATACCATGCTCATTGCTCAATGCTCACGTTTCACCTTCCCTTTAAACAGTGGTGTCATGAGTACAAAAACCACAGCTGTTCAGCCAGAAATTCCTTTACGAAGAAGGATACGTATTCTCGAGCGAGCTTCATCCCTCTCAAGCCTGGCGGATGCCAAAATCATACCAGAGATGAAGCACCAGGATTCAGTCGAAGATATCGCCCCATCTTCGTTCACGGACTACGAGAGTCGGTCAGATACCAGCGGCAGCGAAAATGACGACGAGAAGGCCGGCGAGGAGGACGAGCGCCCTGAGGGTCTTGAAAAGCATGAACACTTACGACCAACGGTCGATATGACAAATGTGCATCGCCGTCATACCTATGATAACACTGGTCCTCTGTCGCCCAAATCTAAAGCTTGGTACGAATTTGATTTGGCGGTTGTCGTGGCTCTAGTTTCCCCCGTAGGTAATTGGCTCACTGGCGGGGACCACATCAAGAATTTGCTCCTCATCGTACTCCTCATCTTCTATCTGCACCAAATAATTGAAAGTACGATTGTCCATGCTTGTTTCCGACACGGTGATATTAATCCATTTGCGTCTAGTCCCCTGGATGCTCTATCAACAGTCCAGGCGGAGATATCCGCCCCGTCATACCTCTCAACCAGATCCCGAATCCGCAGAGGCTCATTATGCGCAATTAGCGGCTTCGGAGCTTCGCAGGTTCGAATTCTTCTTCCTATTCCTCACGTTCCTCTCTCCTTTTCTCGGGGCCTCTCTCCTTCGTTACGCGACTGCTTCCGTCCTCGGTCCAGATGCTGTTTCCTGGTTTAGCACCGGCTTATTCGTGCTTGCCACCGGTATGAGACCATGGGCTCACCTCGTCGATCGATTAAGTAAGCGCACAATGGAGCTACAAGATTACGTCCATCGCCCCTCACCTGTCCACGTTGGTAGCGAGGAACAACATCTTCTCCTCGAAAAGCGCGTTGCCCAGATGGAAAAATATGTCAGTAAAATCAAGTCCAAAATTGCCAATACTACCGAAGACGTATACGAATACGTTGATGACGCTGTTGACGCTGTGGAACATGCTATGCGCAAACAGGAACGCAAATGGGACAAGTACGAAGGCAAAATAAAGGAAGTCGAACAAGTCGTTGTTGCGCTCAAGAATACCAGAAATGTGAAAGAGAAGGGAGCCTCCCTATCGACCGATTTGGACGCTGTCCAGACATCCGTTCGTTCCGTGATAGGATACATCATGCCGGCATGGGCGACCGCTCCTCCCAATCAAAACTTGTTCAGCTCCCTGCTTTCCCCTTCGGCATTATTTTCAGCTAATGCTGCGGTTTCTGAACCAAGGAGGTATTCAAAGCGCACGCTCTCTGGAAGCTTTTCGCCATCGACCCCTCTTGAGCCGGTGCTGGAAGAGGAGTCTATCGACTCGAACCCAAACTACCCACTCTTGGCATGGCCCTACTCGCTCACGTCTAATATCGTCTATCGTATTGGGTATATCATAACCCTACCTCTTAGGGCGGTGGTAAGGATGATTTTACGGAACTATTAAGGACCCCAATCTCCTCTTCATCCTTGTTCCATACCTGCAAAGTAGATCTCTTTCCGTTTCCTCATTACAATATCAAACTCTAGTCTGTTGTATTTCATCCACCATCCATGTATCACCATTCAACGTTCAACGAACAACTTTCTGTCCAACTCTGTACATTATTATTATTCAAATCATCATCATCATTATGGGACTGTATTCTCACTAAATTACTATTTCCGCTTATGGTGTTTGTAAATTTGGCCAAAACCAAACACAACCGACTATTGCCCCCAGGTGACGCGTTCCTCCAACCACGACTGGATCACAACAACTGACAGAACGCAGGGGAAGACCATGTCTCTACCGCAACCGCCAAAACTTGTGTTGGACGAGTTTATTTCCACCGCACTGTCTGCCACACCACCCGATCTTCATCCATTTTTTGAATCTTTCAGATCATTATATACGCGCAAGTGCGTCTCTTTATCATTAATTTGATGCAATATTGTCTAACGGTGAACCAGACTATGGCATCAATTAACTCAAAAGGTTATCCAATTCTTCGATCATCCACAAACGCATCGGTATCGGGTAGACGTATTCGAGCGGTTTGTGAGGGACTTTGAGAGCAAGATCAACCAACTGCGCTTGGCTGAGATGGCTGTCAAAGTGGCCAGAGAAATCGACAGTTCGTTTGTTCTGTTTTTATATTTCCAGACAGACTGAGAACGTGACCCTTTTCCACAATATCTTTGTCTGCAGATCCACAGATTCACCTCGCGTTCCTTACCTCTCTATTATCACGAATTGACACGGTAAAGTCAAAAGAGGCCCATACTCTACTCCTCGCATCTATCGCGCATGCAAAGCTTCTGTATGGTGATCTCGAAGGGACGAAATCAGATATGGATGCGGCATGGAAGATCCTCGATACGCTTGAGGGCGTCGAGAACGGCGTAAACGCAGCGTATTATGGCGTTGGGGCTGATTACTATAAGGTTGGTGCATTTCTATAGGTCGTAATGGTTGCGTTCTGATTTCAGAATCTTCTTTTTTTTTTCAGGCAAAAGCAGAATACGCGCCTTACTATCGGAATTCTCTCCTCTATCTTGCTTGTGTGGATTTAGAAAAAGATATGTCGCCAGAGGAGCGGTTGATTCGCGCACATGATCTTAGCGTCTCTGCATTTCTTGGTGACACCATCTATAATTTTGGAGAGCTGGTGAGTGGGCCTGCGATGAATCCCAAGCTGATAGAAGAAAACTTTAAATTTGGTTGTATCCAGTTGATGCATCCCATCCTTGACTCTCTCAATGGCACTCAACATGAATGGCTGAAAAAATTGCTGTTCACATTCAATGAGGGGAACATTGGCAAATTCGAAGCTCTCGCGCCACTTTTCCCTAAAGAGGTATACCATCCCTCCAGTCTGATGCAAGTATGACGACATTGAATCCCTGTCTCTTATTACAGGCTATTCTACAAGAGAACTACCCCTTCCTCCGTCAGAAGATCTGTCTCATGGCTCTTATTGAATCTGTGTTCAAACGCCATGCCAGTGATCGCACTATGAGTTTCCAAACGATCGCTGAAGAAACCCGGTTACCCGTCAATGAGGTCGAACATTTGGTGATGAAAGCACTAAGGTGAATTTATTTTTTATTCCCATTTTCAGCTCCCTTGTATCTTTCTTTATAAACTTCCACCCCCTTCGTCCGCACACCCTGGGATCGGTACGCAATGTTCGAGCCCATCGTCAATTTCCTACGCTTCCTACTTTCTTTGCCAGAGAAAAATCTGACCTTTATTTTTCTTTTTTCCAATCAGCCTCAAGCTCATTACAGGCTCTCTTGACCAAGTCGAACAAAACGCGGTCATCACGTGGGTACAACCGCGGGTTCTGTCACGGGAGCAAATCGGGGGTTTGGCTAAGCGTCTAGAGCAGTGGGTGGATAAGTTGAATCAAGTTGAGCAGAGGATCGCTCCCGAGGTACTTGGTCATAGCGCTTAATCCCCATGTCATCGGTGGTAAGTAATAAGGTGGTCGACGCTGTTGTCACGTTCAGCTAGAGCAATTTATTTAGGCCATACAATTTTATTTTTTTTGAAAAGAGCATATGTTTTTGGTATTATATTCTTCACATTTCTCGGCTAGGAAGCTCATCGAGTCTTACCACTCCCGAGTGACTAATTCTTGTCAACACCACCGGCCTGCAGCGCATCAACAAGTGTCTGGCTGTGACTGTGATGTACATCGTTGCGACTCAATCTCGCTCCATAGTATAGATAACTTCTGGCTTGTCAGATGAGTCGCATGAACATCAATTCTCGAGCTCATTGTACAGAAAACTGTAAAAAAATTCATTGATTCTGTATTGCTACTAGCAACCTGAGAATTGAGTACCGAGTCTAAAGTTACTTCCGGGTCTCACCTGCGCGGACCTAAAAGTCCAAATCAAAGATGTGGGAACGATTATATAAGAACTGTACAGCACCATCCATCAAGGTTGTCAGACGATTCCCAGACACCCCAAGCTCCTCCACCATCATAAACAGTTCGTACCCAACGGTTCTACATTGTCGGTCATTCAAGCACTGATTACCTTTATATCTCTCTAACAGAAAATGAGAGAGAAGTGGAAGAAAAAGAGATCTCGCAGGCTCCGACGCAAACGCAGAAAGATGAGAGCCCGTTCTAGTACGCACACCTTTCTTTTTTTTTTCTTAAACACTCATAAGCCATCGAATATCTGATTCACATTTGTGTATTGCAGAGTAAACGTCTCCTCAAGTGTGATCGCGCAACGCATCATTTGAATCGCTAGTTCACGACGACCTGAAAAAAATGAAAAAAAAATAAAATGAAAAATTGGAAATGATGGGACAAACGACGAAGGGGTCGCTTCGTTATGAGCACATCATCTCAGTGGCTAGCTTTCTCAAGGGGTTGTCGTGTCGCGTATGTACACACCCATGTGTGCCTTTTATTGTCCCAGGTACATTACAGCCTCAGCTATTTGGTCAAGTCTCTTGGTTGGGTATGTCATGGAGTCGTTTCATGGTTTTGACAAAATGAAAACAATCACTTTCGATTCTCGAACCTTTCCTTGATTGCTGAGTACTGAGTACTGAGTATCTATGGAACTATCTATACTCAGAGTGTGCTTGGTCGTGTGCGGTGTTTTTGTCTACTATTTGCGGAAATAACACTTTCGATGGGCGGGTGGTCCTCATTATGTACATATTTAAGCTGCAAGTTAGGCTATATACAAGTACACAAATATGATTCTTGACTATACTCTGGCGTGAACTATTAGTAGTAGGGAAATTGTATCAACACGTGGTTGGTTCTTTTTGTCAAGTAAACCTCTTGCATTGCCGTCAAGGTCGAGACCTACAATATAATCTATCGGCGATGATTGCATGGATGAACACTTGAACTATATCAGCAGGTGCAATCGGGGTGTGTCAACAAATACATATATAGTGAGAGGCGATGGAATTGAAACTAGTACAAAGAGGGGACTGAGGACGACGATCAGTTGAAGTGAAGCCATTGGTATGCTCAAAAATACATACTCAAGTCAATGCATATATGCCGAATTTAGCCGGGTATACCATAGACAGCCTATGCCACTCCTCAGAATTGATGTGACCCATGGTTGAATGAATGTGATGGACAGGATAATAATATGAGGCACAATAAATAATGAGCTGTCCAATGGAACGTTGAAGCTTTTGGAGCATCGACAATCGCGATACACTACTATTTTTGTGTGCGTTTCGATAATGTTTCGAACATGGTGTCGAAGTGGGACTAATGGTAGATGATGATG
>Ga0193742_1002132_pt1 | contig 11492 bp, 11 predicted proteins | sample L2c1metaG_FD_165511 | JGI IMG/M metagenome (GOLD analysis project Ga0193742, IMG submission 165511) | Soil microbial communities from a riparian zone of the East river system, Colorado, United States - L2c1 | ecosystem: Environmental > Terrestrial > Soil > Riparian zone | place: USA: East River... | reverse complement strand
CGCGCCGTCGCCGGACCGGAGGAGCTGCGCGCCGCGCGCGCGAGCGTCGACGGGACCCAGGTCGCGGCCGAGGTGCTCGACTACGTCGCCGCGGTCGTGCGGCGGACCCGCGAGCTGCCGAGCGTCGCGCTCGGCGGGAGCCCGCGCGCGACGGTGCACCTGCTCGGCGCCGCGAAGGCGGTGGCGCGCCTGGCCGGCCGCGACTTCGTCACCCCCGACGACGTCAGCCGCATGGCGCTGCCCGTCCTCCGCCACCGGCTCGTCCTCACGCCGGAGGCCGAGCTCGAGCGCTACACGCCGGAGAGCGCGATCCGCGGCGCGCTCGACGCGGTGCCCGTGCCGCGATGAGGAGCGGGCCGCACGGCGGCTCATCGGGTCGCGTGGGGGCGCCGGCGCTGGGCATTGAGGGCGGTCGGTGGTGGGGCTCGGCGTGGGTGGGGGCGCCGGCGCTGGGCATTGAGGGCGGTAGGTGGCGGAGCTCGGGCCGGGCGGGGGCGCCGGCGCTGGGCATTGAGGGCGGTTGGTGGTGGGGCTCGGGCCGGGCGGGGGCGCCGGCGCTGCGCATCGAAGGCGGCCGAGGGTGAGCCCGACGCCGCTCACGGCGGCGCTGCTCGCGGCGGTCGCCGTCTCCATCGCGCTCATCGGGGAGCTCGCCGCGCTCGCCGCGGTCGCGCTCGTCGCGGGCGTGCTCGTCGATGCCCGCGCGGTGCGCCGTCCGCCGGGTGTCGTGCGGGACGCGCCGCACACGCTGTCGCGCGGCGTGCCCGCTCCGCTGACCGTTGCGGTGCGGGCGCCCGCCGCCGCTTCCGTGCGGATCCGGCAGGCGGCTCCGCCGGACCTGGAGGTGACGCCGCGCGAGGGGGACGGGCGGCTCGACGCCACCGTCGTCGCCCGGCGGCGCGGCCGGCACGAGCTCCCCGCCGTCGGGACGCGGAGCGTGGGCCCGCTGCGGCTGGCGAGCTGGAGCCACCAGCCGGGCGAGCCCGCCGCGGTGTCGGTCTACCCCGACCTCGCGGCGGCGCGCCGGCTCGCGCTCTCGGTCCGCCGCGGCCAGTTCCGCGAGCAGGGCATCTCCGCGCGCGGTCCGCTCGGCCTCGGCACGGACTTCGAGCTCGTCCGCGACTACCTGCCCGACGACGACGTCCGCCAGGTCAACTGGCGCGCGACCGCCCGGCTCGGGCGGCCGATGAGCAACCAGTACCGCGTCGAGCAGGACCGCGACCTCGTCCTGCTGGTCGACGCGGGCCGGCTCGCCGCCGCCGCGCTGGCGGTCTCGGGCGACCCGGCGGAGCGGCCGCGCGGCACCGTGTTGGACGCGACGCTCGACGCCCTCGCCGCGGTCGCGCTGGTCGCCGACGTGGTCGGCGACCGCTGCGGCGCGATCGCGTTCGATCGCGAGGTGCGCGTCGAGCTGCGGCCGCGCCGGGCGGGTGGCAACGTGGTCGTGCGCGCGCTGCACGATCTCGAGCCGCGGCTGGTCGACTCCGACTACCAGGCCGCGTTCCGGCGCGTCGAGGGATCCAAGCGCGCGTTCGTCCTCATCCTGTCCGACCTGCTCGAGCCGGTCGCCGTCCGCTCGCTCGCCGACGCCGTGCCGGTGCTCGCCCGCCGCCACATGGTCGTGGTCGCGAGCCCGGCCGATCCCGGGCTCCGCGCGATGGCGCGTCAGGCGCCGGCTGATGCGGCGGACGTCGCGCGGGTCGTCGCGGCGGCCGAGGTGGAGGACGCCCGCGAAGCGGCGGCCGCCCGCGTGCGCGCGGCGGGCGCGGGGGTCGTCGACGCGCCGCCGGCCACGCTCGCCCGCGCGTGCGTCGCCGCGTACCTGCGGGCGAAGTCGCGCGCGCTGGTGTAGCGGTGACGAGATCGTACGGCAGGCGGGCGCCGGCGAACGTCAACGGCGGCATTGAGGGGGGCGGGTTCGGACCGGCCGGCGGGACGATTGTCGCCTCGACCCCAATTATTCGGGTCAACGTGACAATCGCTCGGCGACCGCCCCTCAGCGGGACGAGTTGCACGTTGGCGGTAACTATTGCCGTCAACGTGCAAATCGCTCGCGAAACGGCGGCTTCCACGGAAGCGCGCTGCCAACCGCGCTCCCCTCAATGCTGCCGTTGACGTTCGCCGGCGTCGCCTGCGACGACCGCGGACGACCGAGCGCGACCGCGCCACACGACCAGCCCCCAGAACAACGCCGCCAACCCGAGCCCGATCGTCACCTGCACTCCCACCGCCAGCTCGGGACCCGTCAGCAGACCCTCCGCGAAGCCGCAGACCACGAGCCAGGGCGCCGTCCCGACCGCGAGCTCGACCGCCCGCCGCGCCTCGACCTGCAGCGAGCGTAGCCGCGTCCGCGACCCCGGCGCGATCAGCGACAGGCCCAGCCGGAGCCCCGCCACGCCCCCGACCACGATGCACGAGAGCTCGAGCGGTCCGTGCGATGAGATGAGGCGGACGAACGCCTCGCCGTTGCCCGCGCCGAACGCCAACCCGCCGATCACCCCGAGCAGCAGGCCGTTGAACACCATCGCCGCGACGGTCCCGAGCCCGAAGGCGAGCCCGCCGACGAACGCCATCAACGTCACCTGGATGTTGTTGACGAGCACCTGGGTCGCGAACACGGAGCCCTCGCCGGTGCCGAAGTCGCGTCCCTCCGCGGGCGGATCCGCCGCATCGGCGAACTCGGACGGGACGAGCCCGACCGCGGCCCCCGGGTCGGCGAGGCCCCAGATCGCCCCCGCCGCCGCGGGCAGGAGCAGGAGCGCCCACGCGAGCGCCACGATCCCCGGCCGCTCGGCGAGCCGCCGCCAGTAGCCGCGCGCGAAGAACTCCCGCACGCTCCCCCGCCGCCCGACCCGGCCGTACACCGCGGCCCGGCCGCGCGTGACGAGCGACTCCAGCCGCGCCACCACCGGGTCGCCCGGGAAGCGGCGGCGCGCGTACGCCAGATCGGCCGCGGCGCCGCGGTACAACGACCCCAGCTCGAGCACGCCCTCCGCGCCGAGCCGCCGCCGCCCGCGCCGGCCGCTGCCGCTCGCCCGGCGCAGCAGCGCCTCGAGCCGCACCCAGTCAGGCCCCCGCTGCGACTCGAAACGCTCTAGGTTCACGCCCGTGCAGTATGAGGAGCGCACGCGGATCGCCACGCCCGAGGTTCACGCCCGTGCAGTATGAGGAGCGCACGCGGATCGCCACGCCCGAGGGCGTCGAGCTGGAGCTGGTGCTGGCCGGGCTCGCGTCGCGCTTCATGGCCGAGATCGTCGACGCGGTGCTGATCCTCCTGATCGTCGGTGGCCTCATCGCCGTCGCCGCGCTGGCCGGCGGGACCGCGGGGCTCGTCATCTTCTCCGTCGCGGTCGGCGGGCTGATGCTCATCTCCGTCCTCTTCCACGTCGCGTTCGAGGTGCTGGCCGCCGGCCGGACGCCCGGGAAGCGGATGAACGGGCTGCGCGTCGTGATGGACGGCGGCGAGCCGGTCGGCGTGCGCGCCAGCGCCGTCCGCAACCTGCTCCGCCTGCTCGAAGGCCCGCCGCTGTTCTACGCGCCGGCGATCGTCGCGATCCTCGCGACGCGCCGGAACCAGCGGCTCGGCGACCTCGCCGCCGGCACGCTCGTGGTGCGCGAGCCGCCCGCTCCCAGGCACCGCCGGCGCAAGCGGAGGCGTGCCGAGCCGGCGGCCGCGCTCGCGCCCGGGCTGCGCGTCGCGGAGTGGGACGTGTCGGCGATCACGCAGGAGGAGCTCGCGGCGGTCCGCTCGTTCCTCTCCCGGCGCGACTCGTTCGCCCCCGCCGCCCGCCGCGGGCTCGCGCGCGAGCTGGCCGCGAGGCTGGGGGAGAAGGTCGCCGGGCAGCCCCCGGGCCTGCCGGCGGAGACGCTGCTCGAGGGCATCGCCGCGGCGAAGTCCGCCCGATCCTGAATACTCCGCGTCGTGGCGCGGGTCGCCGCGCCCCCATACTCGATGCAGGGGAGGTCGCAGGTGTCGGATCTCGGTAGCCAGACTCCGTACCCGTCGCAGCCGCCGCCGGGCGGTGACTACCAGGCTCCGGCGGCTCCGGCCCCCACCGGACGGGCGTCCGGGCCGCGCGCAGGCTTCTGGCAGCGCTTCGGCGCATACCTCATCGACCTGATCATCCTGGTCGTGCCCGTCGTGATCGTCATGCTGATCACCAACCAGAACGTCGCCAACCTGGCGTCGATCGTGTTCACCCTCGCGTACTTCTCCTACTTCGAGGGCGGCCCGACCGGTCAGACGGTGGGCAAGCGTGTGCTCGGCATCCGCGTCATCGACTTCAAGGTGGGCGGGCCGATCGGGTACGGCCGCGGCCTGTTGCGGACGGTCGCGCGCTACCTCTCGGGGATCATCCTCCTCCTCGGCTACCTCTGGATGCTCTGGGATCCGGAGAAGCAGACGTGGCACGACAAGATCGCGGGCACCGTCGTGGTGCCGGTCGACGCCTACCCGGTGCGGTAGCCGGTCACCGGCAGGGGCGAGCCGCCGCGTCGCGCCCGTACAGGCGCGCGGCGGCCGCCACGTCGCCCGACGCAGGCCCGCACGGGAGCGGGCCCTGCCCGGACGACCCGCCGAACGTGCAGGCGTCGTCGTAGGCCTGCGCGTTCATCAGCGAGCACGTGCCCTCGCGGTGGCGCAGCCCGAGCACGTGGCCCAGCTCGTGCATCGCGACCCACACGTTGAGCGCCGTCGGCGGACCGGTGAGCTGGGGGTCGAGCAGGACCCTGACGCGCCCGCTGCGCGGCCGCCCGATGCTGGACGAGAGTCCGAGGCAGCGCGTCCCGCAGCGGGCGCGCAGGGCGCGGCGGTCGGAGACGAACACGACGGTCGCGCTCGCGCGCGTACGCGCGCGCGCGAGGTGGACCCGGGCGCCGGACCGGTTCCAGCGCCGCGCGGCGGCGTCGACGGCCTGGGCCGAGCCGGACGCGTCGAAGTAGGTCAGCTGGCCGTGGGGCCACGGCCGCGGCTCGTGGCCGCCGGCGGCCGGCCACGCGGTCAGCCCGAGCACGAGGAGCGCGGCGAGGGGGGCGGCATGCCGCGGGCGCACGCGCCGCAGCCGCCGCAGGTGGGTGCGGAGGGAGCTCATGGACAGGTGGGGATAGGTGTGCTGGTAGGGATCCGTTCGACGACGGTCGCAACGGACGTACGCACCCCAGAGCACTCCTGCTTCCTCTTGTCCCACGTCGGTGGCCAGACGAAACCGACGCCTCCGTGGTATACGACGGGTCCCGATGCCGCGCTTCGAGCGTCTCCAGGATCCCGACCGTCCCGGCCAACTGCTCGTCCACGACGGCGTGCCCGTGGCCATGCTGCAGTGGGCGCACGACTTCGCCGAGCGGCGGCAGACCGGCTGGTTCCTCGTGACGCTGGACGGCGACGGGGAGCCCGACGACGAGCCGCCCACGCGCCTCTCCGTCTCGGTTGACGTCGAGCGGCTGGTCGCCGACGCGCGGCTGCCGCGCGGCGAGTGGCTCGCGCAGGCCGAGACGCTCGAGCTCGTCACCGCCCCCGCGGCGCTCGAAGCCGGGGAGCGCGCGCTCGCGCGGCTGCTCGGCGGCCGCCGCTGACCGCGGTTCGCGCGCGGACATGCGGCGCCCGCCGGTTCCGGTGGCGTTAATGTCGGTCGGTGGCAACGCACGACCCCACCCGAGCCCCGGCGAACCAGCGCTCCGTGCGGCGCCACAACCTCGGCGTGGTGCTGCGGCACGTCGCCGACCACGGGCCACGCTCGCGCGCTGCGATCGCCCAGGAGACGGGGCTGAACAAGACGACGGTGTCCAGCCTCGTCGGCGAGCTGATCGAGTTCGGCCTCGTGCGCGAGACCGAGGTGGAGATGCGCGGCACGGTCGGCCGCCCCGCGCTCCCGGTGGAGCTGAGCGGGCGCCGCGTCGTCGGCCTCGGGCTGGAGCTGGGCGTCGACTTCCTCGCCGTCCGCGCCGCCGACCTCACCGGCGATGCGCGCCACCAGGAGCTCGTGACCGTCGACAACCGCGGGCGGCGGGTCGACGACGTGCTCGACGACCTCGCGCGCATGGCGAGCGACGCGCTGGCCGCGGTCCGCGAGCAGGATCTGCTCACCGCCGGCGCCGTGGTCGCGCTCCCCGGCCTGGTCGACAGCGACGGGCGCCTGCTCGTCGCGCCCAACCTGGGCTGGACCGGCGTCTCGGTGCCCGAGCTGCTGGCGGAACGGCTCGGCCGCCCGCCGTTCCCCATCCAAGCCGAGAACGAGGCGAACCTCGGCGCGCTCGCCGAGCTGTGGGAGGGCGCGGGCCGCGAGTTCAGCGACTTCATCTACGTCTCGGGCGAGCTCGGCGTCGGGGCCGGGATCATCATCGGCGGCGAGCTGTTCCGCGGTGCGCACGGCTTCGGCGGCGAGCTCGGGCACACCACGGTCGAGCCGGAGGGCGAGCGCTGCGCGTGCGGCAACCGCGGCTGCCTGGAGACGCGCGTCGCGCTCGGGGCCCTGCTGCACGCCGCGGGGCTCGACCCCGGCGCACGCGTCGGCGAGCTGGCCGAGCGCGCCGAGGACGGGGACGAGCGCGTGCTGCGCACGCTCGCCGACGCCGGCCGCTGGCTCGGCATCGCCGTCGCCTCGGCCGCCAACCTCCTCAACCCCCGCGGCGTCGTCGTCGGCGGCTACTTCGCGACGCTCGTGCCCTGGCTTCTGCCGGGGCTGCGGCAGGAGCTGGACGCGCACGTGCTCGCCGCCGAGTGGGACGCGCCGCGCGTCGTGACCTCCGCGCTGGGCGCCGAGGCCGCCGTGCGCGGCGCCTCGGCGCTGGCGCTGCGGCGCGTGTTCGCCGACCCCGGGCTCGTCGCGTACCTGCGGCGGCGTTAGCCGGTTAGCCCGGATCCACCGATCATTCGTGGATGCCCCGTTGTCGTGGGCGCCGTCAGGGGCGATCGGCCGAGCATCCTCAGGGTGGGCCCTTTGGAGCGAGGCCGATCGGTCCTGGCGGTGATCCACGGCGGCGGGGCGCCGCGAGAATCGGTGGATCCGGGGTTAGCGGACGCCGAGCAGCACGTCGACCACGAGCTGGTCGAGCGCCTCGTTCGCGTAGCCGCGCATGGCGAGCTCCTCCAACCGGTCGGCCTCGGCCTTGAGCGCGTCGGCTTCCCCGACGCCGGTGGTCGAGGGCTCGCCCAGCTCCGGGGTCGAGGCCGCGGCGAGCGCCTCGCGCACCTCCGGCAGCGAGTCGAAGTGGCGCGCCTTCTCGGCGAGCGCGAGGTAGGTGCGCATGCAGCCGCGCGCGAAGTCCCACACGCCCGCGGCATCCTCGTTGCGATACGCGTGCGCGTCGAAGTGCCGCGGTCCGGCGTAGCCGGCGCTCTCGAGCAGCCGGACGAGCAGGAACGCCTCCTTGAGGTCCTCGGCGCCGAAGCGGAAGTCCTGGTCGTAGCGCCCGACGTCCTGCGCGTTGAGGTCGATGTGGAACAGCTTGCCGGCCCACAGCGCCTGCCCGACGGCGTGCGTGAACGACAGGCCCGCCATCGTCTCGTGCGCGACCTCGGGGTTGACGCCGACCATGTCGGGCCGGTCGAGCGTGGTGATGAAGTGCAGCGCGTGTCCGACGGTCGGGAGGAAGGCATCGCCGCGCGGCTCGTTCGGCTTGGGCTCCATCGCGAAGCGCAGGTCGTAGCCCTGCGCGACGACGTAGTCCCCGAGCACGTTGATCGCCTCGCGGTAGCGGTCCAGCGCGTCGCGCGGGTCCTTCGCCACGGCGGCCTCGGTCCCCTCGCGCCCGCCCCAGAACACGTACACCTCGGCGCCCAGCTCGGCGCCGAGGTCGATCGAGCGCATCGCCTTCCCGATCGCCGCGCGCCGGACGCCCCGGTCGTTGGAGGTGAACGCGCCGTCCTTGAAGGCGGGCTGCGTGAAGAGGTTCGTGGTCGCCATGCCGACGCCCATGCCGGTCTCCTCCAGCGCGGCCTTGAAGCGGGCCACGATGCGGTCCCGCTCGGCCGGCGACGAGCCGTACGGGACCAGGTCCTCGTCGTGGAGGGAGATCCCCCAGGCACCCAGCTCGGCCAGCCTGCGGACGGAGTCGACGGGGTCCACCGGCTCGCGGGTCGGGCCGCCGAATGGATCGCGGCCGGGGTTGCCCACCGTCCAGAGACCGAACGTGAAACGGTGCTCGGGCCGGGGGGTCAGCGCGTCGTCGGCGATCGTCATGACGGCACCGTATAGCTCATTGGGCCGGAACGCGGAATAATCTTTCACACTATGCGCGCGCTGATCGGGCTCGACGTGGGGACGACGGCCGTGAAGGCGCTCGCCGTGGGCGAGGACGGCGCGATCCTGGGGCGTAGCGAGGTGTCCTACCCGCTCTCCACGCCGCGCGCCGGCTGGGCCGAGCAGGATCCCGCGGACTGGTGGCGCGCGACCGAGCAGGCGCTCGCGGAGCTGGGCGTCGACGAGCCGGCGGGCATCGGGCTGAGCGGTCAGATGCACGGACTCGTGGCGCTCGACACGGCCGACCGCGTGATCCGCCCCGCGATCCTGTGGAACGACGGGCGCACCGCAGCCGAGTGCGCCGAGATCGAGGAGAAGGTCGGCCTCGACAATCTGATCGCCCGCACCGGCAACCGGGCGCTGACGGGCTTCACCGCCCCGAAGCTGCTGTGGCTGCGCCGCCACGAGCCCGAGAGCTACGGCCGGATCGCGCGGATCATGCTGCCGAAGGACTACGTCCGGCTGCGGCTGTGCGGCGAGCACGCGACCGACGTCGCCGACGCGTCCGGCACGCTGCTGCTCGACGTCGCCCGGCGCCGCTGGAGCGACGAGGTGCTCGACACGCTCGAGCTCGACCACGCCTGGCTCCCGCGGCTGCTCGAGTCGCCGGAGGTCTCGGGCGAGACGCGCGACGGCGTGCCGGTCGCGGCCGGTGCCGGGGACCAGGCGGCGGGTGCGCTCGGCGTCGGCGTCGACCGGCCCGGGCCGCTTTCGATCGCGCTCGGGACCAGCGGCGTCGTGTTCGCGGCGCTGCCCGCGTTCGCGGCCGACGAGCGCGCCCGCGTGCACGCCTTCTGCCACGCGGTGCCGGGCGGCTGGCACGCGATGGGCGTGATGCTCTCCGCCGCCGGCTCGCTGCAGTGGCTGCGCGACGTCGCCGCTCCCGGGGTCGGCTTCGGCGAGCTGGTCGACGAGGCCGCCCGCTGGGACCCGGGCGTCGAGGGCCTCACGTTCCTCCCGTACCTGGCCGGCGAGCGCACGCCGCACGCCGACCCGGACGCGCGCGGCGCGTTCACCGGCCTCTCGCTGCGCCACGACCGCGGCGCGCTCACCCGCGCGGTGCTCGAAGGCGTCGCGTACGGGCTGCGCGACTCGCTCGACCTGCTGCGCGAGCTGGGCGTCGCGCCCGAGAGCGGTCGCGTCTCGGGCGGCGGCGCGCGCTCGGAGCTGTGGCTGCGGATCATCGCCTCCGTGCTCGACCTGCCGCTCGAGCGCCCGGTCGTGGAGGAGGGCGCGGCGTACGGCGCGGCGCTCCTCGGCGGCATCGCCGGCGGCGTCTGGCCCGACACCGCGGCCGCGGTCGCGGCGACGGTCGAGGTCCGCGGCGACGTCGAGCCGGACCCGGCGTGGGCGGCCGCCTACGCGGAGGGCCGCGAGCGCTTCAGGGAGCTGTACCCCGCGCTGCGCGACGTCAGCCGGCGGCCCTGGTCACCGCGGTGAGGAGCGAGCCGAGGCGGCGCTCGTCGCGCTCGATCGCCGCGCCGATCCGTCCGGCCGTCCGGGCGTGGCGCCGCCGGCTGGCGGTTGCGAGCGCACGATGCCGGCGCTCGAGCGCGTCCAGCGCGGCGGTCACCCGCAGCGCGTTGCCCGCGGCCAGCGGACGCAGCCGAGCGGCGGCGTCGGCGTAGCCGCGGGCGATCCGCCGGGCGGCCGCGCTCCGGCGGACCGGCGAGTAGGTGGCCGCGAAGTGGCGGCGCTGGAGGCGCCGGCGCCGGTTGAGCTGCGCGACCGCGTCCGGCAGGACGATCGCGGCGGCGGTCTCCGGCGCGGGCACGAGCGCCGACGCGCCGACGAGCTGGACCGATTGCGCCGCCTGTTCGCACTCGGTCGTCGCGGCGGCGATCGCGTCCGGGGTCGACCCGCAGGCGATCGTCACGACGCCGCCGGTCGTGGGCAGCGCCAGCGCGACGACCAACCCCGGGAGGTCGTACCGCCACCAGGTGCGGACACCGAGTCGCTGCGGGCGCGGGTCGGGCACGCTGTCCGCCGCGACGCCCGCCGGCAGCAGCGACGCGTCCTCGGGCGCCCGCAGGTCGAGCGCGACCCTGGACTGCTCGCCGCGGACCGCGGTCGCCTGCTCGAACCCGCGCAGCGAGGACCGGCGGCCGAGCGGCTCCCACCCGACGGGGAGCGGAAGCCGCGCGACGCCGTTGCGCAAGCCGATCCGCGGCGGCGCTTCGGCGGCAGGGGGCTCCGTTCCGCCCGGCGCGAGCACGCTGCCGATCGCCGCGCCGGCGCCCGCGGCCACGAGCGTGGCCGCGACGAGCGCCGTGACGCCGGCCGCCCGCCGCGCTCCCCCCGATCGCGTCGGTGCGGCGGCGCTCACGGCCCGACGCGCGCGTCCCGGGACTCGAACTGCGGCTCGGAGCCGTCGTCCTCGTCGGACTCGGACTCACCCTCGTCGAACTCGAACTGCGGTCCGGAGCCGGAGTCGTCGAAGGTCGGCGGCGGCGTCGGCGCCGGGGCGGGCGTGCGCTGCGGGGGCGCCGGGGGTCGGGTCGGGGCGGGTGCCGGTGCCGTGGGCTTGGGCGTGGACCGGGGCGGCGACGCCGTGGCGGGCGCGGACGTGGTCCGCTGCGGCCGCCGGATCCGCTGCGTGCGCCGGACCCGCACCTTCGCGAGCGGAGCCGGCAGATCGCGCACCGCCGCAAGACCCACGCCGGCCGGCGCGGCGGGCGGCTCAGGCTCAGGCAGCGTCGCCGGAGCGACGGGCGCCGGCCGGGCCTGCGGCGCGTCGCCCGCGCCGATCGAGGCGGTCGTCAGCGCCACCGCGAGGCAGGCGACGACCGGCAGGAACCGCAGCCAGGTCGCGGGCGCCCTCATGCCGCCGGACACTCCACCGGCTTGTCGCTCCCCGGCATCAGGCAGGCGTCGCGGCGCCGGGGCGCCGCGCCTTCACGGATCACGAGGCGCACGTACTTCCCGACGGCCTGCGGATTGGACACCCGGACGGTGATGCTGGTCCCCGCGCGCAGGAAGCGCTCGAGCGCGGCGATGCGCCCGCCGCCGACCGATCGGCGCCGGAGGTGGCACCGCGGTCCGTTGCAGCGCACGTCGACCGTCGCCGTGGCGGGCGCCCGGACCCGCAGCAGGCTGATGCGGGCGCCGTCCCGCAGCAGCGTTCCCTTGACCCGGACGACGGGGAACGGGCGCAGCAACGGAGGCGGCAACGCGGCGGGGGCGGGCGCGGCCGGCGGCGAGGACCGGACGAGCGGCGCGGGGTCGTCGTGATGCCCCCGCTCGTGGTGGGGCTTC
>Ga0193742_1002131_pt1 | contig 11492 bp, 9 predicted proteins | sample L2c1metaG_FD_165511 | JGI IMG/M metagenome (GOLD analysis project Ga0193742, IMG submission 165511) | Soil microbial communities from a riparian zone of the East river system, Colorado, United States - L2c1 | ecosystem: Environmental > Terrestrial > Soil > Riparian zone | place: USA: East River... | reverse complement strand
CCGGGGGCGGCCGGCGACGGTAGCGGCACCCAGTCCCATCCAGGCAGATCGCGGCGTACAGAGACCGGTGGCACGTCCGATGCCGGTCAGCCAGCCACAGGTTCGTCCGGGGGTACCTCAGGTACGGCCTGGACAACCGGGGCAAACGCAGGTTCGTCCGGGACAGGCGCAGATTCAACCGGCGCGGCCTCAGCCGAACGCAGGACCCACGCAGCCGCAGATTCGGCCCGCACCGACCCAGCAGGTCAGGCCCGGAGTCCAACCGGGACAGCCTGGGCAACCGCAGGTACGGCCGGTTCAGCCCAATCAACCCAGCGTGCGGCCTGTGAACCCTGGGCAGCAGGTCAGGCCGTCTCCGCAGCCAATGCCGAGACCGGCCCCGCAGATGCAGCCTCGGCCTGCTCCACAACAGGCTCCTCGACCTGCACCCCAGATGCAGCCACGGCCTGCGCCGCAGCAGGCTCCTCGGCCCTCGCCGCAGATGCAGCCCCGACCTATGCCGCAGCAGGCTCCGCGGTCTGCGCCGCAACCACGGCCAAGTGGGGGTGGGCCTCCCGGAGGAGGTGGTGGCGGCGTAAGGGGAAGGTAAAAGATAATCTGCATCCCTCTACTGCATCCTGCGGGTTCCCAGGTCTCGGAATCGAGGCCTGGGCATCCGCTGCGATCTCAGCCCCCTCGAGTTGACTTCACCTTCAGCCATGCCTAGCCTCGAAGTTGCAAACACATAACAGCTTAGGAGAGCGGAGCGAGGCGGATGAAGGTTCTGGTGATCGGTGGAGGAGGGCGCGAGCACGCCCTGGTGTGGGCGCTGGGAAGATCTCCTTCGGTGACCGAGATCGTCGCCGCTCCCGGCAATGGGGGCATCGCTGAACTGGCGCGCTGTCTTCCGGTTGACGTGAATAGCTTGCACGCGATGGTCGATCTGGTCGCGATCGAGAGGCCTGACCTGACGGTCGTGGGGCCCGAGGTTCCGCTCGCGCTGGGCCTGGTCGACGAACTGGAGCGGCGCAGGCACCGTGTCTTCGGTCCGACCCAGGACGCGGCGCAGCTGGAGTCGAGTAAGGCCTTCGCCAAGGCGTTCATGCAGCGCCACGGCATCCCCACAGCGGAACATGCCCTCTGCACCACGCTCGACGACGTGCGCGAATCGTTGCTGCGCTTCTCGGTTCCCATCGTGGTAAAGGCTTCAGGGCTGGCTGCTGGCAAAGGTGTGGTGATCTGCAATACCCGGCTCGAGGCCGAGACGACCGCGGCGCAGATGTTCTCGGGAGTTCTGCTGGGCGCGGCAGAGACCGAGATCGTCCTCGAGGAGTTCCTGACTGGCGAGGAGGTTTCGTTCTTCGCGCTCTGCGATGGCAGACACGCCGTGCCTATTGCAGCGGCGCAGGACCACAAGCGCGTGGGCGAGGGCGATACAGGGCCGAACACCGGAGGCATGGGAGCTTACTCGACCGACGGCCTGCTGACGCCGGCCATGCGGCAGTGGGTCATGCACAACGTCGCCCAGAAGGTCGTGGATGGAATGGCTTCCGAAGGCACGCCGTTCAAGGGAATCCTGTTTATCGGTCTGATGATGAGCCCGCGCGGTCCGATGGTGCTGGAGTTCAACACGCGTTGGGGGGATCCCGAGACCGAGGCCATCCTGCTGCGCCTCGAAACCGACATCCTCGACCTGTTCAATGCTGCGATCGACGGAACGGCGAATGAACTCGCGATCCGCCTGAAGCCGGGCGCGAGCGCGACGGTGATTGCGGCCAGCGGAGGATACCCAGGGAAGTATGCTTCCGGCAAACCGATTACCGGGCTCGACGTCGCGAAGGACGACGGCGTAGTGATCTTCCACGCGGGCACGGCCCTCAAGGAGGGTCAGCTCGTCACAGCCGGTGGCCGCGTCCTCGCGGTGACGGCGGAGGCCGCCGACCTGCGCGAGGCGCTCGAGAGGATTTATGCGCGGCTGAAGGAGATCTCGTTCGAGGGAATGCAGTATCGAAGAGACATTGGGCATCGCGCATTGCGGTAAGGGCGAACGGCCTGTTTTTTAGGTAAAGAGCATGGCCTGCCGGCCAGGCCTCCTGCGCGGAGGGCGGTCACTTCGTGACTTGTATTGAGGCTTCGCCGTGGGCCTCCCGATGGTCGGCGCGAAGATTCCTGATCGCGACCAACGGAAGCGCCATCCGAAGGGATATACACATCACGAAGTGACCGCCGCCCGCGCAGGGCGTCCGCGCGACAGCGCACATCTTCTATTCAGCGGAATAGGTCGATACGCCTGGCGGTTGCAGCATAGCGTCACGCCTCGGGCATTATTCGAATTCGACTTGTCGCACAGACCGTCAGCTCTGATTCTCGGCCATGATCGCTTTTCGGCCAAAATAGCTGATGAGGTAAAACGCAACGCCTAAAGAAATAATGTCTTTAAAGAGGAACAAACCGAGATTGTTCATGTAATGGATGCCATGAACCACGACGGTGTCATCTGGAGTTGTGATCAACATGGTGCTCGTGGTGAAAAACATACCTACGAGAATGATCGCACCCAAAATTCCCGCTTTAGGTTTGAAGTAGCCAACAATCAAGAGGATTGCCGCTGTCCATTCCGTTAGCCCGATGATGTCACCGCCAACATACGGCCCAAAGATTTTGTAGTTCCAACTCATCAATGGGCTGTTCATGACAAGTGGACTAATTCCTTCTGCTCCGGGGGCTGTCATTTTAAATTTACCTGCCCACAGCAACATCACGATCATTCCAATACTACAAACAAGGAACGGTATGTTTCGGTTGACAACGAAAGAAGCAATCTTCGTTAGAACACTTTTCGCCTGCATTCCGTTCTCCACGGGCCCATCACCTCTCGACATCCCCGTAGCTGCATTTTGAACCATAATGAGCTCCTTTAAAGGGATCATCTTAGCGTCTGTTTATGTTGAGAAGGTATTGAATTCTGTCAACATGGTCGCGTCGGTGATGGTTTGATGTTGTAACCGGCTCTTGGTAACAAAAAGGTCCAAGAAATCGATCCTATTCCACGCGACGTTTCACACCATCCGCCACGATGCACAGCTCGGAACTTTGGTCGTCCGCATGGCTACAAGACGGACTCGCCCGGCGACTATCTCTTCATGGGAGCCACCCGGGTGCCCTCTCCGCGTTGACTTCCCGGCGGGACACCGATAGATTGGCCCTCGATGAAGAGAGTTCTGGAAGTTGCGCTTTTTCTTACTTTGGCATGGCCTGCATGGACGCAGCAGCAAAGGCCTGCGATTACCGGCATCGCCTTCGTTCGCGTCTTTACCGGCCATGACGCTGCCTCTGCAGACTTCTACAGCAAGACGCTCGGCTTCAGCTCGAGCAAGGCCGGTCAGCTCGCCCGCTATCCCGTCAATGATTCCCAATGGATCGAGGTGACGCCGCTTCGCTCTCTGGAGCCCGGTCCGCGCCTCGCGGCGGTCGGCTTCACAACGCGCGATGCGAAGGGGATGCAGCGCTATCTCGAGGCGCACGGAGTTCACCTCTTCGAGTCGCTGCACAAGGGCCGCTTCAGCGTCCGCGATCCTGAAGGCAACCTGATCTACTTCGTGCAGCAGACGCAGGGCCCTGCGGTTGCAGGAGAGGTTCCCGCAACCGCCACCTCGCGGCGCATCATCCACGCCGGCTTCATCGTGAAGGACGTTGACCTCGAAAATGAGTTCTACCGCGACCTGCTCGGCTTCCGCCCCTACTGGCACGGCGGCCGCACGGAAGAGAAGACCGACTGGATGAGCTTTCAGGTGCCCGATGGCTCCGACTGGCTGGAGTACATGCTCAACATCCCCTCTCTTCCCACGCAGAGGCAGTACGGCGTCCAGGACCACTTCTCGCTCGGAGTCGAGCACATGAGCGACGCCGTCGCCGCGCTGGCACGCAATCACTGCGAGGGCGCCGATTGCGCGAAGACCCAGCTGGGACGCGACGGCAAGGTGCAGCTGAACCTGTACGATCCCGACCTGACGCGGGTGGAGTTCATGGAGTTTCAGCCCGCGGGCAAGCCTTGCTGCTCAGAATTCACCGCCAAACATCCGACCGAACACGAAGATCGCTAACCGCAAGGACATGCAAATGACGACACGCCGCGAATTTCTCCGCCTCTCCTCCATGGCCGCCGCTGCAGGCTGCACGCTGCGCGCCTCGAATGCATTCGCCGGCAACCACGACGGCATGACGTATGGGGTTCAGCTTTACATGGTTCGCAAAGAAGCTCCGGGCGACCTCGCCGGTGTGCTGAAGAAGATCCGCGCGACGGGCTTCACGCAGGTGGAGCTGTATCCGATCGCCTATACGCACCCTGCCTCCGAGTTGAAGAAGATGGTCGAGGACGCGGGCCTTGGCCACGATTCAGGCCACTTCGACTACGACAGCATCCCGGAGAAGATCGGCTATGCCAAGGAGCTCGGCCTGAAGTATATGGTGTGCAGCATCCTGCCGGAGAAGAACCGGGCCGCGTCCGGAGGGTTCCGGGCCGCAGCCGACAACCTGAACCGCTGGGGCAAGCTGGTACGCAATGCTGACATGCAGCTCGTCTTTCACAACCACAACTATGAGTTCAAACCGATGGAAGGCACAACGGGCTTCGAGGTGCTGATGAAGAACACCGACTCCTCGCTGGTGAAGCTCGAGTTCGACCTTTATTGGCTGGTGCAGGGAGGGCAGGATCCTGCCGCAATGATGAAGAAGTACAAAGACCGGCTTGTGCTGGTGCATCTGAAGGACCGCGTCGCGAACTCGCCGGTCAACTATTCTCCGGACGACGAGCAGCACATCATCGAGCTCGGCAAAGGAAGCATCGACTGGAAGCCGCTCCTCTCGCAGGCGCACAAGCAGGGCATCAAACTGGCGTTTCTCGACCAGGACGAGACCACGCTTCCTGTCTTCGAGAGCATGAAGGTGAACTTCGATTATCTGAACAGCCTGAAGCTGACCTAGCCGACTGAGGTCGTGGCGGGCAGGATATCTTCGACGTCGACCCACTGGGTGGGATAGTCGCCGGTGTAGCAGGCGGTGCAGAAGTCGCCGGGCGAGAGGCCATCCATCGGCTCCCCCTTCGTACACGCGTGGGTCAGCCCGACGAGAGAGAGATAGGCGAGCGAGTCGGCCTCGATGTACTCGCAGATCTCAGCCACCGTCTGGTTCGCGGCGATCAGATCTTTCTTGCTGGGAGTATCGACGCCGTAAAAGCAGGGAGAGATCGTTGGAGGACAGGAGATGCGCAGGTGGACCTCTTTCGCTCCCGCGGCCCGCACCATGCGGACGATCTTGCGCGAGGTGGTTCCGCGAATGATCGAGTCGTCGATAAGGATGACGCGCTTGCCTTCGAGCAGCGACCGCACGGGGTTCAGCTTCATGCGGACGCCGAAGTCGCGAACGCGCTGCTCGGGCTGGATGAAGGTGCGGCCCACATTCCCGATTCAGCGGCGTATCCAAGCGCAGCGGTCACGCCGGAGTCCGGCACGGGGACGACGAGGTCGGCGTCGACATGAGACTCACGCGCGAGCTGGCGGCCCATCTCCTCACGGCTCTTCTGCACCCAGCGGCCATAGATTTTGGAGTCCGGACGGGCGAAATAGACGTGTTCGAAGATGCAGCTGGTCTGCGCGGTCTTGGTGTCGAAGTAGCGGCTGGTGACACCGTCTTCCGAGACCATGACGAGCTCGCCGGGCTTCACGTCGCGCTCGTACTTGGCATGAAGAAGATCGAAGGCGCAGGTCTCCGAGGCGAAGACGAAGGTATCGGGCGCGCCGTCGACGCCGAGGATGCGGCCCATCGAGAGCGGACGGAAGCCGTGCGGGTCGCGCGCGGCGAAGATGCGGTTGCGCGTCATCATCACGATGGAGAAGGCTCCATCGACCTGCGAGAGCGAGTCGGCGATGCAGTCGACCAGAGTGGAGGACTTCGAGTGCGCGATGAGCTGGATGATGATCTCGGAGTCGGACGTGGTCTGGAAGACCGCGCCGTCGCGCTCGAGGCGCTCGCGGGAGTTGCCGAGATTGACGAGATTGCCGTTGTGAGCGATGGCGATGAGGCCGCGTGTGCTCTCGACCGAGATGGGCTGCGCATTCAGCAGCGCGGAGTCGCCGGTGGTGGAGTAGCGCGTGTGGCCGATGGCCATATTACCGGGAAGCTTGGCGAGGACCTCGTCGGTGAAGATCTCGGAGACAAGGCCCATGCCCTTAATGTCGTTGACGTTCTGGCCGTCAGCGGAGGCGATGCCCGCCGACTCCTGCCCGCGATGCTGCAGCGAATAGAGCCCCCAGTAGGTCATGCGCGCGGCGTCGGGATGGTTGTAGATGGCCATCACGCCGCACTCTTCGCGCAGCTTGTCGAAGGGAGTGGTATCGTCGTCTTCGTCGTGCGCGCTGACCACGTTTGAGTTGTCATTCCGCAGCGCAGCAGAGGATTCTGTTGTCGCACCCAACGCCACAAGCTCATCCTGAGTTATAAGGTTGCTCATGCCGTCACCACCTCACCGGCCAGCTGTTCTTCCAGAGCCGCGGCCCAGACCGATCTCAACTCGGAAATCTGCGACTCGACCAGCTCGTTGTCACCTGCAAAGATTTCGATCCTGCCCTCGATCGTTTCGCCCAGATCCATCGGCCAGTACGATCCTTCTTCATCAAGAAGCATGCAAATCTGACCATAGTCTTCTGGCGCACAAGTCACGATCACCTCACCCGCATTTTCCATGAATAAAGCAGTGAGTGAGCCTTCCGCCCCCAAAGGTCCGAGGTTTACATGGACACCAACGCTGTTGCGGAAACAGCTCTCAGCAAGCGCCACGGCGAGGCCCCCGTCGGATACATCTTTGGCCGAGCGGATGAGACGGCGGTCTGCGAGTTTTCTGAGGGTCTTGTGGAGTGCCGCTTCGCTCTCGATGTTGATCCACGGAGGAGTGCCCCAAAGCTCAGAGTGAATCGCCTTCGCATAGTCCGAGCTGCCAAACTCATGGATCTCGGAACCTTGCGTCTCCGTCGTCGATTGAAGAAGAAGTACCTTGAGCCCCACTTCCTGAAAACTTGAGGGCACAGCCTTCGTCACGTCATCAATAATTCCAATGATCCCGAGCACAGGAGTCGGATAGATCCCGACGCCCCTGGTCTCGTTGTAGAGCGACACATTGCCGCCGGTAACCGGAGTTCCCAGAGCGTTACAGGCCTCGGCGATGCCGTCGATGGCGGCCGAGAGCTGCGCCATGATCTCCGGCTTCTCAGGGTTGCCGAAGTTCAGGCAGTTGGTCGCGGCCACAGGAGTCGCGCCGGTACAGGCGACCTTGCGCGCGGCTTCGGCCACGGCGTGCATCGCGCCCAGCTTCGGGTCGAGATAGGTCCAGCGGCCGTTGCCCGCGAGCGCCATCGCGAGACCGCGCTCGCGTGGAGCAGATTTCTTCTCGCGGTCTTCGTTGGGTGAGAGGGAGGAGCTTTTCGTTCCGGTTCCCTTGATGCGCATGACTCCGGCCTCGCCGCCGGGGCCCTGCACGGTGTTGGTCTGAACCATGGAGTCGTACTGCTCGTAGACCCAGCGCTTGTCGCAGATGTTCGCGCTGGCCAGGAGCTTCTTGAGGTCGGCGGTGTAATCGCGGGGTTTCTGCAACTCTTCGAGCACATGGGCTGGAGGATCGAGCGGGACCGGAGCCTTCCACGTGCCTACGGGGCGGTGATAGACCGGAGCGTCATCGGTGAGCGACTGATTGGGAATGTCCGCCACCAGAACGCCGCGCTGGGTGATGCGCATGTGCGGTTCGGCGGTGACCTCGCCCACGATGGAGGCGTCGAGTCCCCACTTCGAGAAGACATCGAGGACTTCAACGGCTCGATCTTTGTCGGCGACCAGAAGCATGCGCTCCTGCGACTCCGACAGCATGATCTCGTAGCTGGTCATGCCGGTCTCGCGCTGCGGAACGCGGTCGAGCTCGACCGTGAGGCCTAGGCCGCCTCGCGCTCCCATCTCGCAGGTGGAGCAGGTAAGGCCCGCCGCGCCCATGTCCTGAATCCCGAGGACCGCGCCGGTGGCCATCGCCTCAAGGCAGGCTTCGAGAAGGAGCTTTTCCAGGAAGGGATCGCCCATCTGCACGTTGGGGCGCTTCTGCTCGGAGCCTTCCGTAAACTCTTCGGACGCCATCGTGGCTCCGTGGATGCCATCACGGCCAGTCTTGGCTCCGACGTAGATGACCGGGTTGCCGATGCCGACGGCCTTGGCGTAGAAGATCTCGTCCGTCTTCACCAGGCCGAGCGCGAAGGCGTTTAACAGCGGGTTGCCGGAGTAGCAGGGCTCGAAGCGGGTCTCGCCGCCGAGGTTCGGGACGCCGAAGCAGTTGCCGTATCCGGCCACGCCGTGAACGACGCCGGTGGCCACGTGATGGTTCTTGCGCCGCAGAGCCTCGTCGGGCTCGGCCTCGTCGAGAGGGCCAAAGCGGAGGGAGTCCATCACGGCCAGCGGACGGGCGTTCATGGTGAAGATATCGCGCAGGATTCCGCCAACGCCCGTAGCTGCACCTTGATAAGGCTCGATGTAGCTGGGATGGTTGTGCGACTCGATCTTGAAGGCGCAGGCCCAGCCGTCGCCCACGTCGATGATGCCCGCGTTCTCGCCCGGACCCTGCACGACGCTTCCGGGACCGGTCGTACGTTCGCCCTTCGTCGGCAGGCGCTTCAAGTGGACGCGCGATGATTTATAGGAGCAGTGCTCCGACCACATGACCGAAAAAATCCCCAGCTCCGTAAGGCTGGGGGTACGGCCAAGCGCCTCTTCGATTCGCTTGTACTCGTCCGGGGTGATGCTGTGCTGCTTTAACAGCTCCGGAGTGATGGTCGCTGGAGAGGGTACCGCTGTAGGGTGTTCCGCTTGCAATTTGGCCATGGCTCGCAAGGTTAATTGTACGTGACATGGGGTGTGCCTGCTGGGCTGGACGCATTCGCGAACGTTTGCCGTCCGATATGTCCCGCCGGCCATCCTCCACGTCACCCCTGCGTGGCGCTCCGGTCGGGATGACAGATTTGTAGGGAGAGTAAAGCGAAAACCTACACTCCGGTGCTGCCGAAGCCTCCGGCTCCGCGCTTCGCCTCGCCCAGCTGCTCCACCTCGGTAAACTCGGCCTCGATGCGCTGGACGATTCTCAACTGCGCGATCCTGTCGCCCTGCTTGATCTCAACGGCGACGGCCCCGAGATTGGTCACCACTACGCGAATCTCGCCGCGATAACCTGGGTCGATCACTCCGGCCAGCGTAGTCACACACTTCAAAGCGAGGCCGGAGCGATCCTCCACCAGAGCCCCGTGGGTCGAAGGAAACTCCATGGCGATGCCGGTCGGCACCCCCACCGTCGATCCGGGCTCGAGGATAAGGCCCTCGGAGGCATAGAGATCCGCCGCCAGGTCCCCGTACTCCCCCACATGCGCATAGCGCGGAAGCCGCGCCCCTTCCACCAGTCTCTTGACGTTGATCTGAACAATCGAACTCACCTGAAATCTTCCCCTGCGGACAAAAAAATCTATGGAGCGATCATCGCCGGGGGAGGTTTCAAAAGCAAATACGGCAAGCCAAAGCTGTTACAGGACGATAAAATGAAGCCACGATGCTTCACCGCCTCTGGACGTGGATGAAAGCGGAAGATGCCCGCGCAGATGGCGACCCTCGAGCACCGTGGCGTCTCTTCTGGGTAGCCTTCCTGATCCGCGTGCTCTACATGACGCTCGCCCACACCTATCGACTTCGTCCTCTTGTCGATCACTTCCAGTTCGGCTGGGAGGCAGGACGCATTGCGCGCTCGCTCGCCACCGGCCATGGCTACGCCAACCCCTTCGCCCCGACGTTTCTCGGCCCGACCGGACCGACGGCCTGGGTTCCCCCCGCCTATCCGCTGCTGATCGCCGGGGTCTTCAAGCTCTTCGGCGTCTATACGGCGTTCTCGGCCTGGGTGCTGCTCTTCCTCAACTGCATCCTTTCGGGATTCACCGCGATGGCTCTCTGGGAGATCGCCTGCCGCTGCTTCTCACGCGCCAACGCCGTCTGGTCGGGATGGCTGTGGGCGCTCTATCCCGCCGCCATGCAGTATGCGGTCCGCTGGATCTGGGAGATGACCCTCACCACGTTCCTCTTCACCTTCGTTCTGGTGCTGGCGCTGCGTATGCGAGGCGTCAACGTCGGCGCTCGAGCCAGTGAAGGCTCTCCGGGCGCGAGCCAGACGCGCGAGTGGCTGCTCTTCGGACTGATGTGGGGCATCATCGCGCTCTCGACCTCCACGTTGCTCTTGTTCCTCCCGATCTGCGGCCTCTGGATTCTGATCGGAACCTGGAACCGTCCGCACGCCCTGCGCAACGCGATCCTCGCCGGGCTGGTCTTTATCGCCTGCCTCACGCCGTGGGAGATCCGCAACTACCACGCCTTCCACACCTTCATCCCCATTCGCGGCAACCTTGGCGTCGAGACGTATCTCGGAAACGGGTCGGGGACGAACGGGATCGTCATGGTCTACGATCACCCCAACATGGCTTCGGATCAGTTCTATCTGTACAAACAGATGGGCGAGGTCAGGTATGCGAAGATGCGCGGCGACCTTGCCCGTGGCTATATGAGGTCCGATCCTGGCCACTTCCTGAAGAACACCCTCAAACGCATCTACTTTTTCTGGGTGGGCGTTCCGTCGGACGCCGCGCCTGCAGTGGAGTTTTTCCGGCTGCTTAATTACGGATTCATCAGCCTCGCCGGGCTCCTGGGTCTCGTGCTGGCTCTGCGCAACCGCATCCCCGCGGCGGGGCTGATGGCCTGGGTCTTCGCGCTTCTTCCGCTGCCGTACTACACCGTCTTCGTGCAGGCCCGGTTCCGTCATCCCTTTGAGCCCCTGCTGACCCTCTTCGCCGTCTATCTCTTCCAGTCGGCCACACCCCGCAGGACACGAACCCACACCGCATGATCCAGTCCACACAACACGTCCTCGTCACAGGCGCCTCCGGCTTCTTCGGCGGAGTTCTGAAACGGCGCCTGCTCGCCGAAGGCTACGCCGTCACCAACATCGACCTGGTCGCCGACACCGACACTCATCCCGCGCTCACCAGCATCCAGGGCGACATCCGCGACACCGCCCTGCTCGACGAGATCTTCACCAAGCAGCCCTTCGCCGCCGTCTTCCACTGCGCCGCTCTGCTGGCCCATGACACCATCGACGACAACAGTCTCTGGACCTCGAACGTTGACGGCACCCGCAACATCGCCGAGGCCTGCCGTAAACATGGCGTGCGTCAGTTGATCTTCACCTCGACCAACTGCTTATGGGCCTCGAACCTCGGCCGGCTGGTCGCAGAAGATGAGCCGCCGAATCCGGTCGAGCTCTACGGACGCTCCAAACTCGCGGGCGAAGAGGCGCTCAAGACCTACGAGACCGACCTCAACGTCATCACCATCCGCTGCCCCACCATCATCGACAGCGGACGCCTTGGCCTGCTGGCCATCCTCTTCGAGTTCAT
>Ga0193742_1002130_pt1 | contig 11494 bp, 9 predicted proteins | sample L2c1metaG_FD_165511 | JGI IMG/M metagenome (GOLD analysis project Ga0193742, IMG submission 165511) | Soil microbial communities from a riparian zone of the East river system, Colorado, United States - L2c1 | ecosystem: Environmental > Terrestrial > Soil > Riparian zone | place: USA: East River... | reverse complement strand
TGCAAATACGATGTCAACAATTCGCTTAACTAATTCCTGAGAGCGCGTGAAGCGCGGCACGATCAGTTCCACGCAGGGCACTCCGTACTGGGTTGAAATGTCCATCCGAACGGGGTCGACCCCCATGTCCATGGCGCAGCTGACCGCCAAACCCATGCGTTTTAGAACTTCATTGCACGCCTCCAGTTCGTGGTCCGGTAGTGAAGCGTTCAGCACGATAACTCGATCTATCTGTTCACGGTTGATGAGCTCTGCTAATTGGCCCGTGGTGCCCAATATCGGCACCGAATGGTGCAGTTCGCTAATTGTACGCCCTTCCGGCACGATCAATCCACGAATCAGAAACCGGGCGGGCTGCGATCCCAACCGGGCCACAAGGCGGCCTGCGTTTCGTAGGTCACCTAAGAGAGCGATCCTTACGGGAGGAAGCCAGCGCTTTTGAGCCGCCGCGGCAAGCGCCAGGCCAACCAACCGGCCCAAGCCCAGCATCACGAACGTCAGAAGCAGCATGATAGAGAAAAAGGTTCGCGACACACTCTCTCCCAGCTGCCGTGAGAAGAAGGTAACAAAAACGGTGATGACCGTTACTAGAAGTGCACTCTCGATAGTCCAGATTGCGCAGTTCCAAAACCGAATCTCGTCTGGACCACGATATAGCTTAAAACGAATTGAGACCAGCGCCCACAGTATCAGAATAAGCCAGAGCGGCGGCGCCCAAGAAGTTGCCCCTTGAATGCTGAGGTGTGCCGGCATGACTACATTAAGTAATACGCGAACTCGAATTGCGCATTCCCAGGCTAGCCAGAGAGCGACGCTGTCCAAAAGAAGCTGAACGAGATGATATGTTCTACGGTGGTAGATAAACATATGCCAGGTGGAAATCTTCTCACTAATGAATCGTTATATCCGTACGTGTAATTGTCTTAGAGAGGTACACGTCAAAAGAAGTCTTACGGCGGTGCCGGCCGATGCGTTCCAGGAAAACTAGTCTAACTGGATTCCGCCGGTCTGTAATATCTGCTATAGGATTTAGTATAAGAAGGATCTTCTCCGCGAGCATCCCAATCATTGAGGATGGTTCCGATAACATCAGTTCCATCCAGGTAAAGAGAATTTCGAACGCCCATAAGTTGGTCCATACTGGTCTGGCCCGCGCGACAAATCAGAATTGCTCCGTCGGCATGCTGTCCGAGTAGGCGCGCGTCCGTCATGGGTATCATGGGTGGCGAATCGATGAGAACGAAAGCAAAGTCCTCGCGCACATTTTTCAGCAGGGCGTCGAGGCGAGGCGAATGCAATAGCTGCGCGACGTTCGAGCGCGGAGCCCCGCCAGGCAGAACAAACAGACCTGGGAAAACGGTGTCCCGGATCATTTCCTGCACCACACTCATACTGAAGTCCTCTGCGAGGATATCGCCTAAACCGAGCGCGCCGTCGAGGCCAAATAGCGGGCCGAGTATAGGACGTCTGAGGTCCCCATCAATGAGCAGCACGCGATGCCCGCTTTCAGCTAGCCTCAGTCCAAGGTTAAATACCGAGGTCGTTTTGCCTGCCTTTGCATGGGCGCTTGTGACGACGATCATTCGATGACCTCCCTTCCTGCGGCTCCAGAGCAGGATCGACGTTACGGCGGACCGGAAGGACTCCGCCACTAGCGACTCGCCTTGGCCCCAAAGGTCAGACATCTTGTTTTTTCCAGAGGCCGGCAAATTGAGGTGGCTGTGGGCGGTAAAGCTTCCCCTGGCGCTGCCATCACCTCGAGTCATTGCGGCGGAAAGGCGGCCTTGAATATCGAACTTACCCGACGGAATTGTGGCAAGCTCTGGAACGTCGAGAAACTTCACACTTTCTCCTGGTGTCCGAATGCTCTGATCTGACCTCTCGCGAAGAAGAATAAACAGGACCGACAGCATACAGCCCGCCAGCAGTCCGATGCCGAGATTGAGCACAACATTCGGCTGATATGGACTGGATGGCACCTTCGCCCGGTCGACAATTCGCATGTTGCTTGCCCTTAGAGCAGCTAGTACGCCCGCTTCTCTCACTTTTTGAAGCATCGCTTGGTATAGGTCCCGGTTCGCGTCTACTTCGCGCTTGAGCATGTTATAGCGAACTTCCAACGCGGACTGTTGAGAAACCAGTGCGAGTTGTTGATCGTAGGCTTTGGACAGCAGGGCTTGACGTCTTGACGAAGCTCGATAATCATTTTGAATGCGCTTCACCACTGCTGCGCGCTCGCGGATTGTCTCTGCCTGAAGTTCTGCGATCTGTGACTCAATCTGCTTAACCTTGTAGTGATTGGGCGTAAGAGTCGTCCTTAGCTCAGCCAGTTGACGGCGCAAATCGGTGACTTTATCCTTATTGGCCCGCAACGAGCCATCGTCAAGAACTCTCGGAAGCGAGTCCGGAGCGCCGGAGTCAATCAATTCCAGCTGCGTCTGTTTGTCGACGCTATCAGTCTCCGCCTTCTGCAGGTCTTGCTGGATTTGCCGCAATTTATCCTGCGCTACGCTTTCGTGCGAGGCATCGGACGTATAGACAAGGCCGACTCGTCTGGCGTAGTCCTGTAGCTCATTCTCGGACTTCTGAAGTTTGATCCTCATTCCGTCCAATTGCTTGGTGAGAAACTCGCCGGTCTTAGTTGCACTGCTCCATCGTGCTTCTTGTAGTTCCGCTATATCTTGTTCAGCCAGAGCGTTGGCAGCCGCGGCTACAAGCTTCGCGCTCGGGCCGGTAACTGTGACCGAAATCAGGCTGGATTGACCTTCAGCCTTTACTTTAGTGCGCCTCAGCATCCCACCGACTATAGATTCCGGCGATTCGGGTTCTGTGGGGGCCAGGTGAAGCCAGCGTCGAAGTTTAGCTATTCCACCCTGGTCGTCAACGTTCGAAGCAATCGGCAGTAGAACCGTTGCCGTCCGGTCGGCTACCGTCTCACTCATTAACAGCTTCGTCTGAGTTTCAACAAATGCATCCGGCGCAACACTAGATACGTTAGGGTCGATATCCTTGTTATTCAAGAACTCCTGGTTCACGGCCATTACTTCTAGTAACGCCTTCGATTTAAAAACGGGAGCAGAAAGCAATGTCACCACAAAACTACTTACAATGCAGAGAAGAAGGATTACAAGGATTGCGGCTCGATGGCGCCGTGCGACCGCCCACCATCGAACAGCAGGTCTGTTCGGTTCTGCTGCCCCATGGGAGGGATAGGGAACCGACCAGAGGTCGGATGCCGCGGTGATAGTAGGCGGCTTGAATTGTCTACGAGCTATCTGAAAGTCGTCTTCCACAGGTCTCTCTCTTTTCTCCGTGGCTACGGAATGCGCCAAATGGCTACGCCAGCCATGTTCATAGCAACCTGCAATGCGTTTCGCCCGGCTGATTTCGACAAGGAATCCGGCACAAAGAGAATGTCATCGGGTCGTAGTTCGACATCCGGTGAATTACCGGATAAAATTTTTCGAAGATTGCTGGCTGTCTCGACGCGTCCGGCCTTACCGGGTTTGTCACGAAGAATCTTCGCCTTCTTAGGTGCGGCGTTCGCCGTCAAACCTCCCGCCAATGAGAGCGCCTGCAGTACTGAGACCGTGTCGCGCTCACTTAGGAGATAACCCCCAGGCCGCTGCACCTCACCAACTACGTACACCATCTGGCCGCGGGGAATCGTCAAAACGTCGTTTGCGTCGATTACGATGTTATCCGCAGGCGCTTGCGCGTCCATTATTTTCCGAAGATTGATGCGTGCCACGCTAATTTTGCCGGCGGGATCGTCGCTAGCACCCGCCATCGGAATTGGACCATTCGAAAGATCCCGGGTAATCGTGACCGAGTTACCTGCCTCAGGAATCAACCCACCTGCGAGAGCAATGACGTCTACGAGAGTCTTGCGACCCTTTAGCTGAATTACTCCCGGATTTCTCACGGCCCCGATCACTGAGACAGGCTGACTACGATACTCAGAAACGAGTACCGCTACTTGCGGCTGTTCGACATAGGTCGCCAGCCGGTTAGATAATTCGAACTCAAGCTTAACCACCGTCAATCCTGCCGCTTTAACTCGGCCTACTAAAGCAAGATTGATATACCCATCACCGGCGATCTCGACCGGCTTATCTGAAATCTCTTCTGCGTGGAAGGCGCGGATGATGATTTGATCCTCCGGCCCCAATACATAACCGGGAACTCTTTCCGGACCGCTGTTCTGTTGAGGAGGGGCCGGTTGTGCTGGTTGCGAGGTCGCTGCCGCATTGGCTTTAGAAACGGAAGAGGGCGGCACTGGACCTGAGGACAAGGGAATGGCGACATTCTGTCCAAAGGATGGCATTGCAGCGCACAAGAGAAGTAGAATGCTTAAGCGAATCGTGTGATAATGCATTGTTCTAGCCCGATAAGCGTACTTGTGAAGTAGAAGGTTTCGGAGTAGTCAGCTGCTTGTGTTGCTCGTGCGGCTGACGAGTTGCCGCACGTGTCTTCTTGCTTCTCTCAATTTAGTATCAAAAGCTTCAAGCCGGACGGCAAGTGTACTAACCTCCTCCTCGAAGAACGAGCAGAGTTGTTCTGTCGCCAACTTGCTTAGTACAGCGCTGCGAGAGAAATCGGAGATACTTTTGGCGCCGAGGCTTGACACCATGTCAATTAATTCACGGTACTCATTCTCCGCCAGTCGAAAGGTAATAGCATGAGTTCTTGATTTCACGGGAATGATGGAAGTCTACCGGCGCGTGCGGCGTGCAGCGCGCTTCCGAAGTTATGTTGAGAAAGTAGCCTGCGGGCATGCGGACTATTAGTGCTATCTTATGCGACCTGCCCAAAGTCGAGAACTGCCGGAGCATGGTGAACGGGGATAACAGCTGCGGGATTCAGTTCCACTAAAACGGAGCGGCGGAGCAGTGTGAGAGATATAACAAGCCGTCGCGAGTTGCGAACATCCACTACGATGCCGCGCATACCGGCCAGCGGCCCCTCGGTAACGCATATCTTTTCACCCGCCTCAATATAGGGAGATGGTTCAATGTGCGCGTTTACGCTGATCGCATTTCTCAGAGTACATATTTCCTCTTCTTCCACGGGTACCGGTCGCGTTCCCGCGCGCAAGACATCAACGATCCCGAGTGTTCGGAGAATCGGCGGCAAATCCGCCCGTTGAGCCCGGCAGAATATGTATCCAGGAAAAAGCGGTAAATCGACGTGTGTTAACCGGTTTGCCCATCTCCTTGTCTGTCTGACCACCGGTAAAAAGTAGTCTTGACCCTTCTCGCGAAGTTGTATCGCGACAGCTTTTTCATGTCTTGGACGTACTCGAAACGCAAACCAATCATTCTTCGTTGCTAAATACACGCTGCAAACCTGCTGAGACATAGCGGACGCTCCTCCAATTAGTGCCAGCTTTCTCCCCACAAAGGGAGATCGATAAGACAAAGACGGAAAGGTTCAACTTGGGAGCATTGTGACAAAGAGAAACCTGCCCCGAGGTCCGTTCATTCAGCGATTTGAACGTCCAATCAATCGGCTTTGCATTACACTGTGAACGCTTGCATATGTTGCAATGCACTGTCCTGCTAGACCGAAACGAAACATTGACCTTTCCGTTCGAATTCACTCCGTGAATCTGAAACACACTCATCGCGGTATCAAGACCGGAGACGCTGGCCATTGGCTCCAGCGCTCTGTTGCCCCTCACGTTAGCGGAGATGCTCCAAGTAGATCCATCACATCAAAGCCGTGCGTTTCACCCGTCCACTCGACGTAGCTCACGCTATCTCAACGTAAACCCCTCATTGTTGAAGTGGCCCGGAGATCGGAGTCCAGTGCCTCGATTGTCCTCTAGTGACTAAGATGTGTCAATAGGTGTAAGTGTGACGCTGCAAAACTGCTGCAACTGTGCGTACTATCACTAAGGCCGTAGCGGTACCATTAGTATCGCCGTATGTTAGTACTGACAGGACTTGATTCACTCTCGGAAGGCCGACAGAAAATGCCGGCCACAGCGGCCGCCAAGTGCGAAAGGCCGGAAACAAAGGGCTTCCTGCAGGATCATAACTGTCAGGTCGATTGTCAGTCTGTCTCATGAGCCCGAGGCGGTCACCAACTGTGGCGTAGGATTGACCAGTGCCGCCAAGAGCAATGTGCATGCAGCAGTGATGCTAAATGTCAACGGTGGCTATATAGCGGCTAAGTCAAAGTGGAGCTTGGAGGTAGGGCCGGCGCGCTCCAATGCTTCCCATGCTGAGCTCGACTGCTGCTGGCCGAGAGGCCAAAATAGTCATAAGACACGGTGGGCGTGTTTGAGGCAGTCCGCAGTTGCGTTCCGGGTGGTGATGAGCCCACGTCTAAGTTCTGGCTGGGTATGTATTGCAACACGGTCTCTCTGAGTAGGATAAAAGAACATATGCACTCGCTGCTGACCAATCGAAACCCAACGTCGCGAAACTGTTGTTCCGTTGCCCAGAAATGTGTGTCGCGTTACCGGTGTTCCAGTGCGCCCGCCGCCCCTTAAGTTCGGTATGGCTCCGGGAGATTGCGGTCATAACGCTGAAGGCCATAGCGCAGCTGAAGGATCAGCCGCTCGCCACTTTCAGGGTGTGAGCCTTTGTGGTAGCAAAAGATGTCTTCCGCAAACCCGCTTCCTGCCGATCCGCACAAGGCCACTTGACGTTCAGTTCCGTACCATGTAGTGATTTCAGCATCGCTTCGGCCCTTTCGCAGGGAGATTAAAGCCTTTAGGGGCTTTTCCAAGTGGCTTCCGCGCACGCAAATATGCGGCCCGCTTGAAGGCGTAACGTCGGTCAAATAGAAGAAGAAGGCGAGCGCTCGATAGCCGTCTATGTCGAAATGGAAGCCCTGGCCCAGAGACATCTGTTGAGTCGCGTTCGCCTCAGCAGGAAAACTCCACCACATGCGTGCGCCTAACAGCACCGGTTGAGTACCGAGATATCCACGCGCGATTGCCATCAGTGTTGGATCTGACGCGAGCCCAAGAACCGCGGGACAGGTCTGTAGGACATCGTCGAAGCGGCCGACCTTGAGGCGCCGGCTATAGCGTTGTTCCGCCAGTGCTTTGTCGGCAAGACGAAAAGGGAGTTGAGAATCCTCGTCGCCAAAACAGGTTGACATTAACGAAAACTGTCGCACTTCTTCGAGCACATCGGCTCGAAGGCGCAGGCCGGAAAAATATCCGTCCCTTAAAATAGCGCGGACGGCACAGTCAACATCCACATCGTCGATGAACGATGCGCCCGCTGACACCGGCGCACTGGACAGCCGTCGTGTGTAGGCCCACGCTACCATCGAGCGAATAACTCGAAAGCGGCCAAACACATACATTAAAAAATGGCCAGGCCCTCCCCGCATGTAGCGCCAAGCTGCGGTCCGGTTGCGGGACAGCCTGCTATTGAAGGAGAGAGCTACCGATTGCATGTCCATCGAATCGATGACACCTCGCTTTGCGGCAAAGGACTGTGAGACAACTAGGGCTGTAAAACCATTGGGCTGCCTAATAAGTATATGGGCAGCTACCCGCTTTAGTCTAACGGGCAAGCTATGTAAAAGTACTAGGAGGGCTAGAGTACTAACATGACCCGCGCCGCGCGGGGGAAGCAGCCTCAGAGCAGTCTGTATCCTCCCGGAATGCCCCTTCGGATTCCTTTCGGAATGAGATTGTTCAGCTTCGCTGGACTCCTGAAGCTCAAGCCGGAGTTGGGTGCGCTTTGCTCTATTAAATTCTGGTGCTTTAGTTCTGCCCAAAATTCAGCCGGAATGTTGGTTTGCATGGAAGTGTAGTCCGCCAGGATCTGCTGTTCGCTGCTGACACCAACGACTGAAGCTGCGGCAACATCAGGCGACGCAGAGAACCGAAGCGCCGCGGTTCGCAGGTCAACTCCGTGGTTACTTGCTACTTCGCGCAGTTGTTTCCGCTTCTCAATAAACTCCGCGGGTATCTTATACGAATCTTTCCCATAGTTATAACGCGGGCTCCCAGATAGAAACCCGGCATTGAGCGAAGAACCGATCACCACAGAGGCATTCCTTTGCTTGACAGCCGGGAATATGTGGTTCAGCGCATGTTTATGATCGATCAAAGAATACTGGGAGGCCGAAAGAAACAGATCGGGATCTGCAGGTCAGTTCGGGAAATGCACCTTTTGCGGCAATCTTGAATTGATCCTGCCAACTGGTCGGTAACAACTTATTATCGGAAGAAATATCATGCACAAAAGCAATGTCAAGACTGTCGATGCCAAGCCGTTGAAGGCTATCTTCAATCGAATGTCTAACGCCAGAAGCCGTATAGTCAAAAATTACTTCGTTAGGTGAGGGCGAAAAAGGGAAATAGTCGCGGGATTTTGCCGTCCTAGATGCCTTCAGCAGTTTGCCAACTTTAGAAGATATGACATATTCTCTTCTATCTTTGTTGTGAAGAAAGCTGCCAAATCTTCTCTCTGCAAGGCCTAAACCATACCATGGGGCAACATCATAGTAGCGAACGCCGGCAGCCCACGCAGCTTCTAGGATGCCGTGGGCGTCTTCGTCGGTAACTATCGAAAATTCATTTCCCAGTGGCACGCCTCCATGCCAAATTTGAATGGTGGCTTGTAATGAACAGGACTGGAGCTGTTTGTTGGAGTGTCCATATTGCTCGTCATCCCTGAAGCAGCTTCAGCTAAAAGGGCCGTGGAGGCTGTTATTGCCGATCCAGTGGCGGCCAGGTTTAAAAAATCTCTTCTTGTAATCATATTCGGTGTTGTGTTCCTCTAACTTTTAAATGTGCGTGGTTGAATCAAGCTCATCCATCACGGACCTGATTGCAGACACAGCTGATCCAGTGTTCCGTTTCATTCGTGACGATTGTCTTTGGCGCCGGCATACATCTCAGTAGCTACTGTTTGCTCAATTCAAGGTGCGCGAAAATGCGCGACCTCTGTGCCGGGCGAATAGCGGAACATCCTCTTAAATTCGCCGCCGAACTGGGAAGGGCTTTGTAGCCTACGCGAACGGCGGGCAACGCTGGCGCCAACGCCTTCGTAACGCATCAGCGTGCGCGCCCTGTGTAGCCGGATCGCGTTAATGTACTGCATCGGCGACGTTGAAGTGACCGCCCGAAAATGCAGATGAAACACGGACCGACTCATGTCGGCGCTGCTGGCAAGCTCGGCTACGGCTAGCGGTTCCGCGTAGTTGCTGTGAATGTGTTGAAGTACCCGGCCGATCCGGGTGAAGTGTCCGTCCGAATTCATCGGTGGGTGACTGCATCGCCTCAAGGAGTCGCAATAAGTTTCCTGACATCCTTTCGTTCAGCGGAGCGGCTTCAATCGTTGCGGGAGGAACATCGCGGACCGTGCTCTCCCACCGCATGGAAGTGACCAATTCGGCAATCACCTCACGCCGCATGCGGACGTAGATAGCAAGCATCGGACAATCCGGCGTAGCTTTCGTCTCGCACTCGAACGGCAGCGGCACCGAGAGAACCAGATAATTGTTCGCGTCGTAAATCACGCTCTTGGCGCCAACAAAGCCGTGCTTAGAACCCTGGATGACGAAGACCGCGCTCGGTTCATAGAGCACCGGTTCCCGCGGAGCGAACTCACTCACGCGGAGCAGTGTTACGCCGTATGAATGACTTGCCTTAGGAGCCTGAGGCACGTTAAGTCCTCACCGGTGGAGGTAAGCTCATTCAACAAGGTAATGAGGCGTTGTCAGGCGCGGAAAATATTTCGATACCTTGTCATCCAGCGACAACTTGCCGCGTTCCTGCTCGAGCAGGAGCGCAGCTGCCGTAAACTGCTTACTGATCGACCCGACGGCGTAGCGTGTGTCTGTTCCGGCCGCCAGGGCCGAAGCGATCTTCGCGTGGCCGAAACCCTTCGCGTAAATCAGGCTGCCGTTCTGCACGAAACGCCCGCCGTTCCGAAGGCCGCCAATGTGGAAGCGATTCTCTCGTCCAACCCAGCCCCCAACCCAGCCTCGAAGCCGGCCGCAGCCTGCGCCTGTAACGTGCGCGCACATATAGCGGCCACGCACAGCGCGCCGAGACTTCTCACGAAACCATCGCGGGTGCTCACAGCCGCCTTACCAGAACGATTGTGAAGTCGTCCGCAAAAGCGGTATTGCCGCGCCACTTGCGCATATGGTCGACAAGCTGGTTCACAATCTCTTCACAGGGAACGGACTTACGAGTGGCTAAAAACGTGGCAAGGCCGTCCTCGCCGAATTCCTTTCCATTGCTCGTCGAGGCCTCCGTCACGCCGTCACTGTATAAAACCAGCAGCTCTCCAGGCTGGAGCTTCGTCTCCCGCACCTCGTAATGCACTGTGGAGAACAACCCCATCACCAGGCCATTGCCTTTTAAGCGCTCCACGCTGCCATCCTTCCGCAGGACGAGTGGATAATTGTGGCCAGCATTGCTGTACCGGACTGCTCCCGTTGCTCCGTCCAGCAGGCCGTAGAAAAAGGTGATGAACTTGCCCAGCGGACACCGCTCCGTCAAACTGCGGTTCAGCGTGGTCACGGCGAATCCGGGTTCGGGGCTGGTTTCGCGAAACATTTGCACGCGCGCTTGCAGGCTCGACATCAGGAGCGCGGCCGGCAGGCCCTTGCCCGAAACATCTCCCACCATCAATGCCAACCGTCCGTCCTGATAAGGCAGAAAATCGTAATAGTCGCCCCCCACGGTCCGGCAAGCCAGATTGAGTCCTGCCAGGTCGTATCCCTGGTACACGGGCGGGTCAGTCGGCAGGAGCATCTTCTGGATCTCAGAAGCTTGCGAAAGCTCCAGTTCCGTGAGCTTTTCCGAATGCTCAATCTCCGCCAAACGGGCGTTTTCAATGCGGATAGCCGCCACGTTCGCCATCACGGTAAGCAAGTCGAGGTCTTCCCGCGTGAACGGACGGATGACGGCTCCGTTGTCCACGTAGATCAACCCGATCACCACGTCGCTGGTTTGCAGCGGTGCGGCCATCATGCTGCGTACCTGGTGCATCACAATGCTCTGCTGCTGGCGAAGCGCATCATCGCTTTGCGCATCGCTGATCATCAGCGAGTTCTTCTGGCGGATCACCCGGTCGCGCACTGCCGTGCTGATCATGAAGCCATCGCCTTTACTTGCCTTGACCACCAGCTCTCCCTCTTCGAGCGTGAGAATCACTCCGCGCTTGGCCTCGACCGCCGAAAGCGAAAGCTCCAGAATTACCTCAAAGAGTTCTTCCAAGGTTTGGTTTTTCACGAGCTGCTGCCCGGCGCGGATCAGCGCGCCGATCACCCGCGACGATTCAAGCGAAGGTTCCTTTGAAGGACGCCGCTCATAAGAATCTTTTCCTAAGACTTCATCGAGACATGTTTCGAGAGTGGCTTCGCGGGTGACCTTCTCTCCCTCGCCCGTGATGAATGAAATCACCGGTCTCAGCGCCGTATGTTCCGATTCCCGCACGTCGATGGTTAAATGCCCGGCATAGATCCGGTCTCCTGCTTTGATGCGGCTGGCTTCTTTCACGCTGGC
>Ga0193742_1002129_pt1 | contig 11496 bp, 9 predicted proteins | sample L2c1metaG_FD_165511 | JGI IMG/M metagenome (GOLD analysis project Ga0193742, IMG submission 165511) | Soil microbial communities from a riparian zone of the East river system, Colorado, United States - L2c1 | ecosystem: Environmental > Terrestrial > Soil > Riparian zone | place: USA: East River... | reverse complement strand
GCCGCTGCCGTCGTAGGCCGCTCGCTGCGGGTACGGGAACACCGGGCGGGAGCGCGTCACGGTGCCGTTCGCGTCCCGTGCGTTCGCGATGACCCGGTCCGGCGCCTGATCCTGCTCCACCCAGGAAACCAACTGCCGCAACGGATCGAACTCGGTCAGCTGGTACCCGCCGGCGCAGTGGTACAGCGAGGGCACCATGAAGGTGCGGGCCCACTGTTGCGTCGCCGCCAGGCCCCCGTTGGCCTCCACCAGGCGTTGGTAGTAGTCCAGCGTGCCCTCCGCCGGGATCGCCTGGTCGGACCAGCCGTGCCAGATGATCAGCTTGCCGCCGGCGGCCTGGAACTCGCTGAGGTCCACGCTCATCGCGTTGCCCTTGCTGCCTTCCGGGGTCAGCCGGTCGAACTCCGCGCGGGTGAACGGGAACTCCGCGAGCGACGAGTGCGGGGTGCCGATCGGGTAGCCGACGTAGCGCAGGTATCCGTCGGCCAGGCCGGCGGCCGCCGACGGGCCGTTCGCCGGCGGAATGATCCAGCCGTCCCAGGCGAGTTCGGAGCCGACCGCCTCGCCGCCGGGGTAGAGCAGCGTCCCGTCCGCGTCCGTGGGGCTGGCGTAGACCTTGCGGGCGGCGTCGACCTGCGCCGCGGTCAGGCACGCCGGACCGTCGCCCTCCGGTGGGCACTGCACGGTCGCCGGATCGAACTCGCACGCACGCGGATCGTCGATCTGGCCGTCGGCAAGGCCATCGACCGCGTCGCACGCGGCGACCGCCGCGTCGTGCAGGGCGGGCAGCTTGTCCGCGGTGATGATCGGCGTGCCGTCCTCGGCGGTGTTGGACCGGGCCAGCCAGGTCTGCAACACGCCGAGCAGCGGCCCGATGGGGAAGGCGGGCGCGCCGGCGATGATCCCGTCGAAGTCATTCGGGTACCGCTGCGCGAGCAGCATCGCCTCCCGGCCACCGTTGGAGCAGCCGGTGAAGTAGGACTTCGCCGGCGGTGCGCCGTAGTAGTTGTCGATCAGCCGCTTGGCCGCCAGGGACAGCACGTGCGGCGCACGGAAGAACCAGTCGTCGCGGGCCGGCTGGTTGTCCTGCGCCCAACTGCCGTCGAGTCCGTCGCTCTGGTGCCCGTCGTCGGTGGCGGCGACCGCGGCATCACCGGGTTCGGTGCCCTCGGGAGCACAGTCCGGGAAGCCTGGCGGAACCAGCGCGCCGCAGAACCCGCCGCAGCCGGTCTGCACGTAGCGACCGGTGAACGTGGCGGTTGGCAGCTTGACCACGAACTGGACAGCGGGCTCGACGTAGCCGCGCACCTCGCAGAACTCGGGCGTACCGCCCTGCGCCGGCACGACGGTCGCCGCCGTGACATGCGTTGGCGCGTCCGGGATGTCGAGATCCGCCACCAGGGCGGCGCAGTCCTTAACCGGTGGAATCACCGTGGCTCCGACGGCTTCCGCGCCATCACCGCCAAGACTGGTCACCCCGAGCCCGGCCGCCACGAGCGCCAGCGCACCGACCGCGAGCGCCGTCCGCTTCCCCCAGCCTCGCTTCGTGGTCCCCATCCCGTGGCCTCCTTCTCGCCTTCGTCAACGGTGAGGTTAGCGGGCCGCTCGGCGGCCGGTGCGATCATGTCGGAGCCCTATAGTGCGGGGAATGGCGGGGCCTGACACGGGGAGAGCGTCGTCGGCGCGGCCGCTGGTCGGCGTGCTCGCCGCCATGGCCGTATCACTCACCGGGACCCGGGTGTCCGCCATCGCCGTGCCGTGGTTCGTCCTGGTCACCACCGGCAGCGCGACCCAGACCGGTCTGGTCGCCTTCTGCGAGATGGCGCCCTACGTCGTGGTCAAGGCACTCGCCGGCCCGCTCGTCGATCGGGTCGGGCCGCGAGTCGTGTCGTGGACGACGGATCTGGTCAGCGCGCTCGCCGCGACACTGCTGCCGTTGCTCGTCCTCGCCGGGGTGCTGCCGTTCTGGCTGCTGCTGGCGCTGGTCGCGGTGATCGGCGCGGCGCGCGGTCCCGGTGATCTGGCCAAGGAGATCATGGTCCCGGAGGCCGCAAGGTGGGGCCGGGTGCCGCTGGAGCGCGCCACCGGGCTGTCCGGGGTGGTCGAGCGGCTGGCCCAGACGGTCGGCCCGTCCGTCGGCGGCGTGCTGATCGCGCTGTTCGGGCCGCTCGCCGGGCTTGGCGTCATCGCCGGGTGCTTCGCCGCCGGTTCGCTGGTCGTCGCGGTGGCGTTGCCGCGCGGCCTGGGTCGCGGTACCCGAGCAGCCGACACCGAGGACACCGCGAACACCGGGGTCGGGTACTGGCGCAGCTTCGGCGAGGGTGTGCGGTTTCTGCGCGCCGACCGGATGCTGCTGGCGATCGTGTGTCTGATCGCGATCACCAACCTACTGGACGCCGCGTTCAGCTCGGTGCTGCTTCCGGTGTGGGCCAGGGAATCCGGGCACGGGCCGAGCGCGATCGGTATCGCCGTGAGCGCCGGCGGGATCAGTGCGATCTGCGGCAGCCTGATCGCCGCGGTCGTGGCGCACCGGCTGCCGCGCCGCCTGGTGTTCTTCACCGCGTTCCTGCTCGCCGGCGCGCCACGGTACCTCGTGCTGGCCTCCGGAGCTCCATTGTGGACGGTATACGTGGTGTTCGCCGTCGGCGGCTTCGGCGCCGGCTTCCTCAACCCGATCCTTGGCGCGATCATGTACGAGCGCATCCCGCAGCGGATGCTCGGCCGGGTCGGTGCGCTGAGCGATTCCCTTGCCTGGGCGGGAATGCCGCTCGGTGGGCTGATCGCCGGCGGTCTGGTCGTGTTGCTCGGCATCGTGCCGGCACTGGTGGTCTGTGGTCTGGTCTACGCATTGACCACCAGCCTCGGCGGCCTGCGTCCGGAATGGCGGGAGATGCGCCCCGGCGTGGACTCCACCGGAGAACGGCTCAGTCAGAGCTGAGTAAACGGGCAGCACCGGCGTGCTCAGCCGCGGGGTCAGGTCCGCTGCTGTTCGTTGGTGCGGACGGCGGCACGGATCTGGTCGATGTTCTCGCGCAGCGTGTCGGAGATCATCTCGTCGGTGCGTGGGTCGGCGAGCATCTCCAGCACTACTCGGATCGCCGTGTCGGTGACCGTGCCGACGATCTCGTCGTGGAACGGCAGCTTCCGCAGCCGGCCGGCTGCCGGGTCCGCCTTGATCTTCTCGAGCACCATCTCCCGCAGCTCGGTCTGGTTCTCGGCAAGGGCACGGGAGATGTTCTGCGCGTAGTGACCGGTCTTCAGCACGACGACCACCTCCTCGAGCACCGCGACGGTGACCGGTTTCTTCAGCACTTCGATCACCGTGCCGAGAAAGCGGTTCACCAGCCGCTGCGTCACGGCGTCGCCGATGGAGCGGTCCACCGCGCGGCCGAGTCTGGCCACCAGCACGAGGATCCTGATCAGCCGGAAGGCCCGCAGTGCGGGATGCGACACCGGGATCATGCCGAGGACCTCGAACCAGTTGCGGCCGAGGAACTTCCACCCCCAGCCGGTGGCGCGCCAGCGCTGCACGAACTCGATGAGGAAGACCGCGCAGATCCCGGTGTCGATCTTGAACACCAGCTCCTGGGTCTCGATCGACGGATCGGCCAACCACACCCAGGCGAGCATGCCGACCGACACGATCGCGAGCAGCACCATCAGCCAGTCCACGGCGCGCACGCGGTGGATCCGGCGCGGGACATCCATCTGGTCGCGGAGCTGTGCGTACGTCACGCCAGGGCACCTCCATAGCTGTCGACAGCGCCCATTCTGAACCGCCGAGTATCCAGAATGATCGACTCCACCCGCGCCACCCTCCCTCAACGGCCCGAAGTTCTCGATGTGGTGGCCGCGGGGGCCGATGACCCGGTTGTCGGACTGGCCCGAGCGTGAATCGTGACTACCATCACAGCCATGGACTACGAACACGTCGTCGTGACGTTCACGACGGACAGCAAGCAACTCGCCAGCACCATGGCGGCCGAGGTCGCGGACACCGACTTCACCTGCTGCGCGCACATCGAGGGCCCGATCCGGCGGGCGCACCGCTGGCACGGCCGCCAGCACTCGAGCGAGCAGTGGCGGGTGGAGATCGAAGCCACCGCGGAGTGTGCCGACGCGCTGGTCGACCACATCACCGAGCACCACGGCGACGAGGTACACGAGCTCGTGGTGACCGGCAACGTGGCGCACCTGGTGAGCGAACCCGCCGACTCACGCTGACTCGCGCTTACGTGCGCTGACACAGGGGAGTGGACTCGGTCAGCGTTTCCGGAAGACGATCCACCGCATGGCGCAGTACATGTAGACGGCCTCGCACGCGCCAGCCACGATCCGGGATAGCCGATAGTCGACGCCCAGGCTGGCCAGCCCGGCGCCGACCCCGAGGATCCACGCGAGATAGTTGATCAAGACCACGACGGCGTACACCGCGACCTGCGGTCCGACCACCGCGTGGGAGCGGAAGTTGAACATCCGGTTGAGCACGTAGCTCAACCCGAAGGCGCACGTGTACGCGAGGCTGATCGACAGCCACAGCGGCAGGTCGAGCACGGAGTGCAGGATCGCGAGCAACGTGAGGTCCACCGCGAAGGTGAACCCGTTGATGACAGCGAAGCCGAGCAGGGTCGGCGGCACGATCCGCGACAGCCCCAACGGAAGCCGCCGCACGATCATGGTCATCGCCGCGGCGAACCGATCCCCCCGCTGCTCAGCGCCCCGCCCGCCGGTCGGCGCCGGGTCCGAGCGTGTCGAACTCGGGTGTCTTTCCGGTGACTTCGTTCCCTCCACGAAAGGCACGCCGGAAGGATACGGGTGGCCGATGCCGGGGGAGGGAGAGACTCGACCATCGGGTCACGATGACGCCTCGCGGTGGCCGACCGCTCATCTTGGTGCTACCCGTCGGCCAGGTGATGGCGGTAGATATGTCTCATGAGCGTTGACTCGTCGGCGTCCGCGATTCCCCGGCCGGCCGAGGGGCAGTGGCCGGGCCTCGCGAGCCCGCCCCACTCGCCACTGCGCGCCGCGGCGGCCCAGTTCCTGTTCCGGAAGGCAGTCCACCGGTTGCCCATCGCGGTCGAGTTGCCGGACGGTCGGCGGCTCGGCGCCGGCGGGGCGGACGCGCCGGTGATGCGGCTTCGCCAGCCGGCCAACTTCTTCCACCGCCTCGGCGCGGACGGCACGATCGGGTTGGGCGAGGCCTACCTGGTCGGCGACTGGATCACCGACTCGCTGACCGAGCTGCTGATCCCGTTCGCGGCCAACATGGACAGCCTGGTGCCGCGACCGCTGCGGGCCCTTCGCCGGTTCGCCCGCCCGCGCAAACCGGCCGGCGAGCGCAACACCGTCACCGGCGCGCGGCAGAACATCGAACGGCACTACGACCTGTCGAACGAACTGTTCGGGACGTTCCTCGACGACACGATGACCTACTCCAGCGCGTGGTTCGCGCCAGGGGTGGACGATCTCGGCGGGGCGCAGGAACGCAAGATCGACGCGATGCTGGACTTCGCCGAAGTCGGGCCGGGCACTCGGTTGCTGGAGATCGGCACCGGCTGGGGAGCACTGGCGATCCGCGCCGCGCGCCGCGGCGCGGACGTGACCTCACTGACCATCTCGCCCAGCCAGCGGGAACTCGCCGAGCGGCGGGCCGCGCGGGCCGGCGTCGCCGACCAGGTGCACGTGGTGCTGCGGGACTACCGCCAGGAGACCGGTCGCTACGACGCCGTGGTCAGCGTGGAGATGATCGAGGCGGTCGGCCACCAGCACTGGTCGGAGTACTTCGCGATGGTGGACCGCGTGCTCGAACCGGGCGGGCGGTTCGCGCTCCAGGCGATCACCATGCCGCACCGGCAGATGCTCGCCACCAGGAACGCGCAGGGCTGGCCGCACAAGTACATCTTCCCCGGCGGCGAACTGCTGTCCATTCCCGAGATCGAGCGGCAGGTCGGCACGCACACCCGGCTGCGGATCTCCGAGCGACGGTCCCTGCGGGCGTCCTACGCCCGCACCCTGACGACCTGGCGGGACCGGTTCCTCGACCGGTGGTCGGACGTCGCCGAGCTGGGGTTCGACGAGACGTTCCGCCGGATGTGGGTGTTCTACCTGTCGTACTTCGAGGCCGGCTTCCGCGCCGACTACCTCGACGTCTGGCAGCTCAAGATGGCGAAGTCCGGCTAGTCAGTACAGCTAGTCCTCGGCGAGCACGATGACGCGATCCCCCTGCGCCATCGAGACCTGCGCGGTCTTCGCCGGATTCAGCCGTACCCCGTAGGACGGCGCGTCCTGCGCGTCCGCCATGACGCGGTACCCGATCGCCGTCTCCCCCCGCACCCGCGCCGCCTCGATCACGGTCGCGAAGTCGATCCACTGGCCGAGCGCGACGTACTCCTCGGCGGGACGCAGGTAGATCTCCGACCCGTCTGAGTCGAACAGCTGCCGGAACACGGCGGACAGCTGCCGGTTCTCCGACAGCTGCGTCAGCAGCAGGCTGATCAGCTTGCTGCCCACCACGAAGTCGTCCGCCTGCGTGACCTGCGCGAGTCGTTGGTTGCGCACGTCGTTCATCTCGCTGACGATCGAGTAGCGCTCGTTTCGACGGGCCTCCATGTCGCGCAGGTGGAGCAGCGTCACGAGGGTCTGCGCGTCGGCCTTGTCCGGCTCGACGGCGTCGTCGGCGAGCACGATCACGTGATCGAACCCGCCGATGCCGAGCGTTTCCAGGGAGCCGCGGTCGGTTGGCTCGCAGAGCTGGTAGGCGGCGTGCATGTTGCTGACGCTGCCTTCCGCGGCCAGTGCCTTGACCCGCAGCTCGACGTCCGGCCGGTTCGCGGCCACCTGCAGCCGCGAGCCCGGTGCCACGTAGTTGTCGAGCTCCTTGACGATCGTGACGCCGCGCGCGTTCCAGCCGATCACGAGGATCTGCTCCGGTCGGACCCCGCGGCGCACCGGGCGGACGATCGTGCGCGGCGCCGCCGGTCGCACCGGTGCCGGCGCCAGCTTGATCGTCGAGTCGTCCTCGGCGATCAGGATCACCTCGTCGCCGGGCTCGATGCGGGTGTCCGGACGCGGGTTGAGCTTCACGCGTCCCCGCCGGCGCAGCCCGATCAGGGTCGCGGTCTCGTAGGCGAACAGTGCGACACCGTAGGGCGCGCCGGTCAGCGCGGGCTCGGGCCGCAGGTAGATCTCGTCGCCGCCGAAGTCCAACAGGTCGGTGCACACCACCGACAGTCCGGACTGCCGGGAGGACTGCACGACCAGCCGGGCAGCCATGTCGTCGACATCGACCACGTCGGCGTGTTCGCCGCCGGCCAGCCGCGCGGGTGCCAGGTTCTGCGCCTGCCGGATCGCGGCGACGATGTGCGGCGGATTCTCGTCCCAGTCCCGGCTGCTCAACGCGAGCAGGGTCTTGATCACGTCGAAGTCCGCGTCCGCCGTCTCCGGGGTGAGCACCAGGATGGACGCGGCGTTCCGCGGGTTGACCAGATCCAGGTCGGCCGGTTCGGTCGGGCTGCCCGTCCGGCACACCACCCGCAGCTTGCCGAGAGAACCGAGCCGAGTCCGGATCTCGTCCTCCATCTCGACCTTGTCGCGGTCGGCCAGCACCGCGACGCAGGGCCGGCGCTCGCTCTCCTTCGCCTGGGCGAGCTCAGAGATGATCGTGAACAGCTGCTCCGACCAGCCAAGCAGGACGGTGTGGCCGTCTTCCACCACCTGCGAGCGGCCTTTGCGCAGGTCGTTGAGCTTGGCGTCCAGTCCGGTGCCGATGACACCGACGAGGGCGGCGACGACGAAGATGCCGCCGATCGTGACCGCGAACATCGGCGCGATCCAGAGCGCGGAACCCTCGTCGCCGGCGACCGTGCCGGGATCCATGGCACGCAGCAGGGCCATCCACAGCGTCTTGCCGAAGCCCCAGTCCTTGCCCTCCAGCGGCCTGGCGAGATAGCCAACGACGCCGAACACGACGACGAGCACCGCGGAGGCGACGCCAAGCAGCCCGATCAGTGCGGGGGCGCCCTTGGCCATCGTGTTGTCGAACTTGTATCTGAATCTCTCCCGCATTCTCGACCGCGCCACGACACCCTCCCGATCCCCTGGTGGAGTAGGAAAGGACTGTGCCACAAGGCAGCGCGTAGTCGGCCCCGATCGGAGAGTCGCAAGGGTCGGCAAGCACCTCGCGGCGTCTATCCGGCCAATCATGGACAATCCGCCTACATCGGATGTTCGGTCTCGACCGCTCCGTCCTATGTGGACAGTTGGACGGGCGTCCTCGGCACGGTCAAATGACCGGCTGCCAGGTGGTTCCGGCGGCCGAAGCCGTGCAGACCACCGGCCGAAGGTCGGCGGTCACCGCGAAGCTGCCCGGATTCGGGCAGGACACGCCGACCGCCGGGGCGCCGGATGCCGGTTCCTCCGACGGTGGTTGCTGGTTCGTCTCAGGTGCGGGCGCGGGGTCCTGCGTCGTGGTGACGGCCGGCGTCGTCGTCGTACTCGGTGTCGTGCTGGTCGTCGGAACGAGGGTGGATCTGGTCGGCCGGACCGGATCCGAGTCGAGAGCCTCGTCCTTGCCCGCGGTGACGGCCAGGACGACACCGAGCAGCAGCAAGCCGGCGACCGCGAAGGTAGCCGCCTTCAACCGGGTCAACTCCCAGTCCCGCTCGGTCGGCTGGCGGTGCCGGGCCCGGCCGAGGCGTGCGGTCCCGGCGGGCGGTGGCTCGCTGCGGCTGTGCCGCGTCATTTCTCGACTCCATTGCGACGAACTCGACGACTGGCGGCGCGGACGCTACCGGCACCCGGCTCGACGGCACACACTCGTGACAGGGTCCTGTCGTCCTGTCGCGGGTGAGTTCTGACGCCGCTCAGATGTCCGACTGCGGGATGGGCCAGCGGAGCACGCGGGTCGGCAGGAGGTGCGGTCCGGTCGGCAACGGCAGGGCGAGGCCGTTCTCGGTCAGGTCGTCGACCAGGGTGCTCGCTCGTTCGTCCGGCCAGTGCCAGGGATCGCCGGCCAGCGCGGCGAAACCGGTCGCCCACTCGCCGTCGATCAGCACACGCAGGTGTGGTCCGTGCGGACGGAGGTCGCGGATGCGGACGAACCCGGGGCCGACGCGGTAGACGCACAGGCCCACCCGATACTCGGCCCGCCAGCGGTGCGCGAAGTCGTTGGTCGCGGCCGGCGGCGGCAGGTGGACGACGGTACGAAGCGGCCACGGTGGTTCGGCCGCCAAGGTCCAGTCGAGGTCCACCAGCTGGGCGGCGGCCTCGCTGAGCAGCCGGAGCACCACGACGTCCCGCATCGGGTCGTCGCCGAACGCCACTTGACCGGTGAGCGTCAGTCGTTGCGCACCGGCCCGCGCGGCGTGGATCGCTGGTCGCCACGACGACGGATCCGCGGTCAGGTCGGCAATCTCGATGGTGAGCCGATCCGGCCAGGCGGTCGCGGCGAGGGTGCGCACGCGCTTCACCCGGCCACGGTCGCGAGCGCTGGCACCGGTGCCGCCGCGGTGGCCAGGGCGACCCACCGGCCGCCTTCGGTGAACACGAGCCCGTGTGCGCGCAACTCGTCCAGCCACCGGGTGAGCGACGCTGCCGGCCAGTCGATGCCTTGCTCGTCGAGCTTCCGCTGGAGCCCGGCAGCGGTGCGACCGTGCTCCAGTTCCCGCCACGCGTGCCGTTCCCGATCTGTCTCAAGTAGATAGTCGGCGGCTGGCCAGCCCACTCGGCGGTCGCGGATGACGGTGACCCCGTCGAGCTCCGCCCGGATGAGCGAGCTGGCCCGGTAGTCCCGGATCCAGGCGGCGACGGCGTCGGCCAGTGGGCGCACCTGCTCGTCGCGCAGGCCGCGGCTCGGCGTGGCGAACAGGTACACCAGATCGTGCAGCCGCTCCGGCGGAATGTCGTAGACGGCACGGTAGGCCGGGGCTGGTTCACGCACCGGGAAGCCGAGCGTCGGATCGTCGAAATAGGGGCTGAAGCGGTTCAACTCGATCCGTGTCGCGGAGATCGGCGGCTGCAGATGCACGAGAGCGGGCAGCTGCGCCAGCACCGTCGCGTAGTCGTCCGCGCGTTCGCCGGGAAATCCGTACAGCCAGTTCCACTCGACGGTCAGGCCGGCAGACTCGCAGTCCCGCATCGTGCGCACGTTGTGCACCGCCCGGACGCCCTTGTCCATCCTCGCCAATACATCGTCCACAAGCGACTCGATGCCGGGTTGGACGCTGCACACGCCGGCCGAGCGCAGCACTTCTACCTGCTCGCTGGTCAGGTTGGCCTTCACCTCGTAGTGCAGCCGCAGATCCCAACCCGTGGCGGCCAGGTCCGGCAGCGCGGTGCGCAGGTAACGCGGTTCGAGGATGTTGTCGACCACGACGACGTCGAGCACCGCGTGCCGCGCGACGAGGTCGGAAAGCTCCGCGACGAACCGCTCAGCCGGCTTCGCCCGGAACGTCATCGAGGTTCCGTTGAGCCCGCAGAACGTGCAGTGGTGGTGTTCGCCCCACCAGCAGCCGCGCGCCGACTCCACGACCAGCTCCGGTTCGACGTGTTCGCTGATCGTGGACGACTCGAAGGCCGGGAACCAGTCGTCGAAGTCCGGCGCGATCAGTTTCGCCGGCGGCACGAGGCGGGCCGTCGACGGATTGGTCAGGCTGCGGCGTTCGCCGTCCCGCCAGCACAGCGACGGGACCGCGGCCAGGTCGTCGCCGTCGGCGAGGGTGCGCAGCAGGAGTGGGAACGTCTCGTCCGACTCGCCACGCAGCACCAGGTCGACGAACTCGAACTCCCGGTGCAGCGCGATGCCCATCGGGCCGTCGCAGTTGGCGCCGCCGAACAGCACGGTGGTCTCCGGCGAGCGCTGCTTGATCCGCTTCGCGACGGCGAGGCTCGGCACGTTCTGCATGAACGTGGTGCTGAACCCGAGCAGGTCCAGTTCGCGCGACAGCAGCTCGTCGACGACGAGGTCCACGAATTCGTCGGCGTACTCCCGGATCGCGCTCGCGGTGCGCAGCGAGAGGTTGGTCCGGCTGGCGTAGTCGCGCATCGCGACGGCGCCGAAGTCGTTGCCGTACAACGCGTCGGCGAACACCCAGTCACCAAGGGCGTGCGGGAACCCGCCTTCCGCGACGGCGGCGTAGTCGGGTGGCGTGATCGCGCCGGCACTGCGCTCGAGCAGGAACTCGGCGAACCGGAGGCCACCGTGGTAGCCGGTCGGGGGGTCGATGCCGGCGTCGGCACAGACCGAGCGGAGTACACCAATCGACAGGCATGGACGCGACAGCGCGTGCCACGGCATGCACACCAGGCCGGTGCGCGGCATGCGTCGCGATCGCGCGGTCAGTGATCCTCGGTCGGCGTCGCGGTGATCCGGGTTCCCAGCTTCGCCGGCTTGCGGTCGTCCGCGAGGCGCTTGACCATCAGCGGGCTGGTCTCGTCGCTCGCCGCGGCGGTGATCCGAGTGCCCATCTTGGCCGGGCGACGTTCGTCGGCGAGTCGCTT
>Ga0193742_1002127_pt1 | contig 11499 bp, 10 predicted proteins | sample L2c1metaG_FD_165511 | JGI IMG/M metagenome (GOLD analysis project Ga0193742, IMG submission 165511) | Soil microbial communities from a riparian zone of the East river system, Colorado, United States - L2c1 | ecosystem: Environmental > Terrestrial > Soil > Riparian zone | place: USA: East River... | reverse complement strand
GGGTGCTGGGTCCACGGCGGGTTGGGGCGGGGTGGGGCGCTGGTAGGTCGGCGGGTCGGCCTTCGGTTGCGGCGCGGCGGGGTTGCTGGCGGCGCCGGGGTCGGCGTGCACGCAGCGGACCCGCCACTTGCCGCCGATGACCCGCTCAAGTGCCTGGGCGACGGCGTCCACGTTGCGCTGCTCAGCGAGGCGGCGGGCCAGCGGCGCGGCGCTGTGCGCGATGACCACCGTGTCGCCGTCGATCGTCTGCACGGTGGCGTTGGTGAGCATGGCCTCCGTGCTGCGGCTGACCTTGCGCACCTCACCAAGCAGCGTGGACCACAGCTGCCGAAGACCGGCGGCATCGACACCACCCGAGCCGCCAGCCGACTCGGCCGGCTCGGCGGCCGGGGTGGTGACGGCCGGCGTCGGCGTGTCGGCGACGGACGTGCCGACGACCGGCTCGGTGGGCGACTCCGCGGCCGTCTCCGCGCGGGTCGTGGCCGGCCAGTCGCCGCCGCTGCCGTCAGTCGTGGCGGGCTCCGGCCCGCCGAGCCGGCCGCTGCCAGCGGCGGAGCGGGCCGCGTCGGGGGCGGGTCGGCTGGTACCGGTGGTAGCCGCCGGCCGGGCGCTGGTGCCCTCTTGGGTTGGCGGCGCCGGCTGGGCGGGTCGGCTCGTGGTCTCGCGGGGTGGTGGCGCCGGCTGGGCGGGCGCGGTCTGGGTTCCGGTGGTCTCCGCGGGCGCCGGGCCGGCCACGGCGGCGCGGCGCTCCAGGCGCTCCATCCGCTGCAGCACGGCGGAGTCGGCCACCGCGTCGGTCGGCACGGCGGCCGGCAACAGCATCCGGGCGCACAGCAGTTCCAGCAGCAGCCGGGGCGCGGTCGCGCCGCGCATGTCGACCAGGCCGGTGTGCACGATCTCGGCGAACCGGCTCAGTGTCGCCGCGCCGAGCCGCTCCACCTGCCCGGTCATCTTCGACAGCTCGTCGCCCGGTGCGGTGACCAGGCCGCGCGACCCGGCGTCCGGCACCGCCTTCAGCAGCACCAGGTCGCGCAGGCGGTCCAGCAGGTCGGACGCGAACCGGCGCGGGTCGTGGCCGGCCTCGACGAGCCTGTCCACGGTGCCGAACACGGTCGCCGCGTCGCCGGCGGCGAGGCCGTCGACCATGTCGTCGATCAGCGCGACGTCGGTGACGCCGAGCAGCGCGACCGCCCGCTCGTAGGTCACGCCCTCCGGCCCGGCACCGGCGAGCAGCTGGTCGAGCAGCGACTGGGTGTCCCGCGCCGATCCGCCGCCGGCCCGGATGACCAGCGGGAACACCGCCGGCGCGACCGTCACGCCCTCGTCGGCGCAGTTGCGCTCCAGCAGCTCGCGCATGGCGCTCGGCGGGATCAGCCGGAACGGGTAGTGGTGGGTGCGCGAGCGGATGGTGGGCAGCACCTTGTCCGGCTCGGTCGTGGCGAAGATGAAGACGAGGTGCTCCGGCGGCTCCTCCACGATCTTCAGCAGGGCGTTGAAGCCCTGCGTGGTGACCATGTGCGCCTCGTCGATGATGAACACCCGGTACGTCGAGGACGCGGGCGCGTAGAACGCCCGGTCCCGCAGCTCACGCGCGTCCTCGACGCCACCGTGGCTGGCCGCGTCCAGCTCGACGACGTCGACGTTGCCCGGTCCCTCCGGCGCCAGCGCGATGCACGACTCGCAGGTGCCGCACGGGTCCGGCGTCGGACCCGTCTCGCAGTTCAGCGACCGGGCCAGGATGCGCGCGCTGGAGGTCTTGCCACAGCCGCGCGGCCCGGAGAAGAGGTAGGCGTGGTTGACCCGCTTCGCCGACAGCGCGACGCGAAGCGGATCCGTGACGTGTTCCTGACCGACGACCTCGGCGAAGGTCGCCGGCCGGTATTTGCGGTAGAGGGCGAGCGCCACGCGTGATCCATTCTCGACGAGGTCGAAGGCAGCGCCGACGATACCCGCCGGCACCGACACCCAACGCGGCGAGGAGAGCGTTGCGGTTACACTGGACGTGGACCCCATGCGGCGTTCATCTCGTGAACCTCCCCAGGGCCGGAAGGCAGCAAGGATAAGCGGGCTCTGACGGGTGCGTGGGGTCCCTTTGTGTCTAGGGCACCAGGACCACGCGGCTGCCGTGCCTGCCGCGTTCGGCGTCCACCATGTCCTCGTGTACCTCCGCGGCGGCGGACAGCGGTAGCCGCTCCACCTCACGCGCTCGCAGCCGGCCGGCCGCAAGGAGGCGGTTGACCGTACGCGCGGCGTCGGCCAGTTCGGCAACGGTGGCTCGGGAGATGACGAAGCCGATGATCGAACCGTCCTTTGTGTACAGATCGCGCACGGGCAGCGGCGTTGGCTCCTCCTCGTACCTGCTGTCGGCGAACACCACGATCCGGCCGCGCTGGGCGAGCAGGCCGATGGGGAAGGTCATGCCGTTGTAGCCCGAGGTGTCCACATACACGTCGACGCGATCCGCGAAGGCCCGCGCGACCATACCCCGCGACGTCGGATCGGTGCGGTCGAAGACATTCCTCGCGCCGAGTTCCTCGCAGTAGTCGGTGTCCACGAGGTGGGCGAAGGTGAGCACCTTGGCTCCTGCCTCGACGGCACAGGTGATCAGCGCGCTGCCCACGTTTCCCGCTCCGCCGACGACCACCACGGTCTCCCCGGCGCGCAGTCTGGCGTGGTACAGGGCGAGGTGGGCGGTGGCACCCGGATGCAGCACGGCGGCGGCCTCGATCGGGTCGACACCGGCCGGCAGCCGGTAGAGCCGGTCGGCGGGGACCACCGCCTGCTCGGCCGCCGCGCCCTGCCGGCCGGCGTGCCCGAGGCTGTTGCACCACACCAACTCGCCATCGGCGAAGCCCTGGTTGGGCGTGGCGACCCGGCCGACGAGGTCGCGGCCGATGACGAACGGGAACGACACCTCCGTGTGGTAGGCGCCGGAGCGGATCATCGTGTCGACCGGGTTGACGGTCGTGGCCAGCACGTCGACCAGCACGTCGGTCGGTCCGGGAACGGGCGCGGGCAGCTCGCCGTACCGGATCGCCGACGACGGCCCGAACTGCTCGATGAAGGCGGCGCGCACCCCCTCAACGCTACCCTCGGCGACCGTGACCGACCCTCTCACTGACAGCGGACTGCTCTCGCCGGTCCGTGCCGGGACGACGATGGAACGGGCCGTCGGCGACCGGGAGTGGCTGGCCGCCATGCTCGCCGCGGAGGCCGCGCTGGCCAGGGCGCAGGCCACGCTCGGCACGGTGCCGGGCGACGCCGCCGACGTGATCACCAGCGTCGCCGGCCAGGACCGGTTCGACCTGCGCGCGATCGCCATCGAGGCGCGGTCCGCCGGCAACCCGGTGCCGGCCCTCGTGGCCGCGCTGACCTCGGCGGTCGGCTCGACCAGCGAGGAGGCCGCCGGCTACGTCCACCTCGGCGCCACCAGCCAGGACATCCTCGACACGGCCGCCATGCTGGTCGCCCGCGACGGCCGCCGGCTGCTCGACGCGGACCTGACCGCCACGGCCGCCGCGCTGGCCGACCTGGCGGCGCGGCACCGGGACACGCCGATGGCCGGCCGCACCCTCACCCAGCACGCGGTGCCGACCACGTTCGGGCTGAAGGCCGCCGGGTGGCGCGCGCTGGTGCTCGACGCGCGGCGGCGGCTCGGCGACGTCGTGCTGCCCGTCTCGCTCGGCGGCGCGGCCGGCACGCTCGCCGGCTACCTCGCCTACGCCGGCGAGGCAGCCGGCGATCCCGGCGGTGACTACGCCGACCGGCTCGTCGCCGCGTTCGCCGCCGAGACCGGGCTGGCCAGCCAGACGCTGCCGTGGCACACGCTGCGCACGCCGATGGCCGACCTCGGCGCCGCGCTCGCGTTCACCGCCGGCGCGCTCGGCAAGCTCGCCGCCGACGTGCTGTCGCTGGCCAGGACCGAGGTCGCCGAGGTGGCGGAGCCGGCCGGCCGGGGTGGCTCGTCGGCCATGCCGCACAAGCGAAACCCGGCGCTGGCAACACTTCTGCGGAGCGCCGCGTTGCAGGTGCCCGCGTTCGCCACCGTGCTGACCCAGTCGCTCGCCGCCGAGGACGAGCGGTCCGCCGGCGGGTGGCACGCGGAGTGGCTGCCGCTGCGCGAGTGTCTGCGCCTCACCGGCGGCGCGACGCACACCGCGCGTGAGCTGGTCGCCGGGCTGGTGGTCGACCCGGCGCGGATGCGGACGAACCTGGACCTGACCGGCGGCCAGGTGGTCGCCGAGCGGCTCGCCGCCGCGCTGACTCCGCTGCTCGGCCGGGCGGCGGCGAAGTCGGTGGTCGGCACGGCGGCCGCGACCGGCCGACCACTGGCCGAGGCGCTCGCGGCGGCACCGGAACTGGTCGGATTCCCGACGGACGAACTGGCCCGGTTGTGCGACCCGGCAACCTATCCGGGCGCGGCGGCGACTCTGGTAGCGAGAGCGCTGCGCGAGGAGGCACCGTGAACAGGATCTGGCGCCGGTGGGTCCTCGGCAAGACACCCGAGGACCGGTTTCGCCGCCTCGAGCGCACTGCTGCGGCCTACCGCGACGGCCGCTCGGCGTTCGCGCGCAGGGGGCTCCTACAGGCGCTGGACCAACTAGCCAGGGAACGCACGGCGCAGGGCCAGCACGCCGAGGCACTGGCCGCTGTCGACGAGGCGATCGGCGTCTGCCGGACCGCACCGGTCCCCGCGATGCTGCCCACGATGCTCGGCCGGCGGGCCTGGCTGCTGGCGTCGGAGCTGCCGGCGACCAGCGACGACATCCGCGCGCTGAACGAGGAACTCCTCTCCCTGGTCACCCCGGGACTCGACGCGGCGAACCGACACCGCAAGAACGTCGCCGCCAACGCCTACCAACTGCAGGGCATCGTGTTCATGTACGAGGGTGACCACGGCGCCGCGCTCAGTCAGCTGATCACGGCCGGGCAGCTCCTGGCGGAACTCTCCCGCCCGCTGCCGACCGCCCAGCAGCTGGGTCAAATGGATGCCATGGCGGGCATCTTCCGGAACATGAGCACCTGTGCGCGTGCCCTCGGCCAACTCGACGACGCCGAGCAGTACGCGACGGCCGCCAGGGAGTGCAAGGAGTCCACACAGGATGTTCGGCGCTCGTTCGCCGAGCTGCGCGCGATCTGGTCCGACCTCGGCAGCAACCGTCCGCCGGACCCTCGCTGACTACCGCTCGTAGGCGCCGATGTCCACGCCGGCGCCGGTCGGGCGCGTGGTGTACTCGAGGTCGAAGGCCGGGGCGCCGTCCGCAGCACCGGCATCGATGGCCGCCGAGCTGTCCGTGAGGTGGAAGTCGCCACCCTCCGCGTCGACGAAGCCGGGGTCGCCGGCGACGTTCGTGTCCGCGGTGAAGCCGTCGAGGTCCACGTCGCCTTCGCCGAAGATGTTGTTGCGCAACAGGTTCTCGCCGCCGATGTCCGTACCGGACGTCACGGCGCCGTTGGCGTTGCCGTAGAAGGTGTTGTTGACGATCTGGACGTTGCCGATGGTGCCGTCGGACTCCTTCCAGAACGTCAGGCCGGCGTTGGCGTTGCCGTACACCACGTTGTTGTACACCTTGACGTTGTCGACGACCAAGCTGTCGGAGTAGTCCTCGACGGCCAGCATGATGCCGGCCTTCGACTCGTCCCCGGTGGCGTAGACGGTGTTGTTGAAGATGTCCACATTGGACGAGCTGTCGACGTAGATGTTCGGGCCGCGGTTGCCGTAGACGATGTTGTCGTGGATCTTCGCCTGGGCGTCGTCGGCGTACTTGACGTCGATGCCCTCCTCGCCGTTGTCGTACACCCGGCAGCCGCGCACCTCGATGTTGCTGCCGCCGGAACCGAGGCTCATCGCCTCGTGGTCGGCCGAGGTGCCCTCGGCGTTGGTGCCGCTGATGTCGCAGCCGTCGACCAGGACGTTGCTGGTGTTCAATAGCACCAGCCCACCGTCCTGCGAGCCGTCGATCGCGACGTTCGTGAACACCAGGTCGCTCGCGCCGTTGGCCATGATCCCGAAGCCGTCCGAGCCGGACGAGGTGACGTCGATGAACCGGAGCCAGGAGCTGGAGCCAATCGCGATCAGGCCGTCCTCCCCGCCGCCACCGCTGACGATCGCGGCGCCGCCCTTGCCGTAGAAGGTGATGTACTGCCCTTCCGCGCCGCTCGTCGACAGGTTCAGACCACCCTCGTAGCTGCCGGCGGCGATCTCCACGTTGTCACCGGGCTTGGCGACGTCGGCGGCCTCCTGGATGGTGGCGTAGTCGCCGTCCGGGCCTACGGTGATCGTCTTGCCGGAGACCGGTGGCGGCACGTCGGCCGGGCCGGCCAGCGCGGGCGCGGAGCGCCCACCCACCTGCGCGTTGGCGCTGATCACCCCGGCGGCGGCGATGCCGGCCACCACGACGACCGCGAACGTGATCTTGCCCAGTCGTTCCAACATGGACGGCCCCGAACCTTCTGTCAGCGACGGTTACGGTGTCCGAACGTAGCCGCGCCGCGCGACCGCAAGCCAGTGGATGACCGGACCTTGCCAGTCAGGCGATGTCGACGGTCACGGCGTTGACCGTGACACCCCACCTCGCGGTGTCGGCGACCAGCGCAGCGCGCACCGTGTCGCCGACCGCCCGCTGCCGCTGCCGGCCCTGCTCGGCGCTCAGGACGCGGACCTGGTCGCGCAGTCGGTCCAACGTGGACCGTTCGAGGACGGTCGGCCAGTCGGTGCCCATGGCGAACGCGGCCGCGTCGGTGACCGCGAAGGTCACCTTGGCGCTGACCGCGACCGTGCGGCCGTCGGCGGCCGGCATCGTCGTGGCGGGAAAGGTCATGAGTTGCTCGCGCAGGTCGATCCTGGCGGTAATCCGGTCGAGCAGCGGAACACGCAGGACGAGCCCGGACGTGGCGACCGTGCGGATTCGGCCGGCGCGGGTGACGACCACCGCCTGGTCGCGGCGGACCTTCAGCACGCTGGCCAGCAGCAGCACCACCACGAACACCGCGGCCACCCCGACGACGAGTTCGATCATGCGCGGAATTATGGCGCTATGACTGAGTCCCGGACAGTTTGGCGTAGGCGACGATGTTGTCCTGGTAGTTGCGCGACGACGCCTCGAACGCGCCGCCGCAGGTGATCAGGCGCAGCTCGGCGTCGGCGGTGTCGCCGTACACCTGGTCGGTGGGGAACGCGGACTTCGGGTAGGCCTCGACGCGGTAGACGGTGAACACCGCCGTACTGCCGTCCGCGCGGTGCACGATCGCCTGGTCGCCGGGCGCCACCTCGTCGAGGCGGCCGAAGATGCCGGGCACGTGGTCGTAGTTGACGTGGCCGGCGAGGACGGCGGGGCCGAGTTCGCCGGGCGTCGGGCTGCCGCCGTACCAGCCGAGCGTCACCGCGTCGCCGGGCACGTCAAGCGCGCCGGCGGCGTCCAGTCCGAGTTCGACGATGGACCCGCTGCGCACGTCGATCGACGGCACCTCAAGGGTTTCCGGCCGCGACTCGGGCAGCGCGACAACCTGCTGCGGTGTGCTGGCGGTGGTGGTCGCCGGGCTCTGGTCGGTCCTTGGCAGGGCGACGGCGGGCGGCGGTCGCTCGTCGTCGCCCGCCGGGCGGACGACCAACACCACCAGGGCGAGCACCGCGAGCGCGGCGGCGCCGATGGCCGAAACAGCCAGCCACCGGCGCCGGTTCGCACCACTCATCGCGTGGCGCGCCGCCGGACCACGACCGCCGCGGAGCCGGCGATCGCCAGCCCGCCGAGCACGATCAGCAGACCGGTGTCACCGCCGTCCTGGGTGTCGCTGAGGCCGCCGGTGTCCACTCCGCCAGTCGGTTTGTCCGCGACCTGGTCCCCACCGGACTCGCCGTACACCGATTCGCAGGCGATGCCGTCGTGGTCCGCGTCGAGCCGGTGCGGATCGCTGGCATCGGCGTCCAGCACGGCCTGTGCGTCGGCCTGGGACCCGAAGTCACGGCAGTCCTTGTCCTCGAACGGAGGCTGCGTGGGATCAGTCGGCTGTTCCACCGGCCGATTCGGGAGACTTTCGCACGCGATGCCGTCGTTGTCGTCGTCGAGACCGTTCGGGTCGGATGGATCGGCGTTGAGAGCTGCCTGCGCGTCTTCCTGGTACGGGAAATCGCTGCAGTTCAGATTGTCCTGCGCCAGTGCCATTGGCCCAGGCGCCACGAGTGCGAACCCGAGCGCGATGGCCGCTGTGCCAACGAGACGTCGAATTATCGACATGGAAATCCTTCCTTGGAAATTCCGAATCAAGCCAGGCGCGCCCAACGTCTCTATAGTCGCCAAAGACGACAGAGCGTTACCTTTCGGAATTCAGGGAAGGTCCACTAATTCCATCGGTATTGCGTCGGTGAAGACCCGACGAAATAGCGGGCTATTCCGACCAGCCGGGGCGGACCAGGCCGGACTCGTAGGCCAGCACCACGAGTTGGGCTCGGTCCCGCGCGTGCACCTTGATCATGGCGCGGCTGACGTGCGTCTTGGCTGTCGCCGGGCTGACCACCAGCCGGGCGGCGATCTCGTCGTTCGTCAGGCCCTCGCCGACCAGCACGACGACTTCGCGCTCGCGGTCGGTGAGCACGTCGAGCGACACCGGGTGGGCCACCTTCTTCGCCTTGGTGGCGAACTCGGCGATGAGCCGGCGGGTCACACTTGGTGAGAGCAGCGCGTCGCCGCCGGCCACCACCCGCACCGCGTGCACCAGGTCGGCCGGTTCGGTGTCCTTCACGAGGAACCCGCTCGCGCCGACCCGGATCGCCTCGAAGACGTACTCGTCCTCCTCGAACGTGGTGAGGATGAGGATGTGCACGTCGGCGAGCCGCTCGTCGGTGGAGATCACCCTGGTGGCCTCCAGGCCGTCCTTGCCGGGCATGCGGATGTCCATCAGAAAGACGTCCGGCCGGTGCTCCTTGGCCGCCGCGACGGCCTCGTCGCCGTCCGCGGCCTCGGCGACCACCTCGATGTCGGACTGGGCGTTGAGCAACGCGCGGAAGCCGGCGCGCACCAGCGCCTGGTCGTCGGCGAGGGCGACTCGAATCGTCATCAGGCACTGTCCTCGGGGTCGGTCCGACGCGGAGCTCCGGTCGGAAGCGTTGCGGTGACACAGAATCCGCCGCCGTCGCGGGGTTGCGCGGTGAGCGTGCCGCCCAGCGCCTCGGCGCGCTGGCGCATGCCGGCCAGGCCGTTGCCGGAGCCCTCGGAGCTGATCGCGCCGGCGTCCCCTCGGCCGTCGTCGGTGACCTGCACGACCAGGTCGGCCGGTTCGTAGCGCAGGGTCACGATGGCGGTGGTCGGGCCGGCGTGCCGGTAGGTGTTGGTCAGCGACTCCTGCACGATCCGCAGTGCGGCGGCGTCCACGCCGCTGGGCAGCGGCCGCTTGTCGCCGTGCACCTCGACCTCGACCGGCAGCCCGGCCGCACGCATCCGCGCCAGCAGTCGGTCGAGCTGCTCCAGGCTGGCCACCGGCTGGCGCGGCGCGCCGTCGGCGTTGTCCACGTCGCGCAGCACGCCGAGGATGTTGCGCAGCTCGACGAGGACCTCCTTGCTGGACGCCTTGATCGCCGTCAGCGCCTGGCGCACCTGGTCGGGCTGCTCGTCGATCAGGTGCAGCGCCACCCCGGACTGCACGTTGATCAGCGACACGTGGTGCGCGAGCACGTCGTGCACCTCGCGGGCAATGCGCAGCCGCTCCTCGGTGGCCTGGCGCCGCTGCTGCTCGGCGGCGGTGGCGCTGGCCTGCGCCAGCCGCTCCTTGCGTGCCTTGGCGACCTCGCCGGCCGTCATCACCAGGCCCAACCAGGCGACCACCGCGCCGAACGAGAACCAGTCGAAGTGGACGTCGGGGCGGCCAAGGAGCATGGCCGTGAACATCACGGCGGCGCCGCCGTAACAGGTCACCCAGGCAGCCAGCCGCCGCCCGTTCAGTGCCGCGTTGAAGATCGCGACCACCATGCCGAGGAACACCGGCCCGAACGGATAGTCCAGTGCGAAGTAGACCGAGTCGATCAGCCAGACGGCGGCGAGCGTCGACACCGGATAGCGGCGGCGCAGCAACAGCGTGAGGGCACTGGCGAGCAGCAGCACGACGGTGCCGGCGTTGACCTTGTCCAGCTCGTGCTGGCCGTACGCGGCGCCGAAGGTGAAGAAGACCTGGATGAGCGCGACGGGGATCACGATCCCCCACACCGGCAGCCGGCCGAGTCCGAAACCCTGCTTCGTCATCGCTCACCTCCTCAGGTCGTCATCGGCAGACTAGCTGGGACGACGTACGCCGGTGGGCGCATCTCTAGGCCCCGCGGAGTATCCGAACGGGGTAGGTCAGGTGCCGTCCGCGATGCGACGACGGGGCGGCGTTCGCGGCGCAGAGTTGTCGCCATGAACGAGCTTGCGAGTGAATCAATGATGTCGGGACAGGACCGAGCCTGCGAGGGACTGTCATGAACGAGCAACCGGACACCGGAGTGCGCGCCTCGGACGCCGAGCGCGAACGCATCGCCAAGATGGTCAGCGACGCGGCCGGGGAGGGCAGGCTCAGCCTGCCGGAGGCCGACGAGCGGCTCGAACGGATCTACGAGACCACCTACCGGGGCGAGCTCAGTGAGTTCGTCGCCGACCTGCCGACCGAGCGCCCCGCCGGCGTCGGGCGACCGACCGGGCGCTTCCCGGTCCGGCTGCGGATCCACGCGGCGGTCGCGGCCGCGGTGTCGGTGCTGCTGATCGTGCGCTGGATCGCCTCCGGCGTGCCGTTCTTCTGGCCGGCCGGCCCCATGTTCTTCCTGTGGGGCAGCTTCGTGATCCACGCCGTGATCACCACCCGCGTCCGCCGCGGTGACGGCCCGCCGTGGCTGCGGCAGGGCGGGCCGTGGTGGGTCGATCGGCGGGCCACCCCGGCCGGGCCCCGCGCGGAATGACCAGCACGCGGTCTCGGGGCAGGAGTCCCCCGCCCCGAGACCGCCCGAGTACTCAATGGAGCGAGCAATGACCACCGTCGTCCAGGAGACGATCACCGGACTCGCCGCCCGCGCGGTCGGCGTGACCAAGGCCTACGGCACCGGCGGCACCGCCGTCACCGCGCTCGACGACGTCTCCGTCGACCTCCGGCGCGGCCGGTTCACCGCCATCATGGGCCCGTCCGGGTCCGGCAAGTCCACCCTCATGCACGCGCTGGCCGGACTGGACACTGTGGACTCCGGCGAGGTGTGGATCGGCGAGACGAAGCTGGGCGACCTCGGCGACGCCGGCCTCGCGGACCTGCGCCGCAACCGGGTGGGCTTCATCTTCCAGCAGTTCAACCTGCTGCCGATGCTGTCGGCCGAGGAGAACATCACGCTGCCGCTGTCGATCGCGCGGCGCCGCCCGGATTCGGCCTGGTTCACCCGCGTCGTCGAGGCCGTCGGGCTCGCCGACCGGCTCGACCACCGGCCGAGCGAGCTGTCCGGCGGCCAGCAGCAGCGGGTCGCGTGCGCGCGGGCGCTGCTGCCCAAACCCG
>Ga0193742_1002126_pt1 | contig 11499 bp, 12 predicted proteins | sample L2c1metaG_FD_165511 | JGI IMG/M metagenome (GOLD analysis project Ga0193742, IMG submission 165511) | Soil microbial communities from a riparian zone of the East river system, Colorado, United States - L2c1 | ecosystem: Environmental > Terrestrial > Soil > Riparian zone | place: USA: East River... | reverse complement strand
TCTGTGATCTCTTTTATGGCCTTCAGCTTGATGTTGTACGCCTCTGCTGGAGCCAGCTTGACAGTTATATCCGAGATGTTTTCCCTTGTCTGGTTAACTGTCATGTCTCTATTCCCTTTATCTTTGCTTCTTCTCAAATTCAATCGAGGAAGGCTACCAAGGGCCAGGAGAACTAGCTTCTTCGCCATTTTGGTTACGCTTATAGTGGTGGCCATTGTTTTTGCGGGAAACATTGCCATTAACCCACGTACTGCTGGGTACGCATTTTGCCTCTTAAGTATACGTTGATTGATGCTAAACATATCTCATGTAGCTATTTTGCGGCGTATTTCATTGGCATTCTCCTTTTGTTTTCAGCGACGCAGAATAAAATCCGCCTCCTCCGCTGGATATACTGGGTGTATGACCAATATCCGGTTCTGCACGAGTTTAACGCAACCAATTCCTGGGGTCATAAGTTAACCCTTCTCATGAACAACCTGAGGAGGCAGCCGTTGTGTATCCTGGTTAAAACAGATGAGGTGAAATCATTCCCGACTTCGAATGATTACGATGGTTGACACGGGTATTCTTTGAATATTTCGAAGATAAACAATCTATTCCATATGGTCCTATATGTTCGGAACAACGAAGAGACTTCATCTCTTAAAATTATCCATTTCTACGAGCAGGAAGCTGGATTGCCGTCGGAATTGGAAGCGAATGCTAAAAGCAAGGTTTATCACCTTGTGATTTCTATAGAAGAGCTGACGTTTCTTTCTCTTTCTTTCAGTCTTGGACGAATCTTTCCCGGAAATCACCATTGACTTGGTGAGTTTTTGCCCTCCAATTTTTGACTACGCCGCTGACGGTTCTATCAATAACCTTCCTCCCTCTCAAGATCCTCGTGGAAGGCAGTTTCGAACCTGCGAACGTCGCTGCCCTCTCTCATCATCTCCATATACCACAGTCATTGATGTTTATGACCTGTCCTGGAGCGCAGTTCCCGTATCCAGTGGCTGAATTTGGAACGCGGATTATTGTACTTTAGGTATCCCTGGGACTGGGGCTTCTTTGACGTTTCTATACTTCGCCTTTGTCGACACTTATTAGGATGGAGCTACTGGTGATGGATATACCATAGTACGTACAGTCGGACCCTCATAACCCATAGCCCTCGGCAGACAGCCCAAGGTATGGGTTATGAGGGATTGGTTTAGAGCGGTATGCTAAAAATAGGCTCGGAAAATCGTAGAAAAAGATTAGAACTGCAGACTCATGCTTTAATGTGTTACTGACAGACTAATTCGAATAATATCTCTGAAAATAGTCAGTCAAAACAGTTTCTTGCATACTCCTTCTCTCCTCTGGGTAGAGCTGCCTATTGAATGAGACCAAAAAACTTCGAACTTGCATGCGATGGGTTGTTTAAGCCATCAGTGTATCTGCCGATGGTCAATGAAATGTCATGATATTTACTTGTTTTTCTAGTATATAACCTGAAGATTGGATAGATATACAGTCATTTTGCATATATATTTACCCCTCCATTTTTCGTTGAATGTGCTGACGGTTGATGGTCCCTCACGGCATATCCCGGCCCCGAGGATTCTGTTGAGGATTTTCACCGTGAAATCTCCTGGGATGGTCCTTGGTTGCTTTCAGCTCCAAGTCGTAAAAGAAATGACGGAAAATAGGCTGGAGGAGATGTCGGTCACCAGCATCGTGTTGCTGCTGATGCCCACCACAAGGCCCAACATGACATCCATGAAATCAAGCGGCAATTAAAGATGCAAACGACTGTAATGTGGTAGCTTGGTTCTTAAGATTTTCACTATCTCGGTAACATGCTCTGGTCTGTGACAGCAGGCGGGTTAAAATGTAACTCGATTCGCAAACATATCTTATACACTGTCCAGGTATTCCGAGGATAGACTTGTTGTTTATATTGAACTGAACATGAAGTCGTAAATCGTAACTTTGTTTATCGTACATTCGATACAAAGAATATTCAGGTCTCAGCTCCATTCAAGGCCTGCTGAGATGATTCTGATGCTTGTTGTGCCAATAACTTGGCGCGATATTTCTTCTCGCTGATGCTGAATTCCAAAGGGAGCACGGTGAGATTGAACTTGGCCACCGTCAGTCCCAATCGAGCCGTCACACGCGACTCCCATTGATTCGGTAACTTCTCATCAATCAAGATGGATTCTAAATCACGAACGCGACCTCCGAATATCGTGAGCAGGGTTGCAGAGCTGAGTGGAAAAAAGTAAATATGTCAGGACGCTTCCAGTGGAATAATTAGAGAAGAAGATAATAAAATTTGGGTCTTACTTGGAACTTCCAAATACTTTGTGGAAAGTGCTGAGGGTAAACTTATCCGGATTAGAAGCTTTTGCATCAACGCGTCGTTTAGAGGAGTATGCAGCTAGATCCTTCAAGGTTAAGATGGGGTTGCCTTCTTTGTCTTTTCCTGTAGCAGAGGCTAAAAGCTCTTCGACGAATGGTTTGTGGGGTTTGCCTTGATCTGGTACAAGCTCACTATCTTCGCCTGTAACATAGTATAGAGATGACCGATTATCAGAACCTATCTGGTTATAACCTTTAAATAGAACTTACGTGTCAACGATGCGTCATGTTCAATTCCATTATGAAGATCCAGGTCAGCCAAGTCAAAGGTATCCTTTCCATAATTTCTATTCAACATGTTGGCGGCAAAGTTGGGGACGAAAAAACAGAAGGAAGGTGCAAAGTTGTAAGTCAGGCGAATTTTGGGGCCCAATTCTTTGAATGCGATGTTTTTGCCATCGTGAGGAAGGATACCTATGTAAGAACCAGCAAGTTATGATCATATCGAACAGACTACTTTGAAGGATAGTTCATTACCATGGTTAGCCAGTGCGTTCAAAGCAGGACATGAGCATCGACTGTCTCCATCTGTAGGGGGAATATACTCTGGCCATTTTCCGCCTGCACCAGGGTGTCCCTCTGGGGTGACATGTCCTGACTTCCGACTAGGCGTCACCAGATTGAGCAACATCAATCCGAAATCCCAAGTGAAGACCCCAAGGTCCTGGAAACCTCTGGCAATAGGCGTGATAAGGAACATGGGAATTGTGGTGCGGGCAGTAAGAAGAAGGGCCCTGTCAGGACAAACACCATTTTATATCACGAAGCGAGGCGAATAAGGAAAGCAATATAGAAGGGTTATCGAATCCAATGATTAGCAAACCTTCACGATGTCAGGGTCACGCGTCCATGTCCGGTCAACGGCGCCAGCCGATGGGAAATTTTTCAACGTCGAAGTGTGGACACATATTGTCCGATAACAATTGAACAATTGGTTGATTGAAGCATAAAATGTACATAAAAAATATAAGGGTACATTCGATGGGTACTCTCACCATTTATCATAATCAAAACAACCGTGCAAACGATTAATTATTTTCATAAATTCAGGCTCATTGTCGGGAGTAATATAACCGAGGCGAAAGAACAGATCTATTATTACTATATAGTTTTTTGGGTCAGATTAAAGAGAAGAAGGGCATAAGGAGGTGTATAACCCACCTAGACCGCAATTGGGTTTGAATGATCCAGAACGAAGGTGTTTGAGGAGTTGGTCGTGTGACGCGAACTAGGCCCATGATGACATTATAAAAAGATATGCGCAAAGGAAGCATAGATTTAACAAACCTCAAAAGATTCGACTTCCCCGTCCAGCGGTCGGGGAGTGAATGGGGTGGGGTCAATGCCCGGAGGAATGATGATATCGTAAACATATCTGTTGAAATGCTTAATTTAAACAGATCCGAGAGAAGGGGGACTCACTCAATCTCAGGTTGAAGCCAACCTTTATACGTTCTAGGCTATGGATTAAACAGATCACACAATCGAAACAAAACTAACGAACAGACCTGAAGAAATAACTGATAGATCCGGCGGCACGGGCATACTTCCGGACGATATCAGGTCCAATGCTGGCTTCCTCCATACATTCCTTGACTAGAGACTCGAAGGCGGGCATGCCACTGGGTATACCGCCAGCTACGGTGTTATCAAGATATCCAGGGAAGCTGAAGAATGATGTTAAACCATTGTGGATTTACATAGCAATAAAACGAACTCGCGTCGGTTTGGTAAGCGCACGAGTAGGAACCCAGATGCGCAATTGTTTCTGACCATTCTCTTGAACAATCTCTTCATATATGCTCATATGAACGCCGTACGTAACCACTCCAAAAAGGGCACAAGCAGAGCGTTCCATTTCGAACGCGAAATTGAGTTGCGTTTCGTCAGATCCGTGGTCGGGATGATCATGGAGGCCGAAAGGATCTGCATACACTGGATACATCTCTGCTCGCCATTTCATTGGACCACATACATCGGAAAATAGCTCTGTGTCTCGCCATCGCTCGCACAGTTCCTTCATGATCGCTGTGCGCTTTGAAGGTGTGTCAAGCCAACCACGGAAACTGACACTAGGCCCAGAATAACCCATCTTCGAGACGGTGTACTCGGATGTTTCTAACCGCAGAGCCCACGTCTCTGTGATTTTAAGTTGTTGACTTCTTTCATTCTCGAGCTTTAGCTGCTCGATGATGACTGGCCGCAAGAGTCCAATTACAGGACTTTGAGGAGATTCAGAGAGGTGAAAAGGAACTAATTTTTCGGAATTATAGGCAATATCGTAAATCCCTGATGCATCGCTGCGAAGATGAACGTTGTCGCAGATGTCAACGACGTCGAGAAAGCTAAGATTTGAAGACATCAGCGTGAGAAGAATAACTTAACGAACAACAGGCGTACTTATTATGTTTTTGACCCACCTTGAACTAGACTAGTAACTAGGTGACTGTTCGTCAATTCATATCTTACTGACATCAACTCTAAGATTTAAAGCGATCGACTACAAAGATATAGAAACCAAAGGGTACGTATAGAACCCAAATCAAAGGGAACTTTTCTGGATCGCCTTTCGCCCATATTTGCTCATGCATAATGAAGCACATGAGCAGCACCTGTGGGAAGTATAGAAAGATCGAGGAACAAGACGCACAGCTGTCGTCTTGAACTGCGAGCGAAGATCGTCTTCCTCGTTATCTTATTACTCTCTATCTTATCTTGTTGGTTATGGTCTTAGACTTGCTAGATACATTGTATCGAGCTTTCATATATATTGTGTGTGCGTGTATAGAGAGAATGACTATCGTTTTGATAGCACCACCGCTGCTCAACCCCTTTCGCCTACATGGATTATGAGATTGCCATAAAAATCTTTTGCGGTCTGCGGCCCAGAGTAGGGTAGCCCACATTGTACCAGATTACTTCCGATAGCTCCAGTCATCCATTGTACAGATAGAAACCCGCTTTCCAGAGATTTAGACGCGAATGAAAGAATAAACACACTCCAATTTAAGCTTGAAAGTGAGATCTCGAAGCGACGAGATGGATTCAAACTAAATTCTGAGCCCCTATCAGAAAGGCATGATAAGAGCGTATGGCCTGACTCACGACGCAGAGTAACAAGGTGCGTGACGAGCAATAGGTAGGCAACGATGCTACTGGGGGTTACTCTGCTGGTGTGATCAGGAACGGTGAGCCGTGGGGTGAGTAATGAGAAACTCACCAACGCTGAGACCAAGGAGAGGTGAGACAACAGCGTGGCTACACGAGACTCTTAGCCATCGTGTCTCAGTACAACATCAGCCGGACAACGGCATCGCACTGAGACGACTTCGAGCCATGGAAACGGCGCTCAGAGGGCACCAGAGGTGGCTAACGGAGAAAACGCAGGCCAGTGCAAGAAGCTGGCCGATGGGAGTGACACGTGTCACACGCAGAGGCCTCCGAAAATACTCCTTACCCATGGAACCCGTCTTTTAAGAGTCTTTACGCATCCACCTACGTCTCACGCGATGCAGCGGTGATGATATGAGCTAGGAAAGGTTGGGTTGGGGTCAGCATAGCTGACTCAGCACGCAAGCAAGATGAGCCGCGGGTGGGCGGGAACTCTTAGCTTACGATTCGCACATATCATGAAAAACTGCATGAGTGATGTTTGGTCTCTGTATGGACAATGTATGTATGCCAGGTGCCTCTAGATGTGGCCTGTCTGGCTGAGAATATGAGAATGTAGTCTAAGGTCTAAGAATTGGTGTACGGCAATGATTGTGTGTAATTAGAGTAAAACAGGTAACTTGTTGATTGTAGCTTGGAACTGGATGTTGGGATTAGGTGATTGTATATGTGTAGCTTTCCCGGCGTGGGTGGGTAGGCACAAGAAGCAGAAAAGAGGAGAAAAAAACGAATGGAAGAGCTGAAGCGCTCGTGTTCGACGTGAGAGGACAAGTCAGAGGGTTGAGCTTGTTGCGTAGTTGGACGCTGTGACCGGTAGATCCCGGCTGCGCTGGGATACCGGTAACTTAGCTAATTGTTGTATTCGTCACCTCTGTCACCAGTGTCACATCGTTTTCTTTCAATTTCAAATGAACAACCTCTCACATAGAACACAATTACTGGCGGCGGCGTTGGCAGCGTCTCTGGCTACAGCAGGTATTCTGCATGCATATAATGTTCACACAAAACGGGTCAGGCGTAAGGAGTTGAACCAGGAAATACACCGGTCAATTACTGCTCACGACCTCGAAGTTCAGCGGGTACCGAATCTAGAGCCTTCACGGGTTGAGCCAGGGATAAATTACGATGAGGAATTGATACAAGAACAGCTAGCACGAAACTACGCGTTTTTTGGAGAGATATCCATGACTAAAATTAGACAAGGAAGCGTTGTCATCGTTGGTTGTGGAGGCGTTGGCAGTTGGGCTGCCGTCATGTTGGTCCGGTCGTGAGTATCAAGTCATTGACAAAGGATTTCCAGCTCACCTGTTGTTTTACTTAGAGGTGTATCAAAGATTAGACTCGTTGACTTTGACTATGTCACATTGTCTTCTCTCAATAGACATGCTACTGCCGTCCTTACAGACGTTGGTACCCCAAAAGTGATATGTATAGAAAAAACACTGAAGCAGATTGCGAAATGGGTCCAAGTGGACTCACGCATCGAACTTTGGCGAAAAGACGAAGGTGGACGCCTTTTAGAAGGTGCTGATTGGGTTATCGGTATGCCTTGACACCTTTTGACACGCATCGCCCCAGAAAGTCACCTTTTACACAAGATGCCATCGATAACATCCAAACCAAAGTCGACCTACTCCAGTACTGTCACAGTAATAATGTTAAAGTTAGTGACTTATCCATGCTGACCGTTCGATTTCCGACTCTCAATACTCGTACAGGTATTTTCTTCGATGGGAGCTGGTGCCAAATGCGATCCAACACAAATACAGATAAGCGACATATCTAACACAATCTACGACCCACTAGCTCGCTCTGTCCGCCGACGACTCCGTCTGTTAGGCGTGAACTCTGGTATACCAGTGGTGTATTCCACAGAGGTTCCCGGGGACGTTAAACTCCTCCCTCTACCTGAAGAGGAGTTTCAAAAGGGTTCTGTGAAAGAGCTCAGTGCATTTGACGATTTCCGCGTCAGAATATTACCAGTCCTTGGTCCTCTGCCTTCAATCTTTGGTTTAAATATTGCCACATACATCCTATGCGAACTCTCTGGGAAACCTATCTTGGACCCTCTTCCTGTCAAAAACAGGAAAAAACTATATAAACGCCTTTACCAGGACCTCTTGCATCGCGAATCCAAAATCGCTGGTCATCAGATCAAGTAGGATTTTCCATCTAAAATTTCCTGCATATATATCTGACTATTCTTTTCTAAATAGCAGGCTTCCTATAGACGAAGACGACATAGCTCTCATATTTGAGGATATCTACAGAGGCCGTTCTCTGCTTCCACCACACGACGTCCCGACAAGGCCTACCTTGGTTCGATGGGACCCAGCTCGTCCGCTCTGCCTTGAAAATTGTGTTGTTTTTGATCAAGCTGAGGCAGAAAAGCACGTAAAAACCTGCTGGCATGGGAATGATTCTCAAGTCATCACACCAACGGAACTCTGGGGTGAGACGGTACAACATATTGTGGATCATCGAGCGGCAGAAGCACGGCGGTGTCGGGACTGGTAAAATGTAAACTTCGTATCTAAGTAAGTGTACGCTTAAAATAATACGTGTTGAACCTAAACGGGTCATTTTTTGGATTTCGTCTGGTGACAGTTTATTAAGACTGAGTTAATCCTGGTTCTTTTCAAATTTGAAGTTCCTCCTAACACTAGTAGTCTTAATCTTATTCGACGACCTTTGGCTTAAAAATGGTATTATTTCGGCAGCTAACATCGACAAAGAAAATCATGAAAAGAACGAGCAATGATTGATGAGCAACGGTAAGAAAAATCATCCATATTTATACATACGGATTGAAAAAATAATAATCTTGTAGGCAGTGAGTGCACTGGACGATCCTGCCCTTCAATATTGGTAATCGGTATCCGACCCTGAGGAGGTCGCCGTACGTATAAATCATTTTTGACTGTCTGGGCATCGTCACTAAAATTGTTTTGCAGAGAAGACGATTTCGATGTCATGCACATTTTTGTTTGTTTTGGCCGCAGCGTCCTCGTTGGGCTTCTCAAAGGCTGTCAATGCCGACGTAGCCGATGCAGATGTTGATGTCGACGGAGCGGATGGAGATGATGTGCTGATGTCGACAATAATCCGTGGTGCTGGTGCTGAGATTACAGCAGGGATGTTGCAGTCGCCTGTAGTCGTGCCTGCTACAGAGATCCCTGATAAAAGATAATGGATGGATTACGAAATCGACGTACTTTCCAAGTCCACGATGGGGGTTCTCGTATACAGAGGTCCACGCTGCCTCCGGAACGATCCCTATGGATAGTATCGTATGGTTTTTTATCTGCATCTGTTGGGTTGAGTTGCAGTCAACCAGTGACGGTCCGTTTTCCGACGGGGGCCCCGGGTCTGACTGGGCATATATTCATACTCTGCCAGCTCTTGGGTTATTGATAGGCACCCTATACCTGATTGATGATCTCTCGCGATCGTTCCTGAGGCCTGACTGATGTTTCATGTTTATAGTAATTTGCCATGGCTTATATATGTATTTCCTGTTTGTCTATTTTGTGCTGTCTTTTGCGACTCATTGCCATCGGTTTTCCCTGAATGACAGCGCTGTAACCTCGCTTGCGTATTGCCTTGGCTTAGGTTTAAGGTAAACGCTGTAGATAACTTTGGACCTTCCATGTAGGTTCTCTAATTTATTTGCGAACATAAGTCTTGAATGATGCTGTGCTTCCTCAGTGCACGGCGGACATACTTAAGGGCGCTATTAAACGTCCGCGTCAAGATCCAGCATATACAGTTTACTTCGGCCTTATCAATGTACCTTCATCTCTTGGCGACAGTTCTAATGCATACCACACCTGCGCTCAAAGGTGCCTTTGTTGACTAGTCCCAACTCCTCCAATGCAAAAGTCCTCTTTTACATACATACTTAGCAAGTTACAGTAAACACGGAACCGAAATATACGTATATCGATGTAATTGCCATGCGAAATCTTAGAATTTCACGCGGGATTAAAACGTTACAAACACCCGTAAATCGAGCCTTTTGTTAGGGAAAACGTTGAAGATAAAATTTTACAAATCCTACTGACGAAATGACTTCTGATATCTATCGTAAGGATGTTCGTTAATGAACTGGCTTTCGGGCTTTCGAGCTGTTGCGATTGTATGTGCAAGATGACGGCCGTGCGCAGCCAGCCACGTATTCGAGGCGGAGCAATCCCCGAATATATGTATGTACTTGAGTATCCTCTGCTGCGTACTCACAATAGCATTTATTCTTTTTTGTATACCCCGGACCACCTAATTATAAGTTGCGTATTCTATCGAGCCGCGCATGATCGCATTAACTTATAGATACTTTACTCTGACAGACAACTCGAAGCGACACATACGAGAGATGGCGATAAAACGCAAAAAGCCTTCTAGATGAGATAAAGATCCCTGCATAGCGCCGCTTGTGATATATAATCCCAACTTCTCCAAAGTTCCTAGACACCTGCTCCAAGTCATCCTCATTTCTACCTTCAGATGGCGAGTCCACAACAACCTATGTCCAAACCCTGGGAGATTTTAAGGGCAAAGCCTAGCTCCATTGAAGATTGGCAGCTTTCAGACCAATACCATAATTCTTTTCTCATCCCTAAAGATAACGTCCTCGATGCTGTTCCAAAAAATAATGCAGAGCAAGGGCTGCCCGATATAGCTGCTCCGAAAGCTCAAGCTAAATTTTTGAATCTGCTTGCGAAATCTATTGGTGCGAAAAATATATTGGAGATTGGTACTCTTGGAGGGTATGTCTGTTTCTTTTGAGACAATAAGATGCTGGCGTTAAACCTACCTTCTATGCCCTGCTTAGGTATTCCGCAATATGGCTTGCACGAGCTCTTCCAGCTGACGGGAAATTAACTACCCTTGAACTATCTCCACATTTCGCAAAGGTATGCAACCGACAATCATTCAAACCATAACCATATCATCAACCCATCGTCAAGGTTGCTCAGGACAATTTTAAAGCGGCCGGTGTAGATAAACAAGCTACCATCTTGCTTGGACCAGCAGCTGAATCTTTGGCACAACTCCATCCAGAAGTCCTTTTTGATCTAGTTTTCATCGATGCTGACAAGCCTTCCAACTCCATTTATTTCTCCGAGGCGAAACGACTCGTGAGGAAAGGCGGTGTCATTGTACGTCCTTCAATCATCTCCTCCCCCCTCTTACCGTTCTGTCAAAATGATCACTGATTTGACTTATATGATTATAGATTGTGGATAATGTCGTTTGGTATGGACTCGTAGCTAAGCCGGATTATTCGAACGAGCACATTGAGGGTGTGCGAAAGTTGCTCAGGGCGATAGAAGGCGATGAGGAAGTTGAAGCCACCACAATTTCGACTGTCGGTGAGAAGGGCTATGATGGTTTCCTTTATGCTATCAAAAAATGATGGCTTCATAAAACAATTGGTCTCGCAATGACCTTCGCTATCTATGCACAAAACTCTCAAGAATGAAATCGAACACGGAGGATTTATAGTTTTTAGCCATAGTATTAAGGACAATGTAAACAATAAAGTGACCTTAGGAGAAGCCTGCTAGTACATATAATCGATGGAGATTATTGCTACAAAAACGGAAAGGATATTCGAGAATTTCTGGAATGAACGAGGGTGCCGGTACTTACTAGAGGATGTACATGATGCGACACACTCCACAAATGGGAGATGCGACACAACGTGCTTCGGCTGCCTCCCGGCAGCCAGAGTTTTAACTGCCCTAACCTCACTCAAGGGCGCGCTACCACACGAAAAAAAAACATATCCCCCTAACATTAACCCAAACCTTAACCCAAACCCCTAACGCTAACCTAACGCTAACCTCGGCCCTAACCTAGCAGAACCCAAACCCTAGAGGCACCTAACCGGCAGATACTTCGGAGTATCAAAATGCCTTCGGTGGCAAGCTCCGG
>Ga0193742_1002125_pt1 | contig 11500 bp, 10 predicted proteins | sample L2c1metaG_FD_165511 | JGI IMG/M metagenome (GOLD analysis project Ga0193742, IMG submission 165511) | Soil microbial communities from a riparian zone of the East river system, Colorado, United States - L2c1 | ecosystem: Environmental > Terrestrial > Soil > Riparian zone | place: USA: East River... | reverse complement strand
CAACGACTAGATTTCAAAACTGCGATCGCCGGCTGACCCCTTGAATCCATCTTGCGCGTAAGGGCGGAAACGTTCACGCTGACCGCAACCAACAGGCGCGGAACAAGGGGCGCGTCGCAAAAAGAATCCGGGAAAAACCCATGTCTATGTCACAAAATCTCCAAGCCGTTGAACGCCGGACCGTCGCAAAAGTATCGTGGCGGCTATTGCCTCTGGTCGCGTTCGCCTACTGCATCGCCTATATCGACCGCAGCAACATCTCGGTCGCCGCGCTGACCATGAACAAGGATTTGGGCTTCAGCGCCTACATCTATGGCTGGGGCGCCGGAATTTTCTTCTTCAGTTACTTCCTGTTCGAGATTCCGAGCAATCTGATCCTGGAAAAAGTCGGCGCGCGGATCTGGATCGCGCGCATCATGATCACCTGGGGCATCATCTCGGGCCTCACCGCCTTCGTCACGGGACCCACGAGCTTCCTGTTCGTCCGCTTCCTGCTCGGCGCCGCGGAGGCCGGGTTCTTTCCGGGCATGATCCTGTACCTCACCTACTGGTTTCCGTCCGAATATCGCGGCCGGGTGATCTCGACGCTGTTCATCGCACAGCCCGTCGCCAACGCGGTGGCGTCGATCGCCTCCGCCGCCACACTGGAAATGGATGGCACGCTCGGCATCAAGGGCTGGCAGTGGATTTTCATCATCGAGGCGATACCCGCAATATTGCTCGGCTTCGGCGTGCTCAGGATGATGACGGACCGGCCGGCGCTTGCCGGCTGGCTCGCGCCGGAAGAGAAGGGCTGGCTGCAAGGGCGGATCGACGACGAAACCCGCAAGGTTGAAAGCGCCAGCGGCCGCCTCAGCCTGCTGCGGGCGTTGGCGGATCCCCGCGTGCTCGCACTCTCGATGATCTATCTGATGAGCGTCACCGCGAATTACGGCATCGTGTTCTTCATGCCGCAGATCATCAAGGGCATCGGGCTCAGCAACATGATGACCGGCGTGGTGTCGTCGATCCCCTATATCGTCGGCACCATCGGCCTTTTGGCTTGGGGCTGGTCGTCGGACCGTAACAAGGAGCGCCGCTGGCATCTGATCGCGGCCTCGGCGGTCGGCGCGCTCGGTTTTGCCTTTGCCGCCTGGTCGGGGGCTTCTTACTGGGCGCTGATCGGAATGTCGGCCGCCACCGTCGGCATCTATGGCTCGCGCGCTGCGTTCTGGCCGATGCCCTCGATGTTCCTGACCGGCACCGCGGCGGCGGGCGCGATCGCGATGATCAACGCCACTGGCAATCTGGGCGGTTATTTCGGCCCCTTCATCGTCGGCTGGATCAAGGATTCCACCGGCAGTTTCGAAGCCGGATTGTATTTCCTCGCGGCCTGCTCGCTGATGTGCGCCGTGATCACGCTGTTTGCCGCGCGCGCGGCGGGAGACCCGGCGGCCGTGACGCGCGCAAACGCCGCCGCGGTGGCAGCGGAATAACGGAGAAGAACCATGTTCACCAGACGCCATGTTCTACTTGCCTCGATCGCAGCCGGCGTGACCCTGCCGAACCGGAATGCCCTCGCGACGGCCTCACAGCCCTCAACGCCGGTGAATTTCAACGTTCCCGCCGGCGCCACCGATTGCCACACTCACATTCATGGCGATCCCGCGAAGTTTCCGTTGTTCGCGGGCCGCGTCTATACGCCGGAACCGGCATCGCCCGAGGAAATGACGGCCCTGCACAAGGCGCTGCATATCGAGCGCGTGGTCATCGTCACCCCAAGCGTCTACGGCCCGGACAACTCCGCCACGCTGTTCGGCATCCGGGCGCGTGGCGCGACCGCGCGTGGCGTCGCCGTGATCGACGACAACACACCCGAGAGCGATCTCGACGCCCTGAACGCGGCGGGCTTTCGCGGTACCCGGCTCAATCTCGCGACCGGCGGCGTCAGCGATCCCACCATCGGCCGGCCGCGCCTCCAGGCCGCGATCGAGCGCGTCAAGCGCCGCAACTGGCACGTCCAGATGTTCACGGGCCTCGCGATGATCTCTGCGATCAAGGATATCGTCGCCACCTCGCCGGTGCCGGTCGTGTTCGACCATTTCGGCGGCGCGCTCGGCGAGCTCGGCCCGGCGCAGCCGGGCTTTGCCGACCTTCTGGAGCTGGTGCGGTCGGGCAAGGCCTACGTAAAAATCTCCGGCGCCTATCGGGCTTCGAAACTGGCGCCGGATTATCCCGACGTGGTTCCGCTGGCCCAGGCGCTGATCGCCGCGAACTCCGACCGGATCATCTGGGGCAGCGATTGGCCGCATCCGAATTCCACCACCCCGCCCGGCAGCAAGCCGACCGATGTCACGCCGTTGTATCAGATCGACGACGGCCGGCTGTTCAATCAGCTTCCGGTATGGGCGCCGGATGCCGCGATCCGAAAAAAGATCCTGGTCGACAATCCGGCTCAGCTCTACGGATTCTGAAATCTCACGAACGCACCCGCTGCGAGAACAGCGCGATCAGCACCGGCAGCGTCACCAGGATGACCAGCGGCGCCAGCATCATGCCGGTGACCACCACGACCGCCAACGGCTTCTGCACCTGCGATCCGATTCCGGCCGACAACGCCGCCGGCAACAGCCCGACACCCGCGACCACGCAGGTCATCAGCACCGGCCGAAGCTGCAATTCGCCGGTGCGGATCACCGCCCTGATGCGGTCAAAACCCTCGTCGATCAGCTGATTGTACTGCGACAGGATGATGATGCCGTCCATCACCGCGATGCCAAACAGCGCGATGAAGCCGATCGCCGCCGACACGCTGAACGGAATGCCCGATATCAAGAGGCCGAGCACGCCGCCGAAGATCGCCATCGGGATCACGCTCATCGCGAGCAGCGTGTCGGCCATGGAGCCGAAATTGAACCACAGCAGTACCGCGATCAGCGTCAGGCTGATCGGCACCACGATCGACAGCCTGCGGATGGCATCCTGCAGATTGCCGAACTCGCCGACCCATTCGATCCGCGACCCCGGCGGCAGCTTGACCTGGGCGTCGACCTTTTCCTGGGCTTCGCGGATCGCGCCGCCAAGATCGCGCTCGCGCACCGAAAACTTGATCGGCAGATAGCGCTCCTGCTGCTCGCGATAGATGTAGGCGGCGCCCGAAACCAGCTTGATCGAGGCCACCTCGCTCAGCGGCACCTGGGTGATGGTTCCGTTCGGCCCGGGCACACCGATTCGCAAATTCTGGATCGCTTCGGCGCTCTTGCGATATTCCGGCGCCAGGCGAACGATGATCGGAAAATGCCGGTCGCTGCCGGGCTCGTAGAGATCGCCGGCGGTGTCGCCGCCGATCGCCACCTTGATGGTGGCGTTGATATCGCCCGGCGCCAGCCCGTAACGCGCCGCCTTGGCGCGGTCGATGTCGATCTGGATGGTGGGCTGGCCGAGCGAGGTAAACACCGCGAGATCGGTGATGCCCTGCACGGTGGCTAGAACCGACTTGATCTTGTTGGCGGTCTCGGTGAGCGCCTCCAGATCGTTGCCGTACAGCTTGATCGAGTTTTCGCCCTTCACGCCGGAGACGGCTTCGGAGACGTTGTCCTGCAGATATTGCGAGAAGTTGAACTCGACGCCGGGAAACTTGTCCTGCAACTGCGCCAGTAGCTGCGCGGTGAGTTCGTCCTTGTCATGGGTGCCGGGCCACTGGCCGACCGGCTTGAGCGGCGCGAAGAATTCGGCATTGAACAGGCCGGCGGCGTCGGTGCCGTCGTCGGGACGGCCATGCTGCGACACCACCGATTCCACCTCCGGCCGTGCCCGGATCAGCTTGCGCATTTCGTTGACGTAGGCGTTGCCGGTCTCGAGCGAGATGGTCGGGGGCAAGGTGGCGCGGATCCACAGATTGCCTTCCTCAAGCTTGGGCAGGAATTCCAGCCCGAGCAACCGGCCGAGCACAATGGTCATGACCGCGAGCCCGATCGCGCCCGCCATCACCAGCTTGCGGTTATCGACGGCCCAGTTCAGCACCGGGACATAGAGCCGGTGCAGGAAACGCATGATCCAGGTCTCGGTCTCATGGACGTGCGCCGGCAAAATGATCGCGCTCAGGGCCGGCGTCACCGTGAAGGTCGCCAGCAGCCCGCCCGCCAGCGCATAGGCGTAGGTCCGCGCCATCGGCCCAAAGATATTTCCCTCGACGCCGCTGAGGGTGAACAGCGGCAGGAACGCCGCGATGATGATGGCGGCGGCAAAGAAGATCGACCGCGACACGTCGGCGGAGGCCGACAGGATGGCGTGGCTCTTCATGCCCATCGTGGTATCGGTCGAGATATGGCTCTGCTCGGCCTCGGACAATGCGATGGTTTGCGACAGCCGGCGGAAAATCGCCTCCACCATGATGACGGTGGCATCCACGATCAGGCCGAAGTCGATTGCGCCGACCGACAAGAGATTGGCGGACTCGCCACGCAGCACCAGAATGATGACGGCGAAAAACAGCGCGAACGGAATGGTGGCGCCGACGATCAGCGCGCTGCGGAGGTCGCCGAGGAATATCCACTGCAACAGCACGATCAGGAGAATGCCGACGACCATGTTGTGCAGCACGGTCGCGGTGGTGATGTCGATCAGGTCCTTGCGGTCGTAGATCCGCTGGATGCGGACGCCCGGCGGCAGGATGCTGGAATTGTTGATCGCATTGACCAGTTCCTCGACGCGCAGGATGGTCGGCGAGCTTTTCTCGCCGCGGCGCATCAGCACGATGCCCTGCACGATGTCGTCGGCGTCATTGAGCCCGGCGATGCCGAGCCGCGGCTTCTCGCCGACGGTGACGGTGGCGACGTCCTTGACCAGAACCGGATTGCCGCCGCTCTGCGACACCATGGTGTTGGCGAGATCGTCGATCGAGCGGATCAGGCCGACGCCGCGCACCACGGCGGACTGGGTGCCGATGTTGACGGTGTTGCCGCCGACATTGATGTTGGAGTTGCTGACGGCTTGCAGCAGTTGTGGCAAGGTCAGGCCGTTGGCGACCAGTTTGTTGAAATCGACCTGCAATTCGTAGGTCTTGGTCTTGCCGCCCCAGCCGGTGACGTCGATCACGCCGGGCACCGCGCGAAACCGCCGCTGCAACACCCAGTCCTGTAACGTCTTGAGGTCGAGCACGCTGTAGTTCGGCGGCCCGACCAGCCGATAGCGATAGATTTCGCCGATCGCGCTGGTCGGCGAAATCCCCGGCTGCACGTTGCCCGGCAGCGGCGCCAGTTGCGACAGCCGGTTCAACACCTGCTGCAGCGCCTCGTCATAGGTGTAGTCGAACGAGAATTGCAGTTTGACGTCGGACAATCCGTACAGCGAGACCGTGCGGATCGTGTTGAGGTTCTTGATGCCGGCGACCTGCGTCTCGATCGGAATGGTGATGTAGCGCTCGATCTCTTCGGCCGACAATCCCGGGCTTTGCGTCACGACGTCGACCATCGGCGGCGTCGGATCGGGATAGGCCTCGATATTGAGCTGCTTGAACGCGATCAGGCCGCCGATCAGCACGATCGCGAACAGGCCCACCATCAGATAGCGGCGATTGACGGCAATGGCGACCAGACGATCCATTCAGATCGGAGCTTTCAATGGGCTGAAGAGGAAGATTAGCTGCCTGACGCGGCACGGTCGATGAACAGGCTGCCTTTGGTGACGATCTGATCGCCGGGCTTCAGATTACCCTGCACCTCGACGAGATCGCTGTTGATAAGGCCGGTCTTGATCTGGCGGAGCTCGATCGACTTGTCTTCATGCGCGACCCAGACCCGGACCTGATCGCCCTCATAGATCAGCGCCTGCTTCGGGACGCCTACCGCGGGATGATCGCCGGCGGAATAGATCGTGACGTTGGCGAACATCTCCGGTTTCAAAAGCCCATCCTTGTTGTCCACCGTGGCGCGGGCCAGCAGCCGGCGGGTGTTGGGATCGATCGCGGCTGCGACATAATCGATCTTCGCCGTCAGCGGGTGGCCCGGCAACGCCAGCACGTTGAACGAGATCTGCTGTCCGACCGACACCATCGCGGCATCGGTTTCGCGCACAAAGGCGATCAGCCAGACCGTGGAGAGATCGCCGATCAGGAACACAGGATCGCTGGCACCGGAGCTGATATATTGCCCGGGTCCGATCTTCCGCTGCACCACGGTGCCCGCGATCGGCGAGAAGATCGTGGTGTTGGGATCGATGCGGCCCTTGTCCTGGAAGGCCGCGATGGCGTCTTCGCTGAGGCCGAGGATTTTCAGTTTGTTGCGCGCGGCCTCCAGCGCGGTTTGTGACGAACGCATGTCGTTCTGCGCCTGGACCAGGGTCGCCTGGGACTGCTGATAATCCTTCAGCGGCACCGCCTTGCCCTCGAACAGATCCTTGGCGCGGGTGTCCTGCAACTGCGCGAGGTCGAGCGCGGATTTGGCCTTGTTCAGGCCGGTCATCGCCGTGATGAAATCGTTCTGCGCCTGCACCGTATCGGCGGCCTCGATCACGAACAGCGGCTGGCCTTGGGTGACGGTATCGCCGGGCTTTGCCAATAGCCGCATCACCCGGCCGCTATAGGGCGAAAATACCGGCGTCGCGCGATCCTCATCGACGGCGATCTTGCCTTCGGTGATGTGCTCGGCGCGGAAGTCGTGCAGGGCCACGGGCTCGATGGTCAGGCTCGCCCATTCGGCCGGCGTCGGCGTGTAGCGGCCCGATCCCTTGCGGGACTGGCTTGAGACGTCGGAATTGCGCGGTGGCGCGTCGCCACCTCGCATAAACCCGAACCAGGCAGCCCCGGCAGCCGCCAACACAGCCACACCGATGATCAGATGTTTTCGGCTAAGCATCTGCGATTTTTGACCAATTTCGGGCGACATGGGATCCGATCAAGTCGGCGATGATTCGGACGGAGAAGACGGCCTCATGGCCACGCTAATAGTGCCTATTTGATATCTCAGACAAACTAAAAACGCCCGGGCAAACCAAAAACGCGCGATATGTCGTTATTTCGCAACGCGAAGCCCGGCGGTCATCAGGACGTCAAGGACGCGCCGGCCATTGCGGCGGGTGGCTGCCGGGCGGCATCGCCGGGCGGACCCAATGCGCCGGCGTTTTTGACAGCAGCGCCGAATGACGAACCGCCCGCAGCGGACCGAAGCCCGAGGGAGCGTCCTCGATAAAGCGCTGCACGGTGTCCTTGTCGTAATCGGCCGCCGCAAGACCGTCGGGCAGCCGGCCGAGATTCCATAACCAGCGTCCGGTCTGCGCCAGGGAGACCCGGACATGCCAGCTGCCGCCCTCGCGCGATTGGCGTGCCCGCGCCATCATTGCGCCGAACGCCATCAGATAGCCGGAGGTGTGGTCGAGCATCTGCGCCGGCAATTCCTTGGGGCCGTCGATGCCGAGGGCCTGGCCTTCGGCATGATTGAAGCCGGTCGAGGTCTGCACCAGCGAGTCGAAGCCGCGGCGCTCCGCCCATGGCCCGGTCGGGCCATAGGCCGACAGCGAGACATAGACGATGCCCGGATTGATCTTGGCGGCATCTTGCGGCGAAAAACCGAGGCCGGCGATCGCTTGCGGACGATAGCCTTGCGAAAAAATATCCGCATCGGCCAGCAGGCCGCGCAACACGCGCCGCCCCTGCTCGCTCTTGAGTTCGACAAAACTGGTCAGCTTGCCGCGGCCGGTATCGATCGCAAGCCACGGAATCGCCGGCAGATCGGGACCACAGATCAACAGCACATCCGCGCCATGCGCGGCGAGCGTGCGGCCCGCGACGGGGCCTGCAATCACCCGCGACAGGTCCAGCACGCGCAAGCCGGCAAGCGGCCGGTCGCCCCGCGGCCACGGCTTCGGCGCGGCCTCGCCGATCTTCTCGATCGACAATATCGGCTGGTCGGCGAGTGCGCGCGCGTGCGGCGAAGCCTCCCATTCGTCGCGGGAGCGCATCATCGCGACCACGCCGCCGGCGGCATAGGCCGCGGTCTCGAACGCCTCGGCGTCCCATTGCATCAGCGCGGCCTGCACCTCGTCGCGCTCCGGCTTGCAATTCAACACCTTGCAGACGGCGTCGCGGTGATGCGTGAAATTGGTGTGCAGCCGGACGAAGCGCGCGTCGCGGGTTTTGTAGGTGCCGGCGATGGCATCCCAGGCCGGCGGCGGTGGCTTGCCGTCGACGCGCAGATAGCGCTCCGAGCGGCATTCGATCACGGCATGACGCATGTCGACCGCGACATTCTGCGATTGCCCGCTGCGCAATTTCCAGATCTGCGCCGCCGCAAGACCGGCCGCGGCGATGCCGGCCTGCGCCGAGGCGCCGATGCGAAACGACGACGGCAGTTGCGGCTCTTCCCCGGTCAGCGTGACATCGTCGAGCGCGGCGACGCCTCCGCCTGCAAGCGTCCAGAGATCGACCAGAATGTCGCGCGGGCTTTGCATGGTGACTTCCCGGTTGGGCCGGCTGTCATACGCGGGCTCGACCCGCGTATCCATCTTCTTGCGAAGCTTTTCAAGCGGATGGATTGCCGGGTCAAGCCAACGGGTCGCGCAAATGTGAGACGTTACCGACCCAGTTCTCCCGAAGCCGCCGCCCGCGTCTCTGCGCTCAATAGCACCGGATGATATTGATATTTGCGGTTTGCTCTGTCCCCTCACGCTTGGGAACCGTCACCGTCTGCGCGGTGCAGTCCGGCACATAGGGTCTTGCGGAGGGTGTCACGTTCGGCGGGAAGCGATGGACCTGATCCCAGGGAACATCATAGGTGTAGGTGTAATGCACATCGCCTGACGTCGGCGGCGGCGCAGCATCGACGCCAGGTTGGCCATACGATGAGCTGTCGATCCAGTCGCCCTCGCCCGGCCAGAACGCGCCGACATTGAGACCCCGGTGATGCCGGAACGATCGGGCGATCGACGGACGGAACATCGGATGCGCCGCAAAAGCCCGTACGCCGCCGCGCGCCGCACTCGACGCGGCCAATGTCGCGTTGCTGGCAAGGATGAGCGCTAATCCGCTGAGAGACGCGATAAACGCCCCATACATTCGATACGTCATGGCACGACCAATTCGTCTGTTACTAGGCAGCGCAGCAACGCTAGGCCGCGGCTTTTGTGCCCGCAAACCCATAATTAATAATTGGTTAACCAGTAATCTTAATGCAGATATATCCGCCGTCATGCGGTTCCGCGCCGAGGCCGTTTTGGGTCATGACGTCCCTGCCGCCAACCACGCGAAGGTTGATCCTGCCGATCAGATCCGAACGCGCTTTTCGGCATCGCTGATGGCGGCATTGGTCTGCCGCAACGTGCTGACATTCGATCCGAGCGAAACGATACCGCCCAGGACCGCAGCGATCGCCCCGATCGCGAGCTGATTGGGCTCGAACAGGCCGAGCATCATGAGGAGCGGCAATGCGACGCCCGCGGCGATCGCGATCTTCGAGACCAGAATGATCTTTCGGCATCGCTCGGCGATCTCGGCGAGTCGCTCGAGCCGCGCTTCGATCCGTGAAATTTCGTCGCTCGGCTCTTCCTCGGTCATCGACACCGAGTTCAGCAAGGTTCACTTATCTGGTCAATGAAAATCCCGCGAGCGCGGCAGGATGCGGACGTTGCACGGATGTTGCAAAACCCGTTTGCGGCTAAAGTCAGTAGCGCGGCAAATCGGCTGTCACCACGCGTAGCGCACGACGCCCTTGCCGGCGTAGCTGCGCGTGACGTCTGAGAACTCGCCCTCGAAAGTCGCGGCGACCGACCAGTTGTTGATCCACTTCATCTCGGCGGAGGCCGTGGTGAGCGCAGAGTCGGCCGCCTGCGCGGCGCCGTTGACGACGAATGACGAGCCGGGCAACGCCTGGAAGGTGGCCGCGATCGCGCGATCGGGATCGTAGTCGTGGGCCCAGGCGAAGCGTCCACGCAAGGTGAAGATGCCGCCCTGCACCGCGAACGACTTGTCGGTGCGGATGCCGAGTTCGCTGCGGGCGTCGGTGACGCTCTGGGCACCATAGCTCAGCGCGAACGCGCTTGAGCCCGACAAGGCGGCTTCGGCGTAGCTCGGCAGGTCGAAGGTGGTGAACTGGCCGGCCGCATAGGGCGTGATGCCGACGCCGCCGGCGAACGGCGTGACGAAACGATAGCCGCCTTCGAGGCGTCCGGAGAATGCGTTGGCGTTGAACTCGGCGCGCAACTGGTCGGCGCCGGCGATGGTTACGCTGCGGTTGGTGGTGATGTCCTGCCAGCCATAGGCCAGTGACGCCGAGATGTAGGCTGGCCCGACATCGTGCCGGACGAACGCGCCGACCTGGAACAGGTCGGAATGGCCGCTGCCCGATCCGTTGACGCTGAAGCTGGTGCCGCCGCCGGCCAGCGCAAAACCCGCGATCGTAAATGGCGAGAAGCGATAGTCGGCGCCCACGGCCGTGCCGTAAACACTTGAGGTGGTGTTGTTCGAACCCAGCGCCACATTGCCGTCGGTGGTCTGCGAGCCGCCATAGCCGGCCACCCAGGTGCTCCACCGCCGCTCGAACGGAGCAACGGGAGGCGCCTTGGTATAGATCGCCGCCAGCGCATCGTTCGGATTGCGCTTGGCGGCATAGGCGCTCGCCTCGTCGGCATAGCCGTGGCGCCACCCCCGCCCACACTCGGTCCATCGCCGCGCCCCGCGACAAACGGATCGGTCATTACGCCCATGAACTGGTTCATGGCGTTGAAGGTGGTCTGCTGCGAACCTGTCGCTGTTTCGCCGGAGACTTGCGTGAGCGCATTGAGCAGCGGGGTACCCGACAGCGCGAACAGCGCGTTAAAGGCGGCGGGCAAGGTGGCGCCATTGATGAGCGCGTTGTCGATCCCCGCCGCGACGTTCTTCTGGTTGACGTTGGCGGTGCCGGGCAGGTTCGGCGACAGCAGCCCGGGATCAAGCGTCAACAGCACCGAGTTGCCGACGTAACTTAGCCGCGCATTGCGCGCAAAGCTGTTGGCGGCAAGGAAGTCCACGGTGGAGAAGGTGCCGGTCACGGTGCCCGCGGTCATGATCGTATAGGTCGTCGTCGCGGCGATGCGCGCCAGCGGATCCACCACGACCTTGCCGGCGATAGTGGCCGCGCCGGTGACGATGGTCTTGTCGGACGACGCGCCGGACACCTGCACCAGATAGGTCGAGGCCGCCGTCATGGTCAGGCTGCCGCTCACCGTCAGCGTGCCGATCGAATTGCCCGGCGCCAGCGTGCCGCCATTGATCTGCGTCGTGCCCACCGTGCCGTTGCCGCCAAGCGTGCCGCCGGCGTTCACCGTCAGACTGCTGGCCGAGGTGACGTCGCCGTTGACCGCGAGCGTGCCGCCATTGACATTGATCGGACCGGCAAAGCTGCTCGTGCCGGTCAGCGTCCAGGTCGAGCTATCGATCTTGTTGAAGGTCCCAAACCCCTGATACTGCGCGGCAGCGCCGAGCTGCGACACGTCGAACGTCGCGGCTCCCGTGCCGTGAGCTGGAACGTATCGCTGCCGGAGCCGAGCACCT
>Ga0193742_1002124_pt1 | contig 11504 bp, 11 predicted proteins | sample L2c1metaG_FD_165511 | JGI IMG/M metagenome (GOLD analysis project Ga0193742, IMG submission 165511) | Soil microbial communities from a riparian zone of the East river system, Colorado, United States - L2c1 | ecosystem: Environmental > Terrestrial > Soil > Riparian zone | place: USA: East River... | reverse complement strand
CCGCAGCCCCGCTGGGCCAACCTCGACGTAGTACGCGCCGCCGCCCCGCCCCGACTCGATGACCCCGCCGCAGTGCGTCTTGTAGGGGGTCTTGTCCTTGCCGAAGCGCACGTCGCGGAACGGGCGGAACACCTTCGCGGTGCCGAAGTCGGCGGCGAACTCGTCGGTCAGCTCAGCGAGCAGCGCCGCCATGGGCGCGCGCACGTCGATGGCATAGGTCGCCTTGTTGTCCTGCCAGAACGCCTTCGAGTTGTCCGCGACGAGCCCGTCGTAGAAGTCGATGGCGTGCTCGCCGAAGCCGGAGAATTTCACGGCAGCAGAGCCTAGACAAGCCGAGAGGTGGCCCGCGCGAGACGGGCCACCTCTCGGGTTCGTGCTTCAGTCAGCCTGCACCTCAGCCGGCCTGCGCGGCGTTGTACAGGTTCTGGGCGTCGGCACCGAAGTACGGGCCGAACATCCAGGTCGGAATCAGATTGATCTTGTAGCTGTTCACCGAGTTCTGGATCCCGGCACCGGTCGCCTCGTCGAAGTCGAGGAACCAGGGGCCACCGCTCGCGCCACCGGTCATGTCGCAGGTCATGCCGATGCCGTCACTGATGAGCGCGTCGAACGTGGTGCCACTGCAGTAGATCATCTTGGTGCCGTCGTACGGGTCGGCCGCCGGCCACCCGAACGCGTACATGTCCTGGCCACGGTCGGCGTTGAACGCCACCCCCTGGCCACCCACCACGTCGGTCAGGCTCTGCCCGTTCAGCGGGTTGACGACTGCCGCGCCGACGTCGTAGTTGATGTCCTCGCTGGCCTGCCACTGCGGGGTGGTCAGCGTGGCCTTGGCCGTCCACGTGCCGTACGGCGCGTTGCCGTTGTCGTACGCCGGGACGAACACCCAGTCGGTGTGGAAGGCGCCGTCGAGCTTCACGCAGTGGCCGGCGGTGAGCACGGTGCTCTTGTTGCCGCTGGTCACCGCGTCGCCGCTGCAGGAAGCCTTTTGACCCTGGTACGTGAAGAACACCCGGCCCGCGGTGGTCTTCACCTGCCCGCCGCCGTCCCATGCGCCACCGCCGCTGGGGAACACCATCGGCAGCAGCTTGCTGAGCGTGGGGCTGAGCGACGGGATGGTCGGCAGGGCCGTTTGCTCGACGCCGCGGGCGACGTCGTGGGTCAGTCCAGCCAGGTCCGCCTGCTCGAGCACCGTGTCCAGCGGGATCGCGTTGCGCATCGCCTCCGGCGTCCACTTCGCACTCGCCGCGTTGGCCGCCTCAGCGGTCGTGGCCTGCTGGAACACCGCGGCGCCCGCCGGAGCTGGAGCCGCGGAGGCCGGAGCCACCACGCCGAAGGCCAACCCGCTCGCCGCGAGAACGAGAGCGGACCGCCAGATTCGTCTGTTCATGTTGCCTACCTTCCGAATGACCGTTTTGGGGGTCATCCGTACAGGGGATAGGACGGATAGGTCATCGACTCAACGAGATGGCCCGTGAAGAAGTTACCTATTGGAGTGAAGGTCAGAAAGTGCCGTTCGGGGGGCTGACTGCCCTGAATCGACTACTCCGAGTGTGCGACGGGCGTAGGTGGCGACCTGGCGGCGGCTCCGACGGGACCGGCCGCAGAATGGCAGCAGGTCGGAATGCCGGAGGAGGTTGATGGTGGAGCCGAGTCTTGTCGTGGATGGACGGACGCTGCGCTGCGAGGACGTGCAGCTGGTGGCCGAGCAGCAGGTCGAGATCCAGATCGCGCCGACGGCGGCTCGGCTGGCCGAGGACTCGTGGCGGCTGGCGTCCGAGCTGATGCTGCACCGGGTGATCTACGGGCGGTCCACCGGCGTCGGCGCCAACCGCGACCTGACCGTCGGCGAGCAGGACACCGCCGAGCACGGCATGCGGCTGCTGCGCAGCCACGCCGGTGGCGCGGGCAAGCTGATGCCCGACGACCAGGTGCGGGCGATGCTGCTGGTTCGACTGAACCAGCTGGCGGCCGGCGGGTCCGGCGTGCACCCCCGGCTGCTGACCGCGCTCGCGGACGCGCTCACCGGCAACGCGCTCCCGCTCGTGCACCGCACCGGCTCGATCGGCACCGGCGACCTGACCGCGCTCGCCGAGACCGGGCTCGCGCTCGCCGGCGAGCACCCGTGGACGGCTGGCGAGCTGCGGCCGGTCCCGTTCGACTCGAGCGACGCGCTCGCGTTCATGTCCAGCAACGCCGCCACGCTCGGCAACGCGGTACTCGGCTGTGTGGAGCTGGACCGGCTGATGGCCGCCAGTCACGTGGTGGCCGCACTGTCGTTCGTGGTCCTCGAAGGCTCGCCGGAGGCGTACGCGACGCCGGTGCACCAGGCCCGCCCGCACCCCGGCCAGCTGCAGTGCGCGGCGCAGATGCGGCGGCTGCTCGGCATGCGCGGGGTGCCCAAGCCTGGCCGGCGGATCCAGGACCCGTACGGCCTGCGCGCGTTCCCGCAGGTGCAGGGCCCGGCCACGGAAGCGGTGCGGTATCTGCGCGACGTGCTGACCATCGAGATCAACTCCAGCACGGAGAACCCCATGGTGTCGGTGTCCGCGCAGGACGTGTTCCACCACGCCCACTTCCACACCGCCTACGTCGCCGTCGCGCTCGACCAGGCGCGGGCCACCGTGCACCACGTCGCGGAACTGTCCGCCGCCCGGCTCGGCGACATCGTGGAGCCGGCGTTCACCGACCTGCCGGCGTTCCTCGCCGACGGCCCGCCGGGCAGCTCCGGCGTGATGATCCTGGAGTACGTCACGCACGACGCCCTCGCCTCGCTCCGCCAGGCCGCCCTGCCGGTGACGCTGGGCACCGCGGTCGTCTCCCGCGGCGTCGAGGACCACGCGAGCTTCTCCACCCAGGCCGCCCGCCAGGCCCGCGCCGCGGCGACCGCCTACCGCACGGTGCTCGCCTGCGAGCTGGTTGCCGCGATCCGTGCGCTGCGCATGCGCCACGCGAACCTGGTCGACCTGCCGATCCGGGACGCCTACGACCTGGCGGACGAGGTGCTGGCTCCCGGCACCGAGGACCGCCCACTGTCGGAGGACATCGCGACGGCCGGCGCCCTGTTGGACCGTTTCGCCGAGCTGTAGGTCACCTGGCGAGCGCGATGGCGTCGATCTCCACCAGCCAGTCCGGTTGCGCGAGCCCGGCGACCTGCAGCAGCGTGTCGGCCGGGTAGGGCTTCGTGAAGTACTCCGCGCGCAGGGCGACGACCTGGTCCAGGTACCGCATGTCGGTCACCATGATCGTCACCTTGACGACGTCGGCGAGGGTCGCACCGCCCGCGTCGAGCACGGTGGCCAGGTTCTGGAACGCCCGGCGCGCCTGGGTCTCGAAGTCGGCGGCGACCGTCCCGCCGCGCTCGTCGATCCCCGCCTGGCCGGAGACGAACACGAAGCCGTTCGCCTTGGTGGCCAAGGAGATTCGGTATGGCTCGTACCAGTCGGGGTCGTGGGTCACACGCTGGATCGTCGTCATGCGATGAGCCTGTGCCGCCGTAGTCACCTCCGGCAAGTACGGTCTTTCCTGACCAGTACTTCCCCGCGGTATAGCGACCAGGTCAGGGGGCCCGATGGAGTCACGCATCGACGACGTCGACGAGGAGTGCACCGTCGAGGTGGCGCTGGTGGTCGTCGGCGGCAAGTGGAAGCTCGTGATCCTGCGCCACCTGCTGGACGGGACCCTGCGCTTCGGCGAACTCGACCGGGCGCTGCCGGGCATCACCCCTCGGATGCTGACCCGCCAGCTCCGCGAGCTGGAAGCCGACGGCCTGGTGCGGCGCACGGTGTATCCGCAGGTGCCGCCGAAGGTCGAGTACTCGGTCACCGACCTCGGGGAGAGCCTGCGCTCCATCACCGACCAGCTGGAGCGGTGGGGCCACGCCTACCGTGAACGGAGCCAACGTTGAGCGGGCCGGAAATACATCGGCTACGTCCCGCATGGTTGGGTACCTTCGCCGGCGTCTTCATCGTCCTCTGTGCCTGGTTCGCGGCGGAGTCGCTCGTGCCTGGGGTGTTCTTCTGACCTGACTGGGGGTTGCGATGGCGACCAAGACAGAGCCGAGTGGCGGGATGCGTATCGCGCATCTCGTGTTCGCGATCATCGGCACGATCGTCCTCACCGCCGCCACGTGGTGGTCCACGCTGCTCGGCGCGTCCGCCACCACGAACGACCCGTGCGGGAGCGGCGACGACGACGGCTGCCTGTACGTCGACGTCCTGCTGGTCCCGCCGCTCGTGATCTGGATGCTCGCGCTGATCCTCACCTGGGTGCGGTCGCGCAAGTACTCGACCTACGTGCCGCACGGCTGGGCACCGTTCGTCGGCCTCGTGCTGATCATCGGCGCCTGGGTGATCGCCTACCTCAGCCCTCCCGCGCCATGACCCAGCCGGCTGTTCGTCCGCTCGATCCCGTCGAGTTGGCAGCGCGGCAGCGAACCTGGTCGACGCGGGTCTGTTGTGGACAGTGGCCGAACTGTCATCCCAGGTTTGTGGGTTAGCCGATACACGTTCACCTGGCCCAGCTGGCTAAACACTAGAACGGTGGTGGTGGTTCTGGTTCGGCGATGGGTTCTGGTTGTCTGGTGTATCGGAATCCGCGTGGGCTGACCCAGGTGATTTCGGTGGGAGTCTTGATAACGGTCCAGCCGCCGTGGGTCTTAGCTTGGTGATGGGTCCGACAGGCGGGATGAACATTCTCCTCACTCGTCGGCCCGACGGGAAACGGTTTGGCATGATCAATGTCGCAGCGGTGCGCTGGCCGTGTGCAGCCAGGCCCCGTGCAAGTCGGCAGGCTCACCATGGTGTGGTCTTTCAACGCCGCCGGCGGTTGATATCGCCGCCGCCCCACATCCGACACCCGTCCGGTAGCTGGTTCTGTGTTGGGTCGGACACGGGCGCGGTGCCCGGATTGCTCCGGGTCCGTTTCCCGTGTCCGCCCGCCGAACCGGACGTGCGACTTTCACCGCATCCGGCTCTCCACGTGTTATGTCGGTGGGGTTGCCAGTCGCGGGGTCCAGGGGGTGGGGATGGTGTTTCCCCGGTAGCGGTAGCGGGTTACCGCGACGCTGGCGGCGCCGTGGTATCGGACCCCGTCATGGGCGGGTATCCAGGTTCCGGGCAGGCAGAACCGGCGCCGGTATTCTGTCCACGTGAGGCGGTGATGTTTATGGCGTATCCATTGAGTCAGACGAAACCACGTGTGGTTGTCGACATGGTGAAATACGCTTTTCGCCACCCCGTGTTTGTGGTAATGCGCCCATCCTCGGGTGATGCGGCTCATGCGAAGAAGCATGGTTTTCACCGGCATGTTCCGAGTTGACCTGCGTGTTTCGGTCTTCACCTTGTCCTTGATCGCCTGGACGGCTTTCTTGGACGGTTGGGTGTAGATGTGACGCTTCGTGGTTCCTCGTTTGTTCCGTCGCCGGATGTTCGTGCCGAGGAAGTCGAAGCCCTCGTCGATGTGCACGACCCGGGTCTTGTCCAGCGACAGCCGCAGTCCTAAAGGTTGCAGAGCGGCTGCCGTCTCGTGCCGCAGCGCCTCGGCGTGGTGTCGTTGACCGTGCACCATGAGGACGAAATCGTCCGCGTAGCGGACAAGTCGCCAGTTTCCCAGACCCTGTTTGACGCGTTTCTCCCGTAGCCGACGCACCGGTTCCCATTGCCGGGCGAAATGTTCGTCCAGCGCGGTGAGCGCGATGTTGGCCAGCAGCGGGGACAAGATCCCACCTTGCGGAGTTCCCGTCTGCGATACGTTTCGTTCTCCGTCCGAGGTCATGATCCCGGATTTGAGGAACGCCTTCACCAGCGCACAGATCCGCTTGTCCTTGATCCGCATGCGGAGCCGGTCCATCAGCGCGACGTGGTCGATCTGGTCGAAACACGCCTCGATGTCGGCCTCCAACACCCACTCATAGTTACGGGTGGCGAACATGTGAATCTCGGCGATCGCGTCGTGCGCGCGCCGGTTCGGGCGGAACCCGTACGAGCACGGAAGGAAGTCCGCCTCGAAGATAGGTTCCAGCACCGCTTTCAGGGATGCCTGCACCACCCGGTCGGTCACGGTGGGGATCCCCAGCTTACGCACTTTGCCGTTCGCTTTGGGGATCATCACCTGCCGAACCTCGACCGGCCGGAACGTCCGGGCTTTCAACTCCTCCCGGATCCGGTGCAGGAACGGCTCGACCCCGACCCGGTTCCGAATGTCCCAGACCGTGGCCGCGTCGATCCCCGCCGTCCGTGCCCCCACGTTGCCGGACACACGTTCCCACGCATGCACCAGAAACGCAGGGTCATAAACGAGGTTGTACAAGTCATCAAACCGGCGCGAAGGATCATCCTTCGCCCACTGGTGCAGTTTGGTCTGCATCCTCCGTACCCGAAAGAAAGCCGTATCAGTGTCCGGCCACACGATCGGAACACCCGCGTTCACGGGTGTGTCTTCGGACATTACCGTCCCTTCCTGCTAACACGCTGTCGCCCTTCCCCATGTACTGGGCTCTCCCCAGCTCGGAGTACTACGGCGACTCCGCCCCACAATCTTTCCTTCGGCCGGCATCGCGCCTATCCCCACACACCTGCCTGGCAGACACGCCTGGAGGGAACGGTCAGAAGTGGTTCCCACGTTCACTGGTATCCGATCAACGGGTGAGGCACCCGACTATGCCCCTGCGGTATCGCCATGGCTACGCCGTAGACCTTCACCATGACCTCGCCGAACCATCGCCCTAAAGACAGCCCGAGAGTTCCCCACCCGATATGAGGGGTGAGCACGCACCGCGAACCAGCCCGAATCCACCGGGTTTAGAGCTGGCGGCAACTGAAGAGGCGTTCGCATATCGTCGGTTTCTCTCGTATACCTTCCCGTCACGCTCGACGGACCCGACCCATCCGGTAGTACTGGACCGTTCCGCCTTTGCCGAGGCTGCTCCCACCCTCCCCGCCGACCCGCGGATCAGGCTGCCTCCAGCTTCACCCCACCGCTACGACGGCCAGGCGATGAAGGTCTCTCACCCCCATTCGGAAATACCAGCGCCTCGTGGCGCACGAGCACTCGTTGCCAGGTCGCGTCCTGGTGTCCTGCTAGTTCCAGTGCTTGTTGCGCGGTCACGTCGCCGTAGCCGGCGAGGTAGCCGGGGTTGTCGTCGAGTCCCAGAGCGGTGGTCGCGGGCAGTGTCAGCCACACGTGGACCTTCGCGTGGTCGAAGTCCTTCCCCGCCAACAAATCCAACGCCACATCGGCCCGGATCTGGTCCATCGTCCGTCCCTCGGCGCCACCGGCGGCTTTGAGGGAACGGGCGATGGCGTCGATCCGTTCGCTCGCGATTTGGGTGCGTTCGATCGGTCCATGGATGGCCAGTACTCCACCCCCGTCGTCGACCGGGTAGTGATCGACCCGGCGAGTTTTCACGCGTTCCTGTCGCCGTTGCTCGGCGGCCTCGCGGTTCACGGTCAGCACGGCTTTCTTCAGGGCGTAGGTGAGTTGGTGGGCGGTGCGGGTATTGGCGACGTCCAGCACCAGCTCCTCTACTGGCCTGCTTCTTCGACGGTGAGGTTCGCGGTGGCATCGACGATCTTCTCCGCGCGGTACCGGTCGACCCGTCCCCCTCGCATCGCGGCCATGGTCGCCGGCAGACGTTCCGTCAGCGTGGTTGCCAACGCCAACCGCGTCTGCGCGTACCGCGGGCTCACCTGAAGCTCAGCGGCGATCTCCAGGTGGAGGTACTCGTCGGTGGGATGCTGGGCCGCGTAGTCAGCCAGCAGCGACAGTTCGATGGCCTCGTGTTTCGCGGCCTGTCTACGGTGTTCACGAGCGGCGATCAGCAACAGCGCGGTGAAATCGACGCTGCCTGGCACATCGACGACCACTGGTTCCATGCTGTCTATTTTACGGAGACCACCGACAATTCGACTCTCGCTCGAGCCGCACCACTCGAACGAGAATTCGTCACCGCAGGGTAATCGCGCCATTCACACGTGAAAGGCCCAGCGCCACATCTCAAGAAGGGTCAGCCTCCGGCCCCCGGAATCCGGCTTACTGGGCTGGTCCGACATTTTCGTGCGCACGCGACAGTGCTTGTGGATAGTGGAGCTATTATCCACAGGCAACGCTTAGCGCAACTGTTTTCGTCAGTCCTGACTGATAGCGTGGCGACCGGGGGGCTGGAGGCCACGACCAGGCCCAGGCGTCTGTGGATAGTGACAACGCCATCCACCGACCGCGCTTTCGCACACCCATTGTGTCGGTCCCTGCTGATAGCTGGTCGTGGTCCGACGAGGGGCGCTGCCTGGAACCGCGGTCTTCGCTCGAACGTCTGTCCCGGTAGTCTCCCGATCGCGGGAGGTAACTGGACCTGGGGAGGAACCATGCCATCACCGATGGGCGAGTTCGCCGTCGACGTCGCGGAGTTGGACCGTATCGCGGCACAGCTGCCAGCCATCGCCACGGCGATGCGTCCAGTGATCACCGTGCTCGCCGACCATTCGTCGTCGTCCCGGCCGCGCAGCATTCCCGAGGTGACGGCGGCGGAGAAGGCGTACGGCCGGCTGTCGAACCTGCTCGCCACTCGGCAGACCGCGGCGTGCGACCAGATCGACGCCACCGCCCAGACCCTGTGCGAGATCGCCGCGGTGTACCGGCGCGTCGACGGGCAGGGCTGATCATGTCGACGGCTTCGGTCAGCAACGACGAGCTGTACACGGCCGCGTCCGAGATGTCGGCCGCTCTGGTCGAGATGTGCGCGCTGGACGGCATCTTCACCGGCCCTTACGAAGCGGACGTTCAGCACGCCGTGGTGGACAGGGTCAAGGACTTCATGTCGATGGATCCGACTCGGCTCGGCGAGGAGTACGACGCCCTGATGGGCGCCGCCGACCTCAGCTTCGCCGACCCGACCGACGAGATCGGCCAACTGTCCGTCGAGATCGGGTCCTCGTGGGTTGGCGACGCGGCGAATGCGTTCACCGACCAACTCGGCAAGATCAAGAACTGTCTCGCTCAGCAACACGAGTACACCCAGTTCGGCGCGTACGCGCTCGGGATGATGTACGCGACGAGCGTGCAGTACCGGCGCAGCTACCTGGACCTGCTGCGGAAGACCACCCAGCGGTGCAACGAGGTGATCGCCGGTCAGGTTGACCAACCCGTGGACTGGTTGAAGGTCGGGATCGAGCTGTTCAACCTGGTGAAGGACGTCGTCGAGACGAAGGGGAACCCGGCCGAGCTCGGCAAACTGGCCATCGACAAGTTCGTCGAGGCGGCCGAGGGCGCGCTCGGATCCGGCAAGGTCGCGGGCACCGAGGCGAATCCCGTGCTGGCCGAGTACGTCACCAACAGTGACGACCTGTTCGAGTCCTACCAGACCACCCTCCGGGGCATCGCCGGCTGGCTACACGATCGCGCCGACAACCTGGCCGCGATGGCGAACACCATCCCCGAACCAGTGGAGGCACGGTTCGACGTCGACAGCCCCGACTTCCGCTACGAGAACTTTCGCCAACCCCTCACAGGCCGACATCGACCTCGGACCAGAGGTGGCCCGCGAGCGCCAGCGCTACGCCGAGGAGAAAGCCACCGGCGGCGGCCTGATCGGACAACGCCTCTCCGGAGAAGAGCAAGCAGAATGAACCGGCATCTCGGGTGGCTCTTCATGACGGCCGCGGCCCTGTCGCTGACCAGCTGCACCGGCGGCGATCCGCCACACACCACGACGGACTCGACCGGAAGGCCACCAGCACCGGCCACCACCACCACGACCACAGTGGCTGAACCTACGCGACCAACCGAGGCGCCCCCGGTCGCCGATCCCGTCGATCTCCGACCCTTCCATTCTCGCGCGTGTGACACGCTCACCACCATTCAACAAAGCCAACTCGGCTTTCCCCCGCTCGTCGGCAACAAGGCAAACAAAGTGTTCGGATCCTGCGAATGGGAACAACGCGACAGCGCGGGCAATCTGCGGGCCGCCTATTGGGTAAGGCTCTACATCGTTAAAGATCCACTAGCCGCGGCCTACCGAGACAGCAACGATTTCATCCAGCCCGGCGAACCGACCTGGGAGATATTCGAACCACGACAGGTCCGCGGACTCCCAGCCGTGGCTCGCAGCATCACTCCTGGGGGCGACTGCGACCTGATCGTCGGTACCGGGAACGGCCAAGGGATGGAACTCGGTGCCAGCGACGGTGGGCTCGACGACCCCACCATGTGCGACCGGCTGACCACCGCTGCCGAGTGGGCAATCGACACGGTGCGCGGGTGATCCCGGCTCAGACCACGGCCAGTGGCAACGCGGTCGGGTGCACCGGGCTGGGCAGGTCCGACGATCCCGTCAGGTAGGCGTCGACCGCGTTGGCCACCGAGCGGCCCTCCGCGATCGCCCACACCACAAGGGAAGCGCCCCGGTGCGCGTCGCCGCAGACGAAGACGCCCTCGGTGCTCGGTCTGCCAGTCGGGCGCGGCAGGACAGGGTGCCGCGCGGGCTGAGCGTCAGACCGAGACCATCCAGCAGCGGCATCCGCTCCACACCCTCGAAGCCGATCGCCAGCAGCACCAGGTCCGCCGGCAGCTCCTCGACGGCATCGCCGACCGGGCTGACCTCGCGGCGGCCGGTCGCCGGATCCCTGTAGACCACGGACATCGCCACCGCGGGCACCCTGTTGGACCGTTTCGCCGAGCTGTAGCGCCGTGCTGTGCGAGGATCGGCGCCCGGAGAAGTAGATTCCCGGGGGTTCGACGATGGCTGAGGAGCCGGCTACCGGCGTTCGGGTGGCGCACCTGGTGTTCGCCGCGGTGGGCATCGCGCTGCTGGCCGTCGCCTGTTTCGTGACCGTGGTGATCGGGGCGCTTTCGTCGTTGACGACCGACTCGTGCACGCCGGACGACTTCGGACCGGCCGGGCCGGCGAACTGCCGCAACGCGGACACCGTCGTGACGATCCTGTTGTTGACCCCGATCGTCGTGTTCGTCGACGCGGCGGTCGGCACTTGGCTGCCGTCGCGGAAGTACGCCGGCTACGTCCCCCACGGGCGGGTACCCTTCGCCGGCATCGTCGTTCTCGCGTGCACCTGGTTCGCGGCGGAGTCGCTCGTGCCGAGCACGTTCTTCTGACCTGACTGGGGTTTCGATGTCCACCAAGCCGGCGCCGCCGTCATGATCCTGCTGTCCACCTGGCGCGACGTCCTCGGGAACCTGGCGAACCGACCGCGCGGCGAGCTGGTGTCGTTCGGCGCCAGACCGTCCACACTGGACGATATGTGCTTCGTCAGCGACAGCGCCGACTTGGCCGAGAACGAGGACGTGCCCGCCGAGGCCGAGGCGCTCGGCTGGCGCACCGCGCTGCTGGTGGAGGAGATCCAGAGCATCCTCACCAACCTGCGCGACCAGGTCGGCGAGCCGGCGCCGGACCTCGTTGTCCGCGCGATCGCTTACTACGTCAACAACAACGCGTTCCTGACAGTCCACAGTGGACCAACCGCTCGCCAGGTGTCCGATCAGGTGAACGCCGA
>Ga0193742_1002123_pt1 | contig 11509 bp, 9 predicted proteins | sample L2c1metaG_FD_165511 | JGI IMG/M metagenome (GOLD analysis project Ga0193742, IMG submission 165511) | Soil microbial communities from a riparian zone of the East river system, Colorado, United States - L2c1 | ecosystem: Environmental > Terrestrial > Soil > Riparian zone | place: USA: East River... | reverse complement strand
TGTTTGATCATACTTGCAACTAACGGGCCCTCAGATATACAGCATCTGCTCCTACACGGATTAACCGCTTTATATATGATCGTTACCAGTTTTTTGCTATTCAAAGATAAACACTCAACGGCACTCTAATCATGGATGCATTATTAATATTACAAATATGTTTAATCCTGCATTTAACAGGGTTAATATTGATGGCAGGAACTACTGCGGTGGACTTTATTATTTTTAATAATTTTTGTAAGAAATTTGAGTTCGAAAAAGAAAAATCATTGGCCTTTCTGGAAATAATGTCGAAGTTGTCAGTTCTTTTAATTGCCGGAGCGATATTGTTAATTGTTTCGGGAACCGGTTTATTTATCGTTACCCACGGAGTTTTTGCTGAGCAACTTTGGTTTAAATTCAAAATGGGTTTAATAATTGTCCTTATTCTAAACGGATCTTTTTTCGGCGGAAGGCAGGGGTCGAAATTAAAAAACATAATTAGAGAAAGCGGGCCCGATTTAAACAGTAAAATAAAGGCCGTTAACTTGAAACTCAAATTATTTTATACATTCCAGGCGGCAATATTTTTTACAATTATCATTTTCGCAATATTCAAATTCAATTAAAAATAGCCCTTTTCACTTCAATGTAGGAGGCAGGAAGTTTATAGCCGAGTTCATTTGTGGACTTGCACAAATGTTTAAAGAACTAAGCACCAATATGATTAAGATTACAAATCTTGCAACAGTGCTATGGATTTTCATGTAAGGAGAGGAAGCTTAATATTTATATCTTACAATATGCGACAATATCTGAACAGCAAAAAAGCCTTCAGATTTTTCTGAGGGCTTTAAATAAATTTTTTTAAGAATCTCCCATGCTTATCACATGGATGGGAGAGTTAGTAGGGCCGTAGGGGAAAGATATCGAACCGCTTTCTTGATGATTTAAAACGTTTAGCGTCTTAATGCTTGTCCTATTCAGTAACGGGAGCAGGACAAATATTGAATTCAGGGCCCGTGAATTATAGTCCTTTTACAATCCCCAGCGATTTTTCAACATGGTCGGTAGGTGAAATGTGATCGGTCTCTGATGAAAAGACAGCTACAATTTTACCATCTTTACCAATGACATAAGTGGTGCGCGGGATGAAACCGTGGTTAACCGCTATGCCACGCACGTCTTTCATTCCAAGCTTCGGTGGATTGATTAACAGGCCATAAGTTGCCGCAATTTTGCCTTCTGCGTCTGACGCGACTGCGAATTTGCCCGCACAGTAATTCGGATCAGCAGAGAATGTATTCAGTCGCTTAATATCGTCTCCGGAAACACCGATAATGGTGGCTCCGGCTGCCGTAAATTTATCCTTCATTTCAGCAAAGGCGTGTGCTTCCGCATCACAGCCGCCGGTATAGGCAGAAGGGTAGAAATAGACCACAACAGGTCCTTTAGCAAGGGATTTTTTCAATGAAAAGTTAAATTCACTACCTGCCAGACTGGCTTGGGCGGTAAATACTGGCGCTGCATCTCCTTTTGTTAACATCTTCGATTGGGCAAGGCCGGACCGGGTTGTTAGGAGCGAAACGCTAAAAATTAAAAAAGACAGGCAATAATATTTCTTGATCATGATTGATTGTTTTGATTTGTTAATCGTGTTATTATCAATAATACGATAGTATGCACAATCAGGTTGTCTGTCATGAAAATTTTACTGCAAAATGGCCGCTCAATGGCGCTCAAACGGCACCAAAACAGAACAAAAAACCCCTCAAACGTAGCGTTTGAAGGGTTTTAGTGCTTTTTGATACTTACTTAGTGGAGCCGGAGGGATTCGAACCCTCGTCCAAACATGGTATAAGGTAAGCTTTCTACATGCTTAGCTTCTGTTTAATTGTAGGGAAGGGGAAGGTCAGTCGCTTACCTGTACCGTCTTCCTTAGGTGCTTTATCTCGCCTGCTATGCACACCATTAAGCTGGCCAGTTCCGTTTTTCGATGCCCCGATTGCCGATTCAACAGAACGGAAAACCGGCGGGACAAAAGCTGTTTAATTCTAAATTAAGCAGCTAAGGCGTAGTTATTTTCGCCATTTGTAAGTTTGAGCGTTCAGATTTAAGCGCTAATTCACCCAACGCGCTGCATGCTTACCTACTTATCTCCATCCTGTCAATTCCGGTCGACCCCATTTTTTAGTCGTGAAGGCTGAAAGCCCACAAAAATACAGTTTTTGAGTGGTTTTGGCAAATATTATATACTTTCAGCCTTAAGCTTTTTGCTTTCAGCATCTACACGCCCCGGATAAACCTTCAAAGCTTCTACCAGGCAGATCATGGCACTTTGAAGGTCCTCATTTTTCAATACATAAGCCATACGCACCTCATTATGTCCGGCTCCGGGGGTGCTGTAAAAACCCGTCGCGGGTGCCATCATCACGGTTTGGTTATTATAGCTGAAAGTTTCCAGCATCCATTGGCAAAACTTGTCGGCATTATCAATTGGTAATTTAGCTACCACATAAAAAGCGCCGCCCGGATTAGGACAATAAACACCATTCATTTTGTTCAATTTACTAACCAGGGTATTTCTGCGACTGGTGTACTCTTTATTTACTGCTTCAAAGTATGAATCAGGGGTATCAACGGCTGCCGTACCGGCAATTTGCTCAACCATACCGGCGCTAAGTCGGGCTTGTGCAAACCTCAATCCCGCGTCTAAAACAGCTTTATTTTTAGTGATCAGGCAACCAAGCCGGGCTCCGCAGGCACTATAACGCTTGCTTACTGTATCCAGCACAATAACATTTTCATCCAGCCCATCTAAATGCATTGGTGATATAAATGTACGGCCATCGTAACAAAACTCCCGGTAAGCCTCGTCCGAAAACAGGTAGAGATCATACTTTAAAGCCAGGTCTTTTAACGCTTCCAATTCCTCTTTTGAGTATAAATACCCGGTAGGATTGTTGGGATTGCAAATAATAATGGCCTTGGTTTTATCAGTGATTAGTTTTTCAAATTCGCTGATAGGAGGCAAGGCGAAACCGTTATCAATAAAGGAAAGTATGGGTTTAACTACAATGTCGCTTTGACTGGCAAAACCATTGTAATTAGCATAAAATGGCTCAGGGATAATCACCTCATCGCCCGAATCCAGACAGGCCATCATAGCTATCGTAATAGCTTCTGACCCGCCTGTGGTCACAATAATATTTTCCGGATTGATGTTGTAACCCAGCTTGTTATAATATTCTGTAAGTTTTTTGCGATAGCTTAATGTACCTTCTGATGGGGTATAGGCCCAAACCTTAAAATCAATGTTTTTAATGGCATTTAACATGCCTTCGGGAGTTTCAATATCAGGCTGGCCAATGTTTAAATGATAAACTTTTTTGCCTTCCAGCTTAGCTTTATCAGCATAAGGCGTTAGTTTTCGTATAGGTGATGCGGGCATTCGCTGCCCTTTTTGAGATATTTTTGGCATATGCAAAATTAGTAAAAAAAGAAAGTATTGTTATTTTATATACCTCTGTAAACGAAAAAAGACCCTTTAAAGGGTCTTTAATAGTATTTTTAATCCCCTTTGTTTAGCAAGGGTTTTTTTTAATCAGGCTCGCCTTGTTTTATTTGCTCGATGCCGGTTTAGCTACAACTTCGCCAATAATATTCAAATACTTTTCGGGTGTAACTGCGTTTGATTTAACAACAATTGTTTTGTTAAAAGGTGCTGCAGCAGCCGCATTGTAAGTGATTTTGATGGAGCCCTTGTCGCCACTTTTTACTGGTGTTTTAGTATAATCAGCAATAGTACAGCCACAGGTTGGTCTTACTTCGGTTAAAATAAGTGGTTCTTTACCAACGTTTGTAAATTCAAAAACGGTGGTTACAGGCGTACCCTGAGGTATTTTGCCAAAGTCGTGTTTTTCTTCATTAAATTTAAACTCGGCTTTCTGGCTATCCTGTGCTGATGCAGTAAAGGCAAAGCCTAAAATTACCGCGCAAATCATTAATATCTTTTTCATGTGTTTGTTTGATTAATACAAATATATAAGGTTTAACGTAATTTAAAAACTATTCGTCAAACTCTATGTTTTATTGTTAGTTTGCCAAATACAGAATAGAATTTTATAATTTTACCGTCTAAACGAAATTATATATGCCCGGAACTACCATACGTGCAACCAGTAAATTTAATACTGCTGAGTTAAGTTTTGATGATTTCAAAAAAATTGTGATCGATGATTACCGTATTGGCTTTGAAAGCAGACAGGCCAGTTTAATAGGTAGAAGAGAAGTATTGACGGGTAAAGCTAAGTTTGGAATATTTGGCGATGGTAAGGAAGTTGCCCAATTGGCTATGGCTAAGGCATTTCGTGCCGGCGATTGGCGCGCCGGGTATTATCGCGACCAAACTTTTATGTTTGCTACAGGTATGAGCAACCTGAAAGAGTTTTTTGCCCAGCTTTATGCTAATCCTGATATTGAAAAAGATCCTGCATCGGCAGGTCGCCAAATGAACTGCCATTATGCTACAAGATTTATTAATGCTGATGGCAGCTGGGTAAACCAGGCCGAAACCATGAATTGTTCGTCTGATATATCAACCACGGGTGGTCATATGCCGCGTTTGCTTGGTTTAGCTTATGCATCAAAATTATATCGTCAAAATAAGGAACTTGAATACCTTGACCAGTTTTCAGTTAATGGTAATGAAGTTGCCTTTGGTACCATAGGCAATGGCTCCACTTCCGAAGGTTTGTTTTTTGAGACATTTAATGCTGCCGGTGTACTGCAGGTACCTATGGCAATTTCGGTTTGGGATGATGCCTATGCCATTTCGGTACCGGCAAAGTTACAAACTACAAAAGAGGATATCTCTGAAATATTAAAGGGGTTTCAGCGCGAAAAAGAAACTAACGGTTATGAAATATTTAAAGTAAGGGGTTGGGATTACATTGCCCTTTGCGAAACCTATGAACGTGCCATAGCGCTTTGCCGTGAGCAGCATGTACCGGTACTGATCCATGTTGTTGAAATGACGCAGCCACAGGGACATTCAACATCAGGCTCACATGAGCGTTATAAAACAAAGGACCGCCTGACCTGGGAGGATGATCATGACTGCCTGCTTAAAATGCGCGAGTGGATGATAGCTTCGGCCATTTCAACAGAAACTGAACTGGATGAGCTGGAAACCGAGGCCAAAAAATATGTGCGCGAATGCCAGCGCGAAGCTGCCAGCGAACTGCTTAGTGTGGTAAATATTGAACTGGATGAAGCAGCCAAACTGATAGATGAACTGGCATATAATGTTGCTGCAAAAGATGAATTATTAGATATTTCATCTGCTTTGCGTTCAAGCTATGATGCCGGTCGGAAAGATATAATAGCTGCTATACGTAAAACTTTACGGATCACCGCACGTGAAAATTCAGCAGAAAGACAATCATTATTAAATTGGTTTAATGCCGAAATGGTAAAAAACGATGAGCGTTTTAATTCAAAGTTGTTTACTGATACGCCGCAATCGCCTTTAAATGTGCCTGTTGTGGCTGCCATATATAGTGATAATACACGACTTTTAGATGGTCGTGAAGTATTGAACGCTTGTTTTGATATCAATTTTGACCGGGATAAAAGTATTGTTGCTTTTGGTGAAGATGTTGGCGCTATTGGTGATGTGAATCAGGGTTTTGCCGGTTTGCAAAATAAATATGGCGATCTGCGTATCACGGATACCGGTATCCGCGAGGCAACTATTATTGGGCAGGGTATGGGTTTGGCTATGCGTGGTTTAAGACCTATAGCTGAGATACAATACCTTGACTACCTGCTATACGCCATGACCGTTTTAAGCGATGATATAGCGAGTTTGAGCTATCGTACCCGTGGCGGACAAAAAGCACCGCTTATTATCCGTACCCGTGGGCATCGGTTAGAAGGCATATGGCATTCAGGGTCGCCGATGGGCCTGATCTTAAACGCTATGCGAGGTTTCCATATTTGTGTGCCACGTAATATGACACAGGCTGCGGGGATGTACAATACGTTGTTAAGGGGTGATGAACCAGCATTGGTTATTGAGAGCCTGAACGGCTACCGCTTAAAAGAAAAGCTACCTGATAATGTTGGCGAATTTACTGTTCCGCTGGGTAAAGCTGAGATTTTAAAAAATGGCGCCGATGTTACCGTTGTTTCTTACGGCTCTACCTTACGCATTGTATTAGAGGCCGCTGCCGAATTGGAGAAAATGGATATCCATATCGAAGTTATTGATCCGCAAACTTTATATCCGTTTGATACAGATAATGTTTGTGGTAATTCTTTAAAGAAAACCAGCAAACTGCTGGTTATTGATGAAGATGTACCGGGTGCGGCTTCGGCATATATTACCCAAAAAATAGTAGAAACAGAAAATGGTTATTACGCGCTTGATGCACAACCAAGAACATTAACCGCAAAAGAGCACCGCCCACCTTATGGGTCTGATGGCGATTATTTCAGCAAACCTTCTGTTGATGATGTGATTGAAACTGTTTACGCTATGATGAACGAAGCTAATCCAGTTAAATATCCTGCAATTTTTTAGTTGCAGGATATTTGAGATTTCCTAGCCCATCTTCTGTCTTTAAGTTGGTAAATGGTCACATCTGATTTTTATTAGCCTCTTCTTAGCTTATTTTTTTAAGTTTGCCTGCTTTCCACCTATACATCTAATACCATGGATTCTACGACTTTCGCTGCTATATCAAACATTATTAAAACCCGTCGCTCAATTAAACCAGCTATGATGAATGGCCATAAAATACCTAATGGTCATGTAGCTGCATTATTGGAACTTGCTGATTGGGCACCCACCCATGGGTACACTGAGCCCTGGCGATTTACTGTTTATGAAAATCCTGCTGAATTTTGCTTGCAACATGCTGAACTATACAAGCAAAGTGTAAGCGCCGAAGATTTTAGCGAAACAGTTTATACTAATTTTCAGCATCAGGGCGATAAGGTATCGCATGTTATAATTACTACCATGAAGCGTGGCGACCTGCCTAAAATTCCGCCGTTTGAAGAGCTTGCAGCAGTTTCGAGCGCTATTCAAAACATCCTGCTTGGCGCTACTGCCTTAAATATGGCATCGTTCTGGAGCACCGGTGGCGCAATTTTAAAACCTGCCATGAAGGACTTTTTACAGTTAAGAGAAGAAGATCATGTGATGGGGGTACTGTACCTGGGTTATGCTGATCAGCATCCCGAAGGAAAAAGAAATATCCCGCTCGAAGAAAAAGTTAAGTGGATTAAATAGTGACTCCCAACTTTTTGGCACCTCGTTTCGTATAATCGTATTGTTAAGCGATAACTTTCTTTATTTTAAATTTATTTTCATTTTAGTAAAAAATATATTAAAATGATTTTTGATTAAGTAAAAAAGTATACATTTGCAATTAACCGGTCCTAATCCGGTTAATTCCTTTAAAACCTATTGCTAATTTAACTTATTGATTTAACATTTAACTCAAAACAAGTATGAGGAAACATTTTTGGTGTGTCACATTAGCGGTTTTATTATTGTCAGGAACGATTATCAGTTGGAGATCCGCAGGTGCGAACAAATCAGATGGAAAGGTAAATTTAACCCTAAATGCAAAGGAATTATTTAATCAGTACGTAAATAATCTGTACCAGGCAGCCAGTTTGCAACAGTCTGGTTTAGCCTTTGATGTATTTGAAAAAGCAGTTACAGGTTATACAAATTTAAAACTTGCTCATAAATTACCAGAGAACAGCGCTGTGCTTACGGTTGTTGATTTTAATAAATCAAGCCGTGAAAAACGCATGTGGATAATTGATCTGTTAAGCAAACAATTATTGTTAAACACATGGGTTGCCCACGGACAGGGAAGTGGTGATGAAATGGCCAACCGTTTTTCGGACAGGAACGACTCACACCAAAGCAGCCTGGGCTTTTATCTGACCGATAATGTATATATGGGTAAACATGGCCGTTCGTTGCGGTTAGATGGCTTGGATTCTGGTTTTAACAGTAATGCCCGGATGCGCGATATTGTAATTCATGCAGCCAGTTATGTTAGTCAGGCTGCTATTGATCGTAAAGGATATGTAGGACGCAGTTTTGGTTGTCCGGCTGTATCACCCAAAGTTGTAAACCAGGTAATTAATACAATATCAGGTAAAACGGTTTTCTTTATCAATGGTAGCGACGAACGGTATAACTCAAAATACCTTGATGAAACAGCGCCATTGAATTTTATTGCTGCCGATACAACGGCTTTTGACTTAGCCAAACTTTAAATTTAATATTATCCAATTATAAACCTGAATCGCTATGCCCGGCTAATAACCGGGCATTTGTTTTTACATCGCCCATCAGCATTTTTAAATGTGCATACAGCACTACATCTAACCCATATACGTCATGCCTGTATTGCAATGTGCCGCTGTCATCGGCCCAACAGGTAACGTAGGTTATGTATATTGCTGTTTTTTTAGGTAATGCAATATTGGTTGGATCAGGGTTATCTTCGTCCATATCTTTAGTTATGGTATCATAATCTTCCCCCTCACCAAAAAGGTTCTTTGCCAGGCCCTGCGGATCGCCCAAACGTACGCAACCATGGCTCACAGCGCGCATAGCATGCCCGAAGGCTTCTTTTGCAGGTGTATCATGCAGATAAACGCTGCTTCTGTTTTTGAACAGGAATTTTATTTTACCCAATGAATTGTAAGCACCCGGGCGTTGTTTAAAATCATATTCCAGATTGTCTTTTGTTACTGTTGACCAATCAATTGTTTCCGGATCTTCAATTTTAACCCCATCCTTGTAAACGTCAATGCTCTTATTGGATAAATAGTAGGGGTCATCCGCTGCTTCAATAATGATCTCTTTGGTGGCAATACTTCGCGGTATGTTCCACATCGGGTTTACCTCAACGCTATGGATCATGCTGCTTAGCTGCGGGGTTTCACGCGGAAATGGCTTATCATGCCTGTCACTGTCGGCATATGATATCAGGCTGCATCGCTGATCCATGTTACGGCCCTGGCCAACACAAACTTTCATATTTAAAACTGATTTTCCATCTTCTATCACATTAAGTTTAAAATCAGGAATATTCACGATAACATATTTAGATTCAGTAGGTTTATTCTTCCAGCGGAGACGTTCCAGATTAACCAACAGATAGCGCCTGCTTTCTTCTTTTGATAAGCCATCAAGTGTAACATCTCCTAAAAATGCTTTTTGCAAAGCTTTATACTGGGGATCGGCGGGCTGGATACTGTCCAGGTAAGCTCTTAGATCGCTTGTCCGGAGCACCTTTTTCATGGTTGCACTGTCTGGCCGCTTGGTGGCTGTAAAATATCTGGAATATATTTTTTTAGGATTGATAACGCCATATTGCAGCGCGTTTGAATATTTTAACAAGGAACTTGCGGTCAATAACTCAAGCTCTGCCAGGTCATGATAGGCTTCGGCAGTTGTTTTAATGCCGTTTTTATCCTGCAATTTAGCAACTAGTGCTTTGATAGCTTCGGCATGATATGGCTTTTTATCAAGACCATGCTCGTTGATTTTGTTATAATAATCTGTTAAAACGTCCAGATCGCCGTTGAACAAATGGTTCATTACTAAAACAGGCTGGTAATCGTTTGCCTTAAAATAAGATTCGATTACATGTTCATTGGCAACTTTTAATTTTTGAGCAGTAAGTTCATTTTTGAGTGTTGCAGCAAGGGTATCCGGGTCAATATCCTTGAAAGCTTTATTCTGAGTTACTTTGAAAAGTTGGTCAGCTATTTCCGAATGCTTTTTTTTACAACTTTGAAAAGTAAGGAGAAGAGCAAAAAGACCACATAGTAGGAAGGGGATAAAGGCCTTTTTTGAGGTAGTAGCAATCATAGATATAAGTATAGTTAATTTTTGCTTATGGATAGCAATACCCATACCATAAAGCCAAATGGTTTTTAATTAATTTTGAAAACGGACATTTTATCACATTTATATATAAACACATGTTCAAAATTCTCTGGAGGATGAAAAAACGCCTGTTTTTTTACTTAACCTTGATGAGGTAAAGACCATGCTTAATAATAATAAATAAAAATGGCAACAGCAAATAAACCCGAAGTTTGGCTCCGAGGACCTTTAAACAATATACCTGCTTTACTGCAACCTGTAGCACATGCGCTTTTACAGGCCAGGGAGGAGCTGAATGATTTAATGTCTGGTTTTCCTGACGCTTTATTATGGCATAAAGTAGCCGGCATGGCATCGCCGGGCTTTCATTTACAACATTTAACAGGTGTGCTTAACCGGCTTTTTACTTATGCAAAAGGAGGGGGGCTTACTGAGGATCAGTTGGGTTATTTAGCTGCCGAAGGTAAGCCATCTGAAAATATAGATACAGCAGGTTTGGTTGAGCAATTCAATATGCAGGTTGATAGCGCGATTAATCAATTAGCCGAAACTGATGAACAGGTATTGACGCAAGTACGTGGAGTTGGCCGGTCACAATTACCATCAACGGTGATGGGTTTGTATGTACATGCGGCAGAACATACCATGCGGCATTTAGGTCAGCTTTTGGTTACGGTTAAGGTATTGAAAGAGCAAAATCCGGTTAAATAACTTTTTCAACTATGATTGCCGCTTGTTTATAAGGGTGCGTAAACTTTTTCAGGATAAAATATCCGGTTGACGAAAACAAGCACACAGCCCCTAATACCCACCACAGCAAATTAAATCCGCCGTATGCAATGATCTGGCTGCCCACTGCCGGAGCAATAATTTGAGCGGCCGACCATGACATACTGTATAACGCCGCATATTCTCCGCGGTTAGTGCTGGTTGTTCTGCTTATCCAAAAAGAGTTCATGAAAGGCACACTCAGTATTTCGCCCAAAGTGATCATGGTTACGATCAATATAGCAACCCATGCCGTATGTGGCAGCAGGTTTAGCAAAACAAAACTGGCACCGGCTACAATAATACCTGCACTGATATAGGTAAGCGGGTTTCTTTTGCCTTCTAATTTATGGATCAGTACCATTTCAACAAGCACTATTAAAATACCGTTTAATGCCAGCAAAAAGCCAATAAAGCGTTCATTAAAATGCCATTGTATTTTATAGAATACCGGCTGCATAATAAAGAACTGGAAAAAGCAGGTGGCAAAAAGCGTGCTCAATAAAATAAATATCAAATACACCCCGTCTTTATAAGCCGATGTTGATTTAACTACTTGGCCCACAGCTTTAACAGTTTTAATGATCTTTGAGCGGGGCATCAGTTTTAATAACAGGAGCGCGGCAAAAATATTGGTGCAACCATCAACCCAAAAAAGTAAATGGTAGTTGAACGATGCCAGTAATCCTCCTAAACCTCCGCCGAAAGCCCAGCCCAGGTTTGTAGCTAATCTGTTTAAAGAGTAGGAACGTATTTTATTTTCATCGTTGCTATAATGTGCAATAGCTGTTGAATTAGCCGGGCGGAAAGATTCATTGCAGAGGCTTAATA
>Ga0193742_1002122_pt1 | contig 11519 bp, 9 predicted proteins | sample L2c1metaG_FD_165511 | JGI IMG/M metagenome (GOLD analysis project Ga0193742, IMG submission 165511) | Soil microbial communities from a riparian zone of the East river system, Colorado, United States - L2c1 | ecosystem: Environmental > Terrestrial > Soil > Riparian zone | place: USA: East River... | reverse complement strand
GGTCTACCTCGACATCGGCAAGTTCTCGGGCCTGGCCGAAACGATGGACGAGAGCATCAAGTACCGCCTGCGCACCTCGCGCGACGGCACGCGGGTCGGCCCGGTCGTCCTTGCCGGCCCGACCTGCGATTCGGCTGACATTCTTTATGAAAAGACCGAGTACAAGATGCCGCTGTCGCTGAAGCCCGGCGACAAGGTCGAGATCCTCTCGACCGGCGCCTACACGACGACCTACTCGTCGGTGGCTTTCAATGGTTTCGCACCTTTGAAAGCGATCTGCATCTAGCCCTCTCTCCTCTCACGGAGACGAAACAACGGGGCCTTATAAAGGCCCCGTTGCCGTTTAATGACCGATCAAAGACTGAGCAGGGACGCATCATGGCCAGGAAGTCGACGAAGAAGACGTTCAAGAAGCACGTGCCGTTCAGCGGCCGCATGGTGATGGTGGGCTTCGGCTCGATCGGGCAGGGGGTGCTGCCGCTGATCCTGCGTCACATCGCCATCAAGCCGAGCCAGATCACGATCATCGCCGAGGAAATGCGCGGCGGGGAGGACGAGGCCCGGCGCTTCGGCGTCGAGTTCATCGAGAAGCGCCTGACCCAGGCCAACTATCGCTCGGTGCTGGCGAATCGCCTGGGCAAGGGCGACTTCCTCGTGAACCTGTCGGTCGAGGTCGCCTCGACCGCGCTGGTCGAGCTCTGCCAGGAGAAGGGCGCGCTCTATATCGACACTTGCATCGAGCCGTGGCCGGGCGGCTACACCGACCCGAACCTCTCGGTATCGCGGCGCTCGAACTATGCGTTCCGCGACACGATGCTGAAGCTGAAGCCGCGCTTCAAGGGCGGTCCGACCGCGGTGATCGCGCACGGCGCCAACCCCGGCCTGGTCTCGCACTTCGTGAAGCAGGCCCTGTTGAACATCGCCCGCGACACCGGCGTGAAGGTCAAGGTGCCGGCCGACCGCGACGGCTGGGCCCGGCTCGCCAAGCGTCTCGGCATCAAGGTGATCCACATCGCCGAGCGCGACACGCAGGTCTCGCCCCGGCCGAAGGAGGTCGGCGAGTTCGTCAATACCTGGTCGATCGATGGCTTCGTCTCCGAAGGCGGCCAGCCGGCCGAGATGGGCTGGGGCACGCACGAGAAGACGCTGCCGCCCGACGGCAAGCGCCACGCGTTCGGCTGCGATTCCGCGATCTACCTGAACCGGCCGGGCCTACTGACCCGCGTGCGCACCTGGACGCCGCTCGAGGGGCCGTTCCACGGCTTCATCATCACGCACAACGAGTCGATCTCGATGGCCGACTACTTCACGGTGCGCGACGGCAAGAAGATCACCTACCGGCCGACGGTGCACTACGCCTATCACCCGTGCGACCAGGCGATCATGTCGATGCACGAGATCTCCGGGAAGAACCTCGAGCAGCAGAAGCGCCAGCGGCTGATCGTCGGGGAGATCACCTCCGGCCGCGACGAGCTCGGCGTGCTGCTGATGGGTCACAAGAAGGGCATCTACTGGTACGGCAGCCAGCTCGACATTCACGAGGCACGCAAGCTCACGCCCTACAACAACGCGACCTCGATCCAGGTCTGCGCGCCGGTTCTCTCGGGCATCATCTGGGCGCTCGAGAATCCCGACCGCGGCCTGGTCGAGGCCGACGAGATGGATTTCGCGCGCAACCTCGAGATCTGCATGCCCTATCTCGGGCCGGTGGTCGGCAAGTATGGCGACTGGACCCCGCTCGAGGATCGCGGCGCGCTGTTCCCCGAGGACCTCGACAAGTCCGACCCGTGGCAGTTCAAGAACTTCCGCGTGGTGTGATCGGTGGTAAGACTGGGAAAGGCAGGGAAGCTGGCGGCCTGATTTGCGTTGCCCGCCTGTCGCAAGCTGGCGCGCTGCTGTAGAAGAACGACATGCCGCAGGTCTTTGTCGACATGGCTGCGCTGGCTGCGCTTTGCCGTCGGCGCCGCATCCGCCGCCTCTCGCTGTTCGGCTCTACGCTGAAAGGGTTGGCGCGTCCCGACAGCGACGTCGATCTGCTGGTCGAGTTCGAGCCGGAGGCAAAGCCCGGCCTGCTGGGCATGGCTGCTCTCGAGCTCGAATTGTCGCCGCTGCTCGGTGGGCGCAAGGCGGACGTGCGCACTTCACAGGATCTCAGCCGGTACTTCCGCGAGGAAGTCGAGCGTACTGCGGAAATCCAGTATGAAGCCGGATGACGTCATCCGCATCAGGCACATGATCGAGGCGGCGCGGACCGTCGCGCGATTCGTCGAGGGCCGCCGGCGCGCCGATCTTGACGGCGACACCATGCTGGGCTTCGCCATCGTCCGCGCCATCGAGATCTTCGGTGAGGCTGCATCAAAAGTTTCGCGCGAGGCCCGCGCCCTGGCGCCCAGGGTTCCTTGGGCCGTAATCATCGCCACTCGTAACCGCCTGATTCACGCCTATTTCGACATCGACCGCGACATTGTGTCGACGGCGGCGACTCGGGAACTCCCAGCGTTGCTGCCAACGCTGCTCTCGCTCGTGCCGGAAGACTGAGCCATGCCCCGCACCTGGACGCCGCTGGAGGGTCCGTTCCATGGCTTCATCATCACGCAGAACGAGTCGATCTCGATGGCCGACTACTTCACCGTGCGCGACGGCAAGAAGGTCGCCTATCGGCCGACGGTGCACTACGCCTATGGCATCTACTGGTACGGCAGCCAGCTCGACATCCATCAGGCGCGCAAGCTCACGCCCTACAACAACGCCTCGATCCAGGTCTGCGCGCCAGTTCTCTCGGGCATCGTCTGGGCGCTCGAGAATCCCGACCGCAGCCTGGTCGAGGCCGACGAGATGGATTTCGCGCGCAACCTCGAGATCTGCATGCCCTATCTCGGGCTGGTGGTCGGCGACTGGACCCCGCTCGAGGATCGCGGCGCGCTGCTCCCGGAGGACCTCGACAAGTCCGAACCGCGGCAGTTCAAGAACTTCCGCGTGGTGTGACGATTTGATTTCCAGGAATCAAGGTCCTGGTTGGGACCTTGATTCCGTTATTGGGTACCCTTGCGATATTCACCCCTTATCTGGAATCTGCGAGGTGGACACGTCTGCAAGTAGAGTTCCTCCCCTGGCGAAGCCGGGAGGTAGCGCGTAAAACGGCGGCACCTCCCCGCGCTTCGCGCAGGGAGGAATTCAAGAAGCTCGTGTGACCCGTCTTTGGCGCTTCGGCCAACGCACAGTGTCATCCCCGAGCCAGCGAGGGATCCATGCTGATCGGTATGGATCCTTCACGGTGCTCGGGATGACACCTTCTATTGGTGTTACGAACTTCGGAACCAGGACCCCAGATGCCTCGATGGCTGGCGTCGTCGTCCGCGCAATCTGTCGATCGGACGTCAGGCTCTGGACTTCGCGGTCGAGGCTATTCATCCTCGACCGGATGACAGGGGAAATTGCATGAGCGACGCCGTCCTGGTTACCGGCGGCGCCGGCTATATCGGCAGTCACGTCAGCAAGGCGCTGGCCGATTCGGGCCTGACGCCGGTCTGCTACGACACGCTGGAGAAGGGTCACGAGTGGGCGGTGCGCTGGGGGCCGCTCGAGCGTGGCGACATCGGCGATGCGGCGCGCCTCGACGAGGTCTTTGCCCGCCGCAAGCCGCGCGCGATCATTCACATGGCGGGCTACATCGAGGTCGGCGAATCGGTGCGCCAGCCCGAGCGCTACATGCACAACAACGCCACCAAGTCCGTGGTGCTGGTCGAGGCGGCACTGCGTCACGGCATCGAGGCGTTTGTCTTCTCCAGCACCTGCGCCGTCTATGGATTGCCACAGTCCGACCTGCTGGACGAGAAGCATCCGATCGCGCCGTTGAGCCCCTACGCCGAGTCGAAGGCAAGAGTCGAGGTCACGCTCACGGCGGCTGCAGCGCGCGGGCTGCGCGCGGCGTCGCTGCGCTATTTCAATGCCGCGGGTGCCGACGCCGGGGGCGATATCGGCGAAGCGCATTCGCCGGAAACCCATCTGCTGCCGCTTGCAGCCGATGCCGTGCTTGGCTTCGCCCCACCGCTCACCCTGCTGGGCGACGACTATCCGACGCCCGATGGCTCCTGCGTGCGCGACTACATCCATGTGACCGATCTGGCCGACGCCCATGTCCGCGCCCTCGGCTGGCTCCGGAAACAATCCGCGCAGAGCGTGCACGAATCCTTCAACATCGGCAGCGGCTCCGGCTACAGCGTGCGCCAGGCGGTGGCCGAGACCGGACGCATTGCCGGCAGCCCCGTGCCGCACAGCGTCGGCCCGCGCCGGCCCGGCGACTCGCCCCGGCTGGTCGGCGATATCACGAAGTCCAGGCGCGAATTGGGATGGCAACCGACGCGTGACCTCGCGGTCCAGATCGAGGACACGCTGCGCTGGCGCCGCAAGATGCCGCGATAGAGCGGTATTTCGCCGGCAAAACCCGGCGGCTGGCCCCCGCAGGTTGCCGGCAAATGGCGGACTTCTCCTCGCGCTATTGCTGCACAACGGGTAATTTTGACGCACAATTCGGATTGAAAAGTCGCATCCTCACTGCAATAATCGCCCCGCTTTATGGGACTCCGAGCGTTCATGAGCATGTCTGATCATTCAATCGTGGCAGAAGAGCACGAAGAATTAGACGTCCCGTTCGATTCCGGCGCCGCTGCGGGATCGAAGCTTCGCTTCTCCACCAATGTGTTCGTCGTCCTCTTCGGCATCTTCTGCTGCATCATCGACACTGGCGCCCTGATCGGCGTGGGCTGGGGGATTGTCGCCCTGGCCGGCCATCTCGGCTTCGCGACATCGCTCAACACCGCCGTCGTCCTGGGACTTGCAACTGTCTTCCTGGTGGTCGCCTGGATCTTGCGCATCTATCCGCGCCGGCGCGCGGCGCTGAGCGGCGGAGAGATTGGACCGATTGTGCGGTTGCTCGGTGGGCTTTTCGCCGGCGCCCTGGCCGTCCGGTTTGCCGAGCAAGACCTGTCGGTCGTCGAAGTGATCGTGTGGGCGGTGTGGCTGGTCGCCGCCGTCGTTGTGAGCAAGGTCTGCCGCTTCGCCGTGGCAAGCGTGGTCCGCCACAACGTTACGGCCGCCTATCTGCAGCGGCCCACGGTCGTCGTCGGCAACAACGATGCGGCGCTGGCGCTGGTGCGCGGCCTGGCTTCCGACGAGTCGAGTCCCTATCGGCTGGTTGGCTTCTTCGACGACGGCCAGGGCCGCGACGGGCCGTTGACCGGTGTCGTTCCCTATATCGGAACGGTGGATGCCGCCGCGGCCTTCTCCGAGAACTACGAGGAGCTCGACGTCTTCCTGGCTGTCCCCTGGACCGCCGGGTCGCGCATCCTGCAACTGGTCGAGCAGCTGCGCTTCATGCCGGCGACCATCCGGCTGATCCCCGACCTTTCGGCTTTCGCTCAATTGAGCGGCACCGCGGCCGCGGCGGCGGCCAAGCTGACGCCGATCCTTCACACACCACCGCTGCCGCCGTACCAGCGGGCGGTCAAGGCCGCGACGGATCTCGGGCTGGGGGCGATCGTCCTCGTTCTGCTGACGCCGATCCTGCTCGCCACGGCCATCGCCATCAAGCTCGACAGCCCTGGGCCGGTGATCTTCCTCCAGCCCCGGCGTGGCCAGTTCGGCCGGCTGTTCACCGTCTACAAGTTCCGGTCGCTGCACACTGCGAAGGCCGATGCGAACGCCGAGATGCTGGTCACCAAGGGCGATTCGCGCGTGACGCGGGTCGGGCGCTTCATCCGCAAGTATTCGATCGACGAGCTGCCGCAGATCATCAATGTGCTGAAGGGCGACATGTCGCTGGTCGGGCCGCGGCCGCACGCCATCATGGCGAAGGCAGACGGCAAGCTCTACGGCGCCGTGGTGCCCAACTACTCGCTGCGCTATCGCGTGAAGCCGGGCATGACCGGCTGGGCGCAGATCAACGGCTGGCGCGGCGAAACCGACACCGAGGAGAAGCTGCGCAAGCGCGTCGAGTTCGACTTCTACTACATCTCCAACTGGTCCTGGCGCCTCGACCTGAAGATCCTGTTCGGCACCCTGCCGGCGATGCTGTTCCCCTCTGCCGGCAACTCGTGATGATGCCGGCCTTCGCCAGCGGACGCAGGGCAGGGCGCGCTTCGAGCAAATCCGCGTCCGCCTGGCATGAACCCTTCCGAACGACAGTCGGAGCACTGGCAATCGTCCGCCATGCAGGCCCTGCGGACAGGTCATAGGCTGCACGGACGTATGTGGCGATTGAAAGCCAACATTATCGCTACAGGAGCACCCGCCCGCGGAACGCCGAACGTGGGGGCATCGACTGACGCTACCGACACGTCCGCCCTGGCCGAGCACGCGGACCATCTCTCCGATCATGGGTTCGACTCGTCCCTGCTGCCCGGATATCGGCGTGCGGGCCATGTCTTCGTCCTGGTCCTGGGTATCCTCAGCTGCATCATCGACACGGGCGCCATCGTCGGGATCGGGTTGGCAGGCATCGCGATCGGGCCGGCAATCGGGCTCCCGACGACGCCATCCAGCGCGGTGGTCGTGACGTTCGGTGTCGGCTATCTCGTCATGGCGTGGCTGATCGGACTTTACCCTCGGCGCCGGGCGGCACTCCGCGGCGGCGAGCTCGGTCCGATCGTGCGTCTGCTGGGAAGCCTGTCCGTCGGCGCGCTGTCCTTTCGCCTCGGCGAAGACGGTCTCTCGCGGACGGAGGTGCTCATCTGGGTCGGATGGCTCGCCGCCGCCGTCGTCATCATCAAGGGCGGCCAGATCGTCCTGGCCGGACTGATTCGGAAATTCGCCGCGTTGCAGTTCCGCCGTCCGGCCGTCGTGGTCGGCAACAACGAGGCCGCGCGGCAGCTCGTGTGCGGCCTGGGTGGCGATGCGGCGTCGCCTTATCGGCTGATCGGCTTCTTTGACGATGCGCAGGAACGGACAGGGCCATTGAACGGCTTGCTGCCCTATCTCGGCACGCTGGACGAGGTAGCAAGGTATTCGGAGAACTGCGAAGAGATCGACGTCTTCCTCGCGGTGCCCTGGGCCGCCGGACCGCGCATCCTGAAGGTGATGGAGGAGCTGCGCTTCCTGCCGGCCACGATCCGGCTGATCCCGGACCTGTCGGGCTATGCCGGCCTGAGCGCCAGGGATGCGGCTGCGGCAGCCCGGATGATGCCGGTCCTGCAGACGCCGCCACTGCCGCCGTACCAGCGGGCGGTCAAGGCGACGATGGATGTCGGGCTGGGCTCCGTCCTCCTGATTCTTCTCCTGCCGCTGCTGCTCGCCATCGCCATCGCGATCAAGCTCGACAGCCCGGGTTCGGTCATCTTCAGCCAGCCGCGTCGCGGCCAGCATGGACGGCTGTTCAGCATCTACAAGTTTCGTTCGCTCCATGTGTCGAAGGCCGATGCGAATGCCGGGAAGGTCGTGAGAAGGGGCGATCCAAGGGTCACGCGCGTCGGTCGATTCATTCGCAAGTATTCGCTCGACGAGTTGCCGCAGATCCTCAATGTCCTGAAAGGCGACATGTCCCTGGTCGGGCCGCGCCCGCATCCCCTCGATACCAGGGCCGACGGGAAACTCTGTGCCGACGTGGTGCCGAACTACTCGCTGCGCTATCGCGTGAAGCCGGGGATGACAGGCTGGGCGCAGGTCAATGGCTGGCGCGGCGAAACCGACACGGAGGACAAGCTGCGCCGGCGGGTGGAGTACGATCTGCACTACATCTCCCATTGGTCTTTGCGTCTCGACCTCATCATCCTCCTGCGCACCGTGCCAGCCATGCTGTTTCCGTCTGCCGGGAGCTACTGATGACGCAAGTCTTCATCAACGGACGATTTCTCACACAGCAGCAGACGGGTGTTCAGCGCATGGCCCTGGAGACGATCCGGGCCATCGACAGCGTGCTGGGCAGTGAGGCCGGCCGTGGATTGGAAGTAACGCTGCTCGCGCCCCGCCATGCCACAGTGCCGACGTTCGAGCGCATCGCGATTCGAAAGGCGGGAATGTTCAAGCGCGGTTATGCGTGGGAGCAACTCGATCTGCCGCGTCTCACGCTGGGCGGCGTGCTCCTCAACCTTTGCAATCTCGGTCCCGTTCTCAAGCATCGGCAGGTCGTGGTGGTTCACGACGCCACGCCGCGCGTCATGCCGCAGGCTTTTTCGCTCAGCTTCCGTTTGATGTACCGCGTTCTCATCCCCGTGCTCGGCGCTGTCTCGGCTCGGATGGCGACCATCTCGGAGTTTTCCCGCCGGGAGATTGCCGAGTGGTACGGCATTCCGGCCAAACGCCAGGCGATTTGCGCGGAAGGTGGCGAACATATCCTGCGTCAGCAGGCTGATCCGGGTGTGTTGCAGAAGAACGGGTTGAGCGGCCGGGGGTTCTTCCTTGCCGTCGGCGTGGGTAGTCGCAACAAGAACACCGTACTGGTCGCGAAGGCCTTCGAGCACGCGCGCCTTGCCGACGTCCATCTGGTGATGACCGGCGCGCGCGATCGCCGTGTGCATCTCGGGGCGGACGACAAGGCTTTCGAGTCGGAAGTCGTCCACTATGTCGGTCACGTAACCGACGCCGAGCTGCGTGCCCTCTATGAGAACGCCTTGGCCTTGATCTATCCGTCGCGTTACGAGGGGTTCGGCTTGCCGCCGCTGGAGGCCATGACCTGCGGTTGTCCGGTTGTGATCAGCGATCAGCCGGCCTTGCTCGAGATTGCGGGCGACAGCGGAGCGACATTGGTCACCGGCATGGACGACGTCGACGGCCTTGCGGGCCTGATGGCCCGGCTGGCGAGCGATGCCGCGTTGCGTCAGGACCTTTCGGAACGCGGACGCGCGCATGCGGCCCGCTTCACCTGGAGACACACCGCCGAGCGCCTGCTCGATCTGTGCAGGGAAGCCGCATGAGTGCCGGGCCGAAGGCACGGATGCTCGTCTACCCGGCACTGCGCGCCGCGAGCGCTTTCGGGGCGCTCGCCAGCGGGTTTTGTCAGACCTACGTCTTCGCGCGCGTCCTGAGCCCGGAACTTTTCTCGATCTACATCCTGATCGGCAGCCTCGGCGTCTCGCTGTGGCTGTTCGACCTCGGAATCGCCAAGGTCCTCTTCGTCCGATTGCGAGACGCCTTCCTGAACGGAAGACTGGGGCACGACAACGACGGCGACAACCTGCCGGCTCAGGCCACCGGCATTGCGTTGCTCTACGCGGCGCTGGTCGCGCTTGGCACGCTCGCTTGTTTCCTGATGGTTGCTGCCGGCACGACGCGCGGTTCGCTCGAAGCGAGCCAGGAAGCGTTGCTGTTCGCCTACACCGCCCTCAATATCGTCTGGTTCGTGCTACGAAACGTCAGCGTGGCCGGCGACCAGTTCATCTTCTTCGAGAGCCTCGATGTGGTGCGGCGGTTCGCCCATATCGGCTTGATCTTCTGCCTGTTCCTGCCGATGTCGTTCATCGCCTTCGCGCTGTGGAGCAACCTGCTCTGGGCGTTGCTGTTCATCGTCCTTGTCACTCGCCTCTTTCGGCTCGGCCTGCTGGGATGGGATGCCGGACGGCTGGTGTCGTCATCGGTCGCCTTCTTCCGGCTCCATCGATCGGCGCTCTGGAGCAGCGGTCGCTACGCACTCGGCGAGATGTACATCTATACGTTCCCGTCGCTTCTGGTGCCGGCGCTCCACGGACTGGGGCCTCCGACCATCATCTTCGACACCGTATTCAAGGTGTTCCGTGGCGCCACCATCGCGTTTGCGGCAGCCTGCGACCTGCTGGTTCCCCGGCAAACCAGGGCCTTTGCCGCCGGTGACACGGTCGATCTGCGGCGCTGCACGCTCGTTGCCCTGGTCGTCGCGTCCATTCCGGGTATCGGCCTGTGCGCGTTGCTGGCCTTGGTTGGCGACCGGATGTTCGGGTTCTTGCTCGGCAACGCCGCTCAGGTGCCGATGGCCTTCGTCCTGGTGCTCATCGTGCTGATCCTGGCGAACCTGGTGCAGACCGTCTCGAATTTCGTTCTGGTTCACACCGGCTTCTTTCGGCCGATCGGCCGGCTGGCGACCGGGATGGCCTTGCTCATGACGGTCGTCGCGGTCCTCGACGCGCTGATGAAGCTCGACCTGTTCGGCTTCCTCGCGCTGTACGCCGCGGCATATGTGGTGGGCGCCATTCTCTACGTGGTGCTGGCCCTGTGCTATCCGTTGGCCGGGGGCCGCCCGCAGGGCTGATGGAGCGCGCCGATGGATCACGCACCCTGGCTCGAATTCGACCGCATCAGCTTGCTCGACTGGTCGATTCTTGCCGTCGGTGCCCTCGCGTTTCTTGTCTTCTGGTGGTTCGACTACAGGCGCTGGGGCGCCCTGTCCTTTGCGATCTACCTGTTCGGTTTCAACTATTTCCTGAAGATCGTGATTCTTTTTCCGTTCGCCTGGTCGGACAACAACATGGCGGCGACGGGCCAGTATTTCGGCGCCATTCTGGAGCACCTGGATCTCGCCCTCTACCTGACAGCCGGCGGCGTGGTGGCGATGTTGTGTGGAGTGGGCCTGGGTGCTGCGATGCTTTCGCGACCGCCGGTACTTTGCACCATCGTCTATCGCAGTGTCGTTCAAGGCTGGTGCGGCAGCGGAGCCGCCGTCGTTTCCATTGGCATCGTGCTCGGCCTGACAGGGCTGCTGCTTGCCCTCGGTTTCCAGCCGTTCGTCGCGCGTTCCCTGGTGTTCGAGAGGCCCGAGCTGCGGCCGTACTACAATCTCTGGAGCCAGACCGTGCCCCTGTGCGCGGTGGGGCTCGTCGTCTACGGCGGCGGCTGGAACCGGCCGCGGTACGTGGCGGCGGGCATTGGCGTCACGCTGTTGGGCATAATCGGCGGCAACCGCACCGTGGTTGTCCTCGCGCTGATCCAGATAGCGGTGATCCTCGCGATGCCGCGCCGCTTCCGAAATCTCTTGCTCGTCGTTGGCGGTGCGCTGGCGCTTGCCGCCATGGCGGTCTTCACGAGCCTGCTGCGTGAGGGAAGGGCGGAGTCGAGCAATGCCCTCGCCACCTTCTTCTTCGGCAACGAGCTGAGCGACATGCGCGACTTCGCCTGGATCCTGACCGGGCTGGACGACGGGCAATGGGCGTGGGGCAAGACATACCTCGCGGGCTATCTCTCCTTCATTCCTACGTACGTGTTGCCTTTCCGCGAAACCTTTGCGTTCGGCCGCCTCAGTCCACTGCTCGCAGGTCTGGATCCCACGCATCACAGCGGCCTGCGTCCGCCCATCTTTGGCGAGATGTACGTCAATTTCGGACTTCCGGGTCTGCTGATCGGCGGCTTCATCTACGGCGTGGCCATAGGGCGTGTGATACGCTGGATCTCGCAATCCCTGGAGCAGCCGGTCGAGGACCGCCTGGTTCCCGAGGCGGTGGTCTGGAGCGGTTTCCTGATGCTGCAGATCATCGACGCCTTTGTTTTCACGCCGGCTTTCTTCGGCGTCTACATCATCGTTGGCTGGCTTTGCCTGGGACAACTCATGGCGCGGTTGGGAC
>Ga0193742_1002121_pt1 | contig 11525 bp, 19 predicted proteins | sample L2c1metaG_FD_165511 | JGI IMG/M metagenome (GOLD analysis project Ga0193742, IMG submission 165511) | Soil microbial communities from a riparian zone of the East river system, Colorado, United States - L2c1 | ecosystem: Environmental > Terrestrial > Soil > Riparian zone | place: USA: East River... | reverse complement strand
TTTTTTATGGCGGGGTCGAGGGCGGTGCCCCGGTCGGCGCGCCGGCCGGCGGTTGGCCGTTACCCTGGAGCGGTTTTGTCCCGAGCCGGCCGGCCTGGGGCGTGATGACTTGTTGCGTGTATTGCTGCATGAGGAACTTTTGCCGGTTCTCCAAGAGCGCCCGAAATTCCGGATCCTGCCCGTAGGCCAGGGCGAGCCGCGGGCTGTTGCCCACGGTGTCGAACATCGCCTGCAGCCGGGTCTGCGGCGCGTCGATCCCGTCCTCGGACATGCGTGGCTCAATGCCGATCGCCATTTTGGCAACGTTGCCCTGCTCTTCTTCGATCAGGCGTTGGGTGACTTTCTGCATCGGCTGGATCAGCCGGCCGGACATGCCTGGGAAGAGAGCGGCCGCGCCCCAGGCCGGCGCCTGCGTCCGGTCGATGACCCCCTGCGGATCGAGGGAAAGGAGTTTGTTGTAGGTATCCAGTTTCTTAATCACGAACTCCATGTTCAGGTCGCGCGCGTCGATTTCGAGCGCGATATTCCAGCGGCCGGCAATGTCATCCGGTCCCATGCCGAGCGGCTGATCGTCGGAGCCGGTGATGAGAGCCAACTCTTCCGGCGAGTAGAATTGCTGGCAGAGCATGAGGACTTGTTCGAACGCGGAGCACCACAGCCCGTTGAAATTATCCGCCTCCGCCTGGGTGATCATGAACGTGCGATTCGGATCGGCGTCGACCGTGAGGATCGCGGCGTAGTGGTTGGCTTCCTCGCGCGTCGTTTTCTCCATCTCCATGCTCGCATTGGTCAGCGTCGGCATGGTGATGAGTTCAAAGTCATCGGTCTTTTGCACTGGCACGTCGGCGTTGGGGCCGAGCACCAGGTCGGCGGCGCCCGCCAGGAGCTTTCGTTTCATCGGCGGACTGGCGATCATCTGCGTATTATTCGACCGCGCGTCGCGCTGCACTTTGATTTCCTGCTGGTGCGTCGCCAGGGGACGGGAGAGGCCGCGCGAATCGGTCGCCTGCCGGCCCAGGACTTCGCGCTTGCGCATGACGAAAGGATAACGGCCGTGCTGGAGGTCGCTCAACCCCGCCCACAACCAACTCGATTTGCAGACGGAATTCCAGACGACCTGGTAGATGCCGGAGATCCCGAGCTCATCGGCGCGCCGTTCGTAGCTCCACCAGATTTCAAACAGGTGGTCGGTCTCGTTCACCGCTTGGGCCGGTCCCGACAAACTCCCGCCGCCGCGTGTATCCGAGAAACGGAAAGCGGTGCCGTCGACGACGGTCTGGCCGCGGCCGCGCGCAATGATTTCCTGCACCTCATCGGGATCCCAGCCCTGCGTCGCCACGCGCTCGAGCAATTCCTCCTCGCTCAGCCATTCGCGCCGGTGCACGCGCCGCGCGCGCTGAATATCATGCGTCCCGACCGGAAAGAACACGTCTTCCCCATACCGCACCACCGTCACCGACGGCCGGTTCTCGCGAATCTTGGGGAGCGGCACGTCGGCCGCGCCATCCTTGCGCAAGTCGCGCAGCAAACGCCGTAGTGCCCGCTTGGTGACACTCGGGAACGCGTTGCTGAGCCAGCCCAGGGCCTCGCGCTCGCGGTCCTTGTTCGTCATCACGTCGATGAAATCGGCGAGCATTTCCGGCTCCATCAGTTCGGGATCCGCCTCTTCCGGCGTCGGCGCGCCGGTGGCATACATGGCCGCCAGGTCGTCGAACGAGACCGGCGTGCGCACGAGCTTGGTATCCTGGAGCCAGTCGACCGCCACGACCGCCAGCGCCGGGTCGTCGCCAAACATATGCTGCGCGGCGAGCGGGATTTCGTTGCCCAACTCCTCGCGCATCGGGACGCGCCGCAACCACCGCAAGAGCGTCGAGACGCTCGCGGCCTGGGCGGTGTCGCCCGGTTCAATCGGCGTGGATTGCACTTCGGCGCGGAGAAAGGCCGTGCTGCACATCGCCACCTTGTCGTTGATGATGCCATCGACCAGGGGGATCCGCGCATCGCTCGCGCCCTCGAACGGCATGGCGATTTCACCATTGGCGCCGTGCTTGCGGCCGTCCTCGTGCTGGCCGTCCCACACATTGTGCCGCACCTCGTGCGCGCGGGACTGGCGCGCCCAGAGATCGCCCATGTTGCCGACGATCTCCTCCAAGTCATTCCGGGCGGCCTTGAGTTCTTCGATATCCGACTCGCCGTAAGTGCTCATGCGGAAATCGTGCATGAATCGCGAAAACACGTCGTCAAGGATGCAGACGCTTCCCGTGAACCTCCGTATAGATTTGCGTGATCTCTTCGTCGGTCAGCGCGCGATCGAGAACTCGCGCGCGCTCAATACAGCGCCGCAGCGCCCGCAGGCCAGGATCCAGCCGCTCAATATATTCAGCGATCACGGCCCTTTGCACTTCGAGCGGCGTGGGCGGCGTCGTGTGCGCGTTGTAGAACGCGAGCGCACCCACCAGGGCAACAACCGTGCACGTGATCGGGATGGCAAGGAAGGAGCGGTAAAGTTTCATTTGGTGGCTGCTCATTGCTAGAATTCGGGAGTTGTCGGAAAGTTGGCGGAAAAACGGGGGTGAACCGGCGTGGCGCATCGCTTTCGTTCGCCGGGTCAGTCGTTGCCGTGGCGAGCGGTCTGGATGTTGCGGTTGAAGCTTGGGTACTGCGCGTTAATCGCCGTCGCCAGCCGGTCCAGCTTGTTCGCGAAGTCGCTGAACTCGGGCGAGTGATTCTGTGGCCACTCGTGCGTTTTGGAAAACGTCGCGACTTCAACGGCGGCGTCGATTATGGCTGTGATTTTTGGGTCCATGATTCGTTCGATTAGAATTTGGCCGCCTTGTCGTGGAGCCTGTCGGTGAGCACGCGCAACGCGGTTGCGGCCTTATCGAGAGCTTCGATCGCTGCCGGCATGTCACCTTCTCGCGCCCCGATGACCAGCGCGGCCCTATGAACCTCCGCGCTGCGCCATGCGAAAAGCGCGTTGAGTGTAGCCGGCATCAGAGCCACCAATTCAGCCTCTTCGCGGCGCTTCTTGGCCATGGAGAGGATTGTGACGCCGTTAGGCGCTTCGATGTGGAGAAGCGTCCTGCCCTCAAGCACGCTCCATTCTTCAAGTTTGGTGGCCATGGTCTCCCTTTCGTTCCGGGGTTAGCGTTTCCCGGGAGGGTTGAAAGGCAGCCCAGCGAACTCAAACACGTCGCGCTCGCTGTTCATTTTCTCGGTGAAGCCGAGGCGGTAGAATCCCATCCCGTAAGGCGTCCACTTCCAGCCTTTCGCAATCGCTGCGTTGCAGATCGCAAGGTTGGATTCCGAAGGCCCCGTGCGGCACACGAGGTAGTTAAACCAACACTCCTCGGTCGTTGAAAAGAGGTCCACCGGCATACCCGAGCGGTGCAGCGCGAGCTTGTTTTTGTCGCCCCACGAAAACACGCCGGTCTTTGAGGGCCGCTTTCGTAGCGTCCCGTTTTCGAGCATTCGAGCAATCACCGCATCGGCCTGGCTGACGAGTTCCCGCGAACCGAAAAAATCCACGGGAACCGAATCCATCTTCGGGACGAAGATAATTTCAACATCCCCGACCAACTCCCGGCCCCGGCGAAGGGAACCGGCGATCTCGATGCGCGTGCAGGTCGGCGCGAGGGCCGAAAGAATCTCCTCGCCGACGGCCAGTCCGGCAGACCGCGGAAACTTTGGTTTATCGCTCATTTTTCGTTCCGGTCAGATCGTGCGTCCAAGGCAGGCTCTGGTTTTCTCGTACAATTCCCACCCGGAGTTGGTCTCATCATCGTCGAAATAGTCGCAGAGGTCCGATAGGATTTCTTCCTGCTCAGCGTTCTTTCCGCGCAGCCGGGAAACCTCACCGGCGAGGTAGCTGTTGATTTGGTCGGCGTTCTCGCAGCCGGCCGCTTTGGCTTCGTCGATGATGGCTGGGACTTCAGTTGTTTTCATGGGTAAAATTCGGGCCCTTTCGTTCCCCTATGCGGCGGGCTCGTAGGTCGCGGCGAAGATGTCTGGCTTGCACGGGTACAACTCGCCCTTCACGCCTTGGATTATCCAGTCCCCGGCGTCTGTCTTCATCACCCCTTCCAAGGTGCGAACGTACAGCGAATCGTTCGTTAGTGTGACGACGCCGGTTTCGAGTGCTGCTTGAAGCCAAGCAGGGCCGGGCGTCTGGTCTTTGCGAAGGAAGTGGAGAATCGAATCGACGTTGGTCGCTTCGATGACGATTGGCTTTTTGCGGAATTTCATAGGTGGAAAAGTCTGTCCTTCGTTCAGTCGGTTTGGGTGAGGGTTCATTTTTCATTCAGGATGGGTCGAGGTCGATGAACCGCTTCCCGCGACCGAGATCGACAATCTCAACCTTGAAATCGTCGTAGCTCGCCGATGGACCGGGCTCGGAAATCTGCACCGGCAGGTCGCCGTGCGTGGCAACCAATGCCTCTAGTTTTTGGATTAGTTCGGATGCCTTCATGTTTGTATCTAATTAGAAAAGCGGGTTTTCGCTTTCGCTGTATACGGTCGAAAGTTCGGGCTCGATCACCGCCTGAAAATCAAAGTGCTCCTGGCCCTTGTTGCGGTGGCCCGTGAAGCTCAGTTTTCCACCGATGGTCGCATTCTCCACGTTGGAGAGCACCCGTAGATTGCCTTTGTGGTAGCCCTGGCGGGGGTCGCGCCGATCCACGGTCGCGTCTTCCGGCCCGCGGCCGACCTTTGCGACAAAGTTATTCTCGCGGCAGAATTCTTTGAATTCGTCCACCGTGAGGGTGAACTCCACGCCGCGTTTTCGCGCTGACTTCTTCAGATTATTCCACAAATGGTGTTCCGGGTGTGCCGCGCGCCACATGCGATCCCGACAGGTGTGGCACACGTGGCGATCGCGCGCGGCCACACGGCGGCACTGATACACGATGCATTTGCCTCGCGCCGTTTTCTTGGCAGCCGTGACGGGCGTGGATTTCTCGACCTGGTGGGTGATCATGGATTGGGCCACATGGCATCGAGCACGGCCTGCACGCCGGCCCGGGTGTAGTGGTGAAGTTTATACCCGGGCAGAGTGATCGGGATAAGCCGTCCGGCCCGCTCGAGGTTTTCCAATTGGGCCGCGCCGCCGACGGCCACCAGCACCTCTTTGCGGCGGAGGTACATTTTGGCGGGAAGGACAGGTTTCTGGGAGGCTGAAAGAGGATCGGGCATCTTAGTAAGTTAATAATACGTGCTCCGCCGGGCCTTGAAAAGATCGCCCTCGACGTGGCCGAACGCGTCTTTGTGCGTGTAGCGGATGCAGTCGACGGGGTCTTTGAGAGCATTCCTTTCGCTGGTCTGCGGCGGCGCCACATACGCACTCATCGCCAGGTCACTTTGCGCGCAGTCGTCGACCACGTAGAATTTCGGGCAATTCTCCATCGTGATCGGTTGCCGGTCGTCGAACGCGAGCGCCATATTAATGAGCTGGATACCTTCGCCCACGCCGCATGAGCTTGCTTCGTCCCAATACATCGGCGGCAACACATGGCCTTCGCCGTCGATGGAAGTTTCCGCCATCAGATCAATGATGCTCGTGCCTTCGTCCATATTCGGCACGCGCTCGCCGCCCAGCCGGCAATCCATGCACCGGCGCTGCATCACCTCGGCGCTGGCGCTATTCCATTTCTTTTCAGCCGGGAGCCACACGTGACCCTCCGCGCCCAGAATCATCAGCTTGTAACGATTGATCCCGCCGCCCGCTTCAGTGCGCTGCGCCGGGCCTGGCCGCCAGTCCCATTTGCGCGCGCCGTCGCTTTCGGTGGCCTCGCTCGGGGAAACCGCCCACTCGTCGAAGGTCGGCAGATCCGGCCACTCGCGATAAAGGATGCGATGCCCCGCGGGCGTCACGAAAATCCAGGTCAAAAACCAGTTCTTGTCGAATCCGGGATCACAATACAAGTAACGCGTGCCACCCCTCGCCGCAATCGCGTTGAATTGCGCGCGGGTCATCTTGTGCGCCCGGCAGTAGCGCGGGAAAGCCGTGCCGGTCACCCGGTCGACCCAGCCGTAGCAACGCATTTTTATTTTACCGCTGCCCTCGCCCTCGACCGTCCCGCGGATTTCCTCGTGCGCGCCGTAGGGGTTCGTGCCCCAGTGAAACCACATCACGCGCGCCGCCTTTCGCCGGCACTGCATCACGTAGGGCATGTGACCAGGCGGGCACCCGGGCACGTGCACCACCTCGGGCGACAGCAGCACAGCCGGAAGCGTTTCAACGATCGCCCCGCCTTCGACCAGGCTCCCCACGGTCGCGGTGTATCCGGTCTTTGGCGTAAAAGCGAGGAGGATACGCAAGCGCCGGCCCTTGCCGCGGCGGAAGCGGGCGGTCTCGAGGAAAGGGAGCGGCACGAGCTCGTCGAACAGCACCCAGTCAAATTCGTAGCCTTCGAGGATGGAAAGATCCTGCTTGTAGTTGAAAAAGTAGGCGCGGCTCCCGTTGGGAAAGATGAACTTCTTGTTCGAGAATCCGGTGGCCTCGCTATATTGCACGTACACCGAATCGCCCTGGCGGCCGAGGCTGCGCCACTCCTTCGGGATGAACTGGTGCACGATCTTTTGCTGCTGGTTGATGCTCGTTTCATCCGTCTGGTGGAAATACGCGCCGCTGCGGTTGTCATTGAAGACGAGATCCTCCATCACGAATTTGTTCGTGAAGATCGTTTTCCCGGATCGGTTCTGCCCCAGGATGGCGAGTTCATCGAACTCCACCAAAAGGGCGCGGGCCTTTTTGAACGGCTCCGGTTCATACGCGTGCGGAATCCGCAGCGGATCGCTTTTTTCCAACGCGATCAAGTCCTCGCGTTTTGCGCGAAGATCCCGAAGCCGTTTTTGCGCTTCCTCCGGCCCATGCTGCTGGACCAGGGCCAACGCCTGCGCCCGCGTCGGCACGCGAAAGACCGGGTGCGGGGTCCAAAGCGACGGTGAGCTGGCGGCCGCGGAAGTCACAGGACGGGGGTCGGCGCCGCCCGAAGTTTGTACACGCGATCGTAAGGATCGTAGTCGATTTCCCAGTTCGCGCAGTCACGCATGAATTCGATGTCGCGCTTGATCGTTCGCGCGACAGTCCCAAAACGCTGCGCGACTTCCCACGCCGTGAACGGTGTTTTGCGACGCAGCAAAATCGCCAGGCAGCGCAGCCGTTCGAGCTGGTGGTGCGTGCCATGGGTTTGCCGGCTCATCGCCTGATTTCTCCTTCCGAAACCGCCTGCGCTTCCTCTGCGAAATTGTTCCACGCGGAGCATTGTTTCAGCCGGAACAGAGCTTCTTTGCTCAACAATGGGATAACATGTTTCCACGACTGCCGGCCTGTTCGGTGGCCGTTGAACATGAGGGTGAGCTGCGGCCGACTGATGCGCGCATACGCGGCCAGGTCGCCGACGGTCATCCCGTCGCGGCCGAGCTGCTGGTAGAACGCGACCAGCGCCGCTTCCTTGCCGCTCGCGGTGCGGATGATCATTCTCCGCCCTCCTTGCCGCCCAGGACGCCCGCAAGCTCTGCCTCCACATGCAGGCGTAGCCATTCCACGCGCAGGGCCATGTCTGGTTCGGCGGCGATGCGGGAGACGCACGTGAATTCCGCCCTCGTCATGCTGCCCATCGGGCCTGGCGGACAAAGGACGTAACGGATGAGCTGGTACACATGCGGCGCCATCGTCCGGGCCGCCGCGGCGAGCGCGCGCAATTCGTCTTCCTGCTCGATTTTAAGCAGGCGCACCGCATGGGCCGGATCCATGCAGCGCAGCCGGCAGAGAAAATCGTAGCGGATCTGATCATCGGTTCGAGGTATCATGCAGCGCCTTTCCGAAATGCGTCTTTGGTTTTGTTGTTCCCGTTGTCCGGCCGGGGCGCGGACGCCGCGCTGGCTTCCGCCTTGCCGATTTCGCGGAAATTCAAAAAGCGTTTTTCGAACCAGCATTTGACCACGCCCTCGCCGCCGTAGCGGCGTTTGAGCTGGCAAATCCATTGCTCCGGCATCCCCACGTCGAGCGTCGCCTGGTCGGTGCCGCGGCAGTCCTCGGGCGGCCGATACAGGGCGAGCACCCGGTCGGCGTCGTGAAACATCGCCTGGGACTCGCGGAAATCGCCCGCGCCCGGGAGTCGATGGATCAGGCGTCCCTCGTCGTCGCGGTGACCGGAGCGCATTTCTTTTAGTCCAGTCTCGTTGTATTGCGCCGCCACCATCAGGACGCACCCGAGTTCGCGCTGCAATGCCTGGAGTTCGTGACTAATCGCCGCCACCACGGCCTCGCGTTGTTTCCCGTTCCCCTTTTTCAGTTCGAATAACTGAAGGTAGTCGACAATCATCAGGTGCGGCGCGCCGTGCTGCTGCGACCACGCGCGCGCGTGCTGCGTCACGTCCTCGATATTGCGCAGCGGCGTAGCCGGCTCGTTCATGTAAACAAACAGCCGCTTGTCGGCCAACGCCTTCAACTCCTGCGCAGCGGCGTAATAGGGCAGCATGAGATCCGGGGGCGCCCCTTCGACGGCTTTCAAATCAACTCGCGCCCAATTGCTCGCGAGTTGATAGGCAAAACCGTTCACGCTGGTTTCGCGGGTGTAGGTAACAACGGTTTGGTTACGCCGCAGCGCGACCCCGGCCAATTGGCGCATGAGCGCGCTTTTGCCGTGACCGGAGCCGCCGCCAATCAGGATCACGTGATCCTCGGCGTCGCTGCCCATCGGCCGCAAGTGGCCGTCGAAGCGTTTGAAATCGGTGTAGATCCAACCGCTCCGGTCCTCGGTGCCCAGGTTGCGCCGTTCGACCGCATCGCTCACATTTTGGATCCGCTCGGCGAGCGACACCCCACCGTTGGCGTGCAGGACGCGCGACATGGCCGCGTTCAAAAAGGCGACTTTCGGAGAAAGCAGATCCGCAATGCCGCCGGTCGTGTAGTTGCGGGCCTGCTCGGCCAGGTCTCCGCCGAATCGTATCAACTCCCTCAATATCCATTGTTCGCGCACCTTGTCCAAAAAGAAGCGGGCCTGCGCGGTGGTCGGAATCATCTGGCTCACTTGGGTCAGGACCGGCAGCCCGCCGGCCTTTTCGAATTTCCGCGTGCTTTTCAACTCCTCGGCCACGCACGCCACATCCGTCGGCTGGTTCCGCGAATGCAGGGCCAGGATCGCCCGGTAGATCACCCCGTGCTTGGGGTCGTAGAACGACGCAGCGCAAATTTTTGCCTGCACGCACCAGCGGATCACCTCGGCGCCGTCGAGCATCAGGCACGAAAGCAAACCCTCTTCGGCTTCGAGACTGTGCGGCATGAATTCGGCGCTCATGCGGTCGCCTCCCCGGTCGGCGGATCTTCGTCGAAGACGGGCAACCCGCCGGTGTAGGCGTTGGGCTTGCTCGGGTCGAACAACGCGCCATTCCCAACGAAATTTTTCAAATCAGACGGCGCCCGCAGGTTCCCGGCAATCGCCTGCCGAATACTCTCCACGACACCGGGCCGGCCGTGCACCTTCGCCACGCGGACCAGCTCCTTCACGTGAGCATCAAACGTATGCACAGGAGGGATACGACCGTGACGCTGGCAGATGTAATCAACCCACGTGCGCCACTGATCGCGCAGAGGCACCAGGATTTCAGGCAGAGAACGATCCCCCTCACGCACCTCCGATCCCTGTGTGTCTATCTGTCTATCTATCTTTCTATCTATCTGGCTACTGCCGACGCTACCGGCGGGGCTGGTGGCGCCGGTAGTAGCGTCGCTAGTAGCGTCGCTAGTAGTGTCGCCAGTGGCGGCGCTCGCCTTCTTTTTCGCGCGCGCTTCGGCCGCTTTCTTGCCCCCTTCCGAGCCGCGGGTGCGCTGGCCGGTGTTGAACTTCTCCCACCCGAAAGGATAACCCCACACGCACAAGTCGTTGCGCTTCCACGCCCAAAGCCCGTTCCCTTCTTCGAGGATCGTCGAGTCCACCCGCGCGAGCATCATCCACTTGGCCGCGCTCCATTGCTTTGACCCGCGGATCAGGTCGCCGGACTTTTGGCCGGCGAGATAGCGAATCAGGTGGAACCACGCGCTGCGGTGGGCCTCGTCAGCCGTCGCCAAACGCTCGTCGTCCAGAGTTTCAAAATCGATCGAAAACCATGCCATATTGAGAGGAGTTTGGGCGGACTTGTGGCCGACTTGGGCCGATTTTTGGCGGACTTGGGCGCGTTTCCGTCAGAGAAAGTGCTGCTGTTCGCCCTTCGGCCGGCGGAGATCGAGTTGGGTCGCGAGCCATTCGGGCGTGAGCACGAGGTCGCCTGGCGCTCGCGCGAGGATCCCGTGGATCTCCTCGAACAACCCGGGAAAGTAGGGTGTATCCATAAGCCATTTACCGTAGCCGAATTTTGTGCGGTAGGTCGGCAGAACCGGCCGCGGTTTGCCGTAGCGGTCGGGCCAGAGGAAATCGACCGGCAGCGGATACTCGGTGAGCCAGCCCTCGGTTTGCACGTGGGTCCAGGGCGGGACGACGAAGGGGACCAATGGATCGGAGTCGGTCATACGAGGTCGGTGGGGAGAAGCTCTTTGCGCGCAGCATCATCGAGGGCGCGCGCCAGGGCAGCGTGCGCGCGGTCGAAGACCGGCGGGGTGTGGGTGCGTAACCAGTAGCCGAGCTGGTGGGTGTGCCGGGGCCAGGCACCAGGCCGGCGCCGCAAGAGCGCAAGAAAGGCTTCGCTGCGATCGTTGAGATAACGCGCGGAGTCGGTGCGCGACCAGCGCGCGCGGCCGTGCCAGGCGGCTTGCAGATTTTTGCGTGCGGCGGTGACGTGCGCGGCTTCGCCAAGGACTTTGAGGGGGGCCGTCATTGGGATTTTACCATCGGCCCAGGCGTCGCGGCAGTCGGCCGACGTATTGGAGCATTCCGGAGCCGATATTCACGGCCTCGAGGATCATGCCCGGTTGAAAATTGCTGTTGTCGCGCACGCGCACCGGCCGCTCCCGGCTCAGCCAGTAATTCACCTTCTGCAGTAGCCACGAGGCGGTTGGAGCCGTGCCGGCCGGCACCTCGCGGCAGATGAGGAGTTTAGTTTGCGGAGAGTCGACGCGGTGGAGCGGTTTGCGCACAACCATCAAAAGCGCCTTGGGTGGCGGGCCTGGCGGGACCGCTGGGTGGCCGCCGTTGGGTTCTGCGGGCCTGGGTTTGTATTTGTCGGAGGCTTCGCCCTGGGCGAGTATCGCCTCGATTTTGGCCAGGCCGGCGGGCGTGAGGACGACGGCGGAACTTTCGAACTGGAAGTGCACGCTGGGCTCGAGATAGCGCTGGCGCATCTGGCGGAGCCGGGTGCGGCTCAGTCCGAGCCGCAGCGCGACATTGCTTTCCCAATACAGGGGATCCGGCGGCGCCGGCTCGTTCGAATTTTTCACCATGGGAGTAATGAGCGGCCGGCCCGGTGGGTTCCGGCAATTGGTTCCGCCACGCCGCAGCCAACCCGTCGACGGGCGCTCTGGGGCTGCGCGGCTTGTTTCCCGCGCGATTGGTGGCGTTTAGCTGCGCCCCGACGGCCGTGCGCACGGCCTC
>Ga0193742_1002120_pt1 | contig 11528 bp, 11 predicted proteins | sample L2c1metaG_FD_165511 | JGI IMG/M metagenome (GOLD analysis project Ga0193742, IMG submission 165511) | Soil microbial communities from a riparian zone of the East river system, Colorado, United States - L2c1 | ecosystem: Environmental > Terrestrial > Soil > Riparian zone | place: USA: East River... | reverse complement strand
GCCCAGTCAAAATCCCATCTGATGGGATCGAGCGTCACCTATTTGAGGCTATGTTTCTCGACAAACACGACGATTGACCACTGTCAGGAAATTTCAGCTAGCCCAGCCTAGCCACATCTTGGAATTCTAGGTCGTCATCGAGAAACTCAGATGTGAAATGTTGCTTCACCAGTCTGCTTAAATCTATGCTCATCGAGAAAATGTATATCCGTCACGAAATTCTAATTTGTAATACTGGCATATGAATCTATTAAATCTAGGCTGATCGAGATAAGGCTGCAAATAATGTAAATCTACTGAATCCAGCTCCAACCATGTATCCCACTAAACCTAGTACCCATTGACGAAAAGCACTTTACGAAGGTCGAGACTGAGGAGAAGAATGTCAATGAACAACGTAGAGCATGAATATCAAGAAAACCGGCATGCCTTAAGACTACTTTGGAGGTCTTGATACTTCTGATAACAGAAACAATTCCATTAAAAGTTGTTCAACAATTCCGGCATGAATTAGGACAAACCTTCTTTTCATCAGAGGAGAGATTGTCGTAGTAGGTCTTGAATTCCACTGTGGTTCCAAGTGGATTAGATTGAATCCAGTCTTGAGCACAAAGATTCCTGAGAAGGCGAAGTAAGCGCAGGATCCAGCTATTTCGCAGAATGAACATCACCTCGCAGTGTTCGATGATCCTGGTCGCATTTTTCCAGGCTTTCTTGATGGACCTGGTCTCTTTGTCGTATCTGTTGTCGAGGAAATCTCAATTGAGACTGCTGAGTCGAAATCCATTGGGGGAAAAACAAAAGACCCGTGATTGACATTGCTAGCATTGCCCAACTGAGTACTGGGAAGAGTGTTGGATATATTTATATCTGCAATTTTCGCATCAGGGCTTTGGACTTATGTAGAGATCGGTACATACCTTGAGAATCACCAGCTCTGACAACGGCCCCGTCTGTGTTAAGAGCGGGGTCAAATTGGAAAGTGGCTGCATCAACTGATTGCTGACGACATTCATGATCAGTTTGGACAGTTGCGGAAAGTGGCTTCAACGACAGGGGATTAACTAACTGTGTAACAACTCCTGAGCAGATAATGAGGTATTTTAGTAACGACATACGTACACGTGGCATACTCTTGCTTGGAAATGATGCACCATCAGGTGGACTTGCCGCCTGGGAGGAATTGGCAGTCTTAGCTGCTCCATCTTTGACGACAGCATCAAACGAGGGCGGTGTGGCAGCGACGACAGGAGTGGGAAACTCCTGAGTCATCACGGCAACAGCAGGAACAGAATCAGAGACAGCTAAAGCAGTAGTTGGGCCTGTAAGTACTTCATCTTGATCGACAGAAGCCAGCATTTCGTCTGTAGGAACAGGGTTGGCAGGAAGGTCATTGGGATGATCAGAGGCAATATTCGCAGGAAGGTTCGGATATATGAACTCTTCCATGTTGGGAGGAGCAGCGGTATGAACTGTGACAATGGTAGGGAGCGTTGCAGGTTGAGTACGTTGAGTGACGGAGGAAGGACATGTATTGGCTGGGGTTACGGTACTGCCAGAATCAATAGGAGGGAAGTTGGTTGCGTTACTAACAACATTGCTGGACGGTACAGAGTCGATATCAATTGGTGTTGAAGAAATACTTTCAGTCTTCGCTTTCTTTGAAATCTGGCCAACAGAGTCTCTGCGTCGTTTCATCTGCGTCAACGAAGAATCAGAAGGTTCCAACTTTACCCCTTGAAGGTTATTTGAAGCCCAATTGGGATAATTGTCGGTGGCAAGCTGCTCAGCCTTCCAATCGAATTCACAAAGGCCAAGTTCGGGAAAGCGCCGACACATTTCGCGTCGATAATGGGCGGCTACGTCTAGATCAGCTTTCCCCCAAGACCTGGGAGCTTTAGCAGCCCCTAGGAGCTGGTTCCAAATAGATCGTGCAAATTTACGCATCTCACTGGCGCGGAAGCCATCGACAACAACCCCATGTGCATCTTCCACGTAGCGTAATGAGACATTGAGGCCTGATGGTGCTCGACCCCTGTTTTGTTGGGTTGTGAACGCATTCGACTGGTTAACTCTTGTGATGCCTGATGTTTCCTTCTTCCGGTTAATCCAATCCTTCCTAAACCAAAAGCGCACCTTCGGGTAGTCGTTATGGTTTAGAGGCTGATCCAAGGGTAGATTGGAGGCTGACATAGAGGTTAGTGCAGAATTTGCGGACATGGATGGAAGGTTCGCCGGCTGCGTCTGGACTGTTGTTGCCAATACTCCAGGCAAACTCTGTGCAAGAGTGTGGTAAAGATCCCTAAAGGTTATTATGATTGTGAGATTGATGAATGCTTGTCGAATGAACATACTTTATGGTGGACACCTCAGTCTGGAGCACAAGATTTTGTCGTTTGAGCTTCCGGTTTTCCTCTTCCAAGAGTTCAACTTGATTGCGATCACGGCGTATACCATAAGGATGGTAGGATTGCTTGGCATGGTGCTGGCCACCCTCACTGCTTGTCGTAGTGGTCAAGTCACCAGAGTTCTAGGATGGATTATGAGAAGGGAGGTTATAGGCACAGATACAAGGGAAACGTACACTGGGGACATAGTAGCGGCGGGAAGAACTGTGGTCATAATCAGACAAAATGGACCTTTGCCTGTGCTGCTGCTGGCGTCGTGTCTTCTGTGGAGAGACTCCCAGCGGTATGAAGGGTTTCAGGAGGTGAGAGGCGCTGTCACTCCCACCGTCATAGTCAGATTCCTGAAATGCGTCATCTGAAATATCTAATTCTATTGAGCTCATTACCATGCTCAATAGTGCCAATAGCAGTTGTTGCGATATGTGCAAGCAGCAGAAAGTGAGATCACACGATTCAGATTCTTGTCACAGTTAGTCACACTCGCCAACACGCCAGGAAAACAATTTTTTTGTGGAATGTTCTTACAACAAGGAGGGTATCGAAAAGTACAAATCAAGATAGGGACCATAACTGTCCGAGAGGAAGTGGGCTCTGCGATGAAAAGAGAAAACAGTTGATACAATAGGAAGCCGCAGCAGGACAATGGAGAAGGTGGTAATATAATGAGAAGTAATCAGACAACTAATATAATTCAGCGTCTAGCTCAGCATCATCCAAGCTTTATAAGAACTCACCAGGGAGAGATCGTTTAACGCCTCGTTTCGTGGTGTGCTCTTCAGGAAGATTCGTAAGTATGCTGTTGAAAATGTCGATCATCTTCTGGTGGTCGATTTGTGAGTTGGCATAGGAATCAGTCCCAGGTGGAAAGGCAGCCTCTTTAAGTTGACGAAAACCTGGAAAGAGCGGTGAAAAGAATGAGTCCATCCTCTTGATAATGGCGTCGTCAAACACTGTCATGTGACTGATTTTTATACGGCCCATTTTTGCATATGAACTTTTGATACAGCGCAAGTCAAACCACTCTCGCATAGGAATGCTGCGGTGAGCCTTGAAATCAACCTCCTCTCGCCAGCTACCATTTGGCCCTTTGAGCATCGTACCACAGTAGAACATGACATACATCAACGACTCAAGGTCGTATTTTGCATGGTGGATACCACCAGCGTTGTCATCCAATAAAAGGGCGATCGCCATGAATGGTGGTGTACCCTGGGAGGTAACATTAATTATTAGTGCATATGGCATCTGCATACTAGGAGACCTTACCGTGCGTTGGCCTATCTTTGACTTCTGCGATATCGAGGCAGCATAATCAAAATCAATGAGCATACCCTGACGTGGCCCGTCTTCCGGCTGGCTGTCATGATGAACGAGAAGGATGTTATTGAAGCTGATATCACGGTGAATGATGCCCCGTTTACAACATTCGTGATGCGCTATTGCGGAATACTATAAGCATATGATGAATAAAGATGGTCATGGACATACCAACAGCGACATCTCGAAGGGCTGCTACAAGCTCCCCTAATGACGTGAATGTTGATAAATTTTGGCCGACAGGGGTTAAGATCAAACGGCGATGGAGACGATATGCAGACTCATCAGAGAACCCATGGCGAATCCATCTGGTATTGTCATCGCAAAATCGTTGTCTCGAGGGATCTTTAGAGTCATGGACTTGTACAGTCCCACCCCAGATGAGTGTTGGAACACCTGGAATACCGTGCAGCTTTGCCAGATGCTGCCTCTCTGCGTCGGCACGACCCTGCTGAATCCATCCATCCTTGATGATACATAACTTCCTACTTCTATCCATTGAGTCAATTGCTGACCAAACTCGTGTTGATCTCCCAACAATTCCCCGAACAGCGTGAACGGTGGATTTGACTTGGTAGACTCTGCCATTGCCGGAAATCGTGCTGATTTCACCATCACGGGAGGTGGTCATGGTCGGGTCAAAACCAGTAGTCTCATCTTCTGCAAACATGAGGGCAACAATGACGCGTATGAGACTGAGAGCGTGGTATTCTCCCTGTTGACGATGACAGATTTCCGACATGGCCTGCCCTTCACGGTCGGTGACAAGAAAGTAAATCTTCTCCGAGCAAACCGCCAGGAAAGGGACGAAGCGGCGGTTGTGTTGGGTGCAAAACATCAAATAGGTCTTGTTGTTGATCGTCCTCATCATATCGGCATGCAACTTAGAGCGCGAGGTGACCTCGGCCACCCCATGTACACTCCTCCAATCGAAAGGGGTGAGCATGTTTTTGATAAGAACAATGTCAGGTTTGCGTTGAAGCTCGTTATTAGGAAGAACATTGTTACAGAATTGCGCAGACCAGAACCGCGGAGGGTTGAGATGGATGTTGGTTACAGAAGTGATATTATTTGCAATGGCATTGAACCAGTTTTGCACAGCAACTTCTGTATAGGCGACGGGAGGAAACAACACCTTCTTTTGTGCGTCCCAGACATCCCCGAGCTGCCGAAGAAGAGTTTCGTCGACGGTGAAGGGGAGACAGGAATCAGGGAAAATGATATTGGGAAGGTCGACAATTTTGGTTGGCCTGAGCCCATCAAGTTCAATTGCAAGATAAGTCCCCATCTCTCGAGCAGATACATTTCCCCGTTTTGGAGCCGCTGAGGGCAAGTAATGTCTGTAGGACGCAATTCTGCGTATCACGGGTGTCGACGATGGGACTTGATAGAGGGCTGGTTGGTTTTTGGAGCGGTCAGGAGTGCCACTGAGGGAAAGAGACTCCCTGGTTTGCACCCCTCCCAGGTCAATGATATTTGATTGCTGGTTTGAGGATTTAGTAGCCTGCCGGTGAGATGGTCGACTGGGTCCTGGGGGAAAGTCCTGGGGGCTGTCCATGCCAAAAGAGGAGTCGTAGGAGTAAACACTACTCCAGTCTAAGAGGTTGTCGTTGGGCAAGGAATGGGAGAGGACGCCAGGTTGAGTGGGGGAAGGTGGCATTGTTGACGATAAGTTTAAAGGTTAGGTAGGTGCACCAAACAGTCGGAATTGGTGTTATCGATTGATATCACTCAGATAACATAACAGATAACATATGCAGTTCCATTCACCTCAAATAATCTATCATACTGTGGTATACTACTCATTTTCGGGAACTTGCTCCTCCACACCTCCTAAACAAGCAACCTCTAGACCTGGTTTCTCAACAACAAAATACCGTTGAATGGAATCTCCACCAAATGGTTGGTGTGGGACCATAGCAATTACCGAACTGATGTATTTCACACCGATCACCATGAGGCTGCCTTGACCAAGGTAGGTGCAAGATCGAAGGGTGTTGTATGAAATGTTGAGTAAGGTTTGGTCGGGCGAAGAAAAGCGTGACACCATTGCGAGTGTCACCTCCGTGTTGTCCTCAAGCTGCAGGCGAAAATAGTATTGGACTTCAGCAAAGATATCATGACTTGTTTCAGGTTTTCTGATCTAAATACGGTTTAAATGGTATATTGGAGAAAGACTGACAGGGATCTCACCATGACATTCCGTGCCATCCGAACCTTTTCAAGTGGTCTAAGCTTCTCTTTCCAGGCTGATCGGGCAACTTGGCCATTTGGTAAGCGTAAGCGTGCCCATCGTGATATTTTTAGAGACCAGTTTGGGGGCATATCAATACCGCAAGTATCCCGAAGATACAATTTGAGGGCCTGACATTCTGCATCAGTCATATATCTTGCAGTTCCTTCTCGAGCCCTCAATAGAACAAAGCCATCACCCAAGTCCTTCCCCCCTCTAGGAATTGGATTTTCAGGTTCCTCCAAATCCGGAAACATGGCTTTGAGTGCATTGACCTGACACCTTTGCAACCCACGTTGTGAAAGGTTGGCATAAGGATGGACATGGGATCGGATCTCCTCACCCAGGTTACCTATTGTCCGCTCCATGGTCCATTGCGATGAACATATTAATGGCCCAAGGCGAATGACCTCTAAAGCCAGATGTGTTAAAGCATGGATGCTTTGACGCACAAAATGAAGGCGGTCTGTTCGGCGCTGGTAATAGAGTAGCTCAAATTCATGAGCAAACTCAACTAATGCCTGATGACCTTGTTTGAGATCGTTGGTCTTGATCTGATGCTGATTGATAATACGGACAGCAAATACCAGCTTGCAAAAATGCTTGTAATATATCTGTGGAAGGACATTATAAAAAACACCTGGTCCAAGACCATAGAGGTAGAGCAGAAATTCCCAAGCCTTGTAGCCACTTGAAATCTTTTCTGCAGGATTACGTGGAGGGCGGTCAAATGAACCAGGAAGGTATGGGGTGGCAGCAGCAACATCTCTGCCATGTGCTTCCCACTTATCCCCATGCAGGACAGCCCAGGGCCAGGTTGACCGGCTGTCATTTTTGTCACAGTCAAAAGTCCCCCGCCAGAGAGGAATCAGAAGATCAGGAATGTTCAATGATTCCAGATGCATGATATCAGACCCAAAACATGATGGCACAGCAACTTTATGGCGAGGGTCTAGACCAAGAAAAATGCTGGGTTTGCAGATCCCTGTCTCTAGACGCCGTTTCTTGTATTGTCGTTCATTTGGAGATGCCATAAGATACCGGAGGTTTTCCTCATAGAGCTCAGGTGAACGCAATGGTGGGTTTTCATAGCTGTAGTCATCGTGACTGCATCCTTCAACATTGTAGTTGTGTGGCTTATAGAATGCAGGATAATAGTGTGAAATTCCAGGTTTGTGACGACCAGTTGCGGAACAATATATGCGACAGCCATTTTTTCCATGATGACCCACAAGTCCATTCAGATAGGTCATACCAGGACCATCAGCAGTACCCAATGCAAAGAATAGTTGTGAAATTTCCACAACATCATGGAACGCATCCCAGATAGGAAGCCCTTCCTTTTGGAGGGCTGAAACATGGTGCAGACCTGGAAAAAGAAAGGAATCGACAATCTTGGGCTTGTTGGGGCCTGGGATAATACCTCCAATGAGAACATGTTTCTTCTGATACCGAATACTGGGCGCAAGATCCATGATGACCCAAATGTAGATCCAGCAATCTGACTGTTTGTATCGGTAAAGCTGAGCTCCATCTAATGAGAGCATCAACACCATGTCGGTGTCTTGAACTCGACCATCTCGCACTGCATCAATGTAATCCGACCCATAAAAGTAATCGTCATAAGTGGGAAGGATTCCACCGTTTGCCTCCAGTAATTCCAGGATTGTGGCAGTAACCCTCCGTCGATACAGCATTTGTTCTGCACTTTCCTTATCCCTCCAAAGTGCCTGCAGTTGCGGTCCAAGGAGCATGGTGTGGAATGTCTGTCTTGCCTTCTTGGTGATGGGATCACGCCGTGGCTCGCTGCATTCCGGACATGTGTTAAGTTCAACAAAAGGACCAGTGTATGCTAGGCAGCTCTTGATGCACATATCATGTTCAATTGATTCAACTCCTGTAATCTCCACAATTCGGCGCTTCATCTGATCGTAGGTGGGTATGTCATCATCAGGATGGCGTCGTATGATGGCTCTTCGTGCAGATGTATAGGTCTGTTGAGAACTATTAATTGTGGAGAGAAACAAGTCCAATCCGAGGCGAAGATCTTGTGACGTAATATCTGCAGGACATGTTGGAGGGTTTCGTAGGCGGTGGAGAGCCTCGGGATCGAGCTTGGATATCCCGTCATCCAACGAGGCCCCTTCTAAAGCCCGAATGAATTCCATGGCTTGCTTGATGTGATCTAACTTCGCCAATGCAGAGAGTTCATCGAGATCAATATCTTCATATTGAACTGTGTTGGGAATCTCTCCCAGAAACGTTGGGTCATAAGGCGCAGCTGAGTCCAGAGGTGCCTGACCTGAAATATCTTCCAGGCTGCCAGGTTCAGGTAACCGGGACTCCTCTACATCATCTGTAGGTGTTTCGCGGTCATTTTCTTGAGTCTCGTCGGTTCCATCTCGTTCCAGATCCCTTGGAAAGGTTGTCGTATCCGTCGTGGGCCTGTTCTGTTTCACAGGTGAGTAATTCCAGTCTTTGAGAGGCGGAAGTGTCAAGCCTTACATCTGTAGGCGTTTCGCAGTCATTTTCTTGAGTCTCGTCGGTTCCATCTCGTTCCAGATCCCTTGGAAAGGTCGTCGTATTCGTCGTGGGCCCGTTCTGTTTCACAGGTGAGTAATTCCAGTCTTTGAGAAGGGGAAGTGTCAAGCCTTACACTAGTTTCAGCCTTGGACTCCGGAATATTATTGAATGTCGCCTCCCTCTGATCAATCTGTGCCGATGATGATGCCAAAAAGCCTCTGAATTCAGCTGAAAAGGACTCCTCATGTCGGTGCTTCCGGTGTCTGTTGAATGTTGAAAGAGACACAAGCTTTTGCAAGCCCTTGCAATTTGCCCGGCAACCGCATATGTGTTTTCTACTCTTCGTTCTCGGTTCTCTATGCAGGTTTATCATGGGTAACTTGGAATGAAGGGATAACCACTTTTAGATGGCAACGCGCAAGTACTTGATCAGCGCTCAATCAGCTTGTACGGTTTGTGGTGTCAAGGCATTCAAAATACCAGTGCCATGCACAAGGTGAGCACAACAGTTATGGCTGCGGCTTAGAGGTGGCTCGAGTCGGATTAAAATTAAGATTAATTGATAATCAATCGATATCAATCTCTTGAGATAAACAGAAAACAGATATGTATTGAAAATTTGAGATATCGAAAGCCGTGAAGCATAAAATCACAACGTAAACACACGAAGCACCTCCTGCTTTTAAGAAATTCCACCCGAGCGTGCATTTGGATGTGTGAATGCACGAGAATAGTCTGGTACATATAGAATCAGGTGGGCAGAGTGTATACATGTGCGGTACCAGCTTTCTGCGATCAAAGAAATATGTTAAGACGTGTCACTCAGATATGGATGTAGATGGCTTACCATGGGCTTCACAATCCTCCCAGTGCTGTAATTTGTACTAAAAAGACTTCTTTCCGGTGCGATGAATCTTGCTCCGGCGAACTGACTTCCTGAGCGCTTGGCGGTATAGATCTTGCTTGCGAACTGAGGGTGGAAATACGGGCCGTCCAGGAAGGAAATACGGGCAGGGGCCAAGTGGGGAAGATTTTCGGGGGGTAGATGTTGTGATGACCAGGCCTTTGAAGATAGATGGGGGGGTATAGGTTCCGGATGGCTGGACAGGGACAACAGAGATTGCGGAAGGCGAGATTGCAGAAGGCGAGACTGCAGAAGGCAAATCATCGATGGCCCCTTCGTCTCGTCGGGCCTCCTTACAGGAGTGCCGAAAACGAACTGTGTCTGTGGCAAGAGGAGACAATGATAGATTGATTTTTTCAGGTTGATTTTCGTTGTTGAGATTAGCGAAGGAAAAGGTCCGTTGAAGAGGCATGTAGAAGCAATAGTAATATGGGGGAGAGTGTCGGGTTTGTCTGCAGTATTCGTGAGTCTGGTCGACACGTTGACAAAGTTCTAAGTCGACATCAGTCAGCTGCGTCAGGCAAATAGTTACGATTTACAGGAATTTGAGTTGATGTTCGACATAATTGAAATATTGATGCATGATGATACATGCGATGTAGAGGTAGAACGTTAGAACTCGAAGAAACTCGAAAAAAACGATGTGAAGTATCAAGTGAGACCTGGGAAATCGATCAGTTGCGATATAAATCTTGCTTTCTCGGCATGGTCAGATCCGGTCAGAACCGACTTTGACTGGGCTTGACGGTCCGCGAACGGAAGGCCCAGCAAACGCGATTTCTTGCGATGCAAGTCTAACTTGTTCATTTGCGGCGTTTTCCGAAAGTCACATGATCCGACAAACATGCTGCGTCAATAGCATTCACTGCAATATAGTTTCGGGAATTTGAGTCATTTTTTGGCTACAATACCACCCATTACTCTATCTCCTCATCCACCATCGAGAAACGACATGTAGTGCCAGGAAAGGGTAGGAAGTAGCAAATATATATGGCATGCAAATGGCATGGTCGGTTGGGGTCAGGGGTTTGGTAGTAGCGGTGTTATACTGTCATATTAATTGGTTATTGTCAAGTCTCTTCCTCTGTTTTCCATGAGTGACTATAGAACTTGAAGCTTGAGGCTAGAGACGGTTGGAAAGCTGGAACGCTTGGCCGTGGGAAGAGCAAATTCGTACAGCCACTGACGACGCTATCTCTTGACTATTATCATCATGTCGGGTGAAAGACCATCTAAGAGACATCGCGAAGATGAAGTTGCTCCAGTTTTCAAAAGGAAGTTAGTTCATTTATCGGGCCCTCCATCACCATTGTCGATGGACATGGATAAAAGCCTTGATAGCCGGATGGCAACGACAGATGCTGGAACAAGGTGAGCAGCTGAACCCTATTGTCCTATCCTACATTCATTGATATCGTCATTCGCCACTCAGAATGGTCCCTGGAGTCAGTGTCGGGCGCGCACCTGCCATAGCAGTTGCGAGTACGGAAGCACACAGACACTCTCCTCTAATTCCTGTACCTGCTTCAGCATCGATACCTCACGTGCTCAGTCAACTTGGTTCCGTTAGTATCCCAGGACCACTTGCAGAAAATCCACCCACGGTCGGCATCCATGTTTCGCTCACGATCGTCGTCACTAATTACGCTCGTGCAGCACATGTCTCCGAACACCCGTAATCCAATCTCCGTCTTCCAAGATGCTCACGATGTACGCCTCGATCACCCGATGTTTAACATTGCCAACAGCGTAAGCATCTTTCTATTGGCCCGAAACCAGTCTACTGATAGTTCTATCATTGTGTCAGATCCACTGGCATATGCCATCCAATACCGATCGAAATGAACAATCGAGATCTCGAATCTTAGTGAGCATGTACCGTCTTCGGAGTGGGACAAACGTCGCTAACAACTAGTTGATAGGACGCACTACGTGAGAAACTCTTGCCACGTGCTGAGTTTGCAGAATACGATGCCGCATCTCCTGCTCCACGCAATGCATGTACGAAGAATACTCGCGAGGCAATCCTTGATACACTACGAGTGTGGGCAAGGGATAATACGGCTACCAAGGTATACTGGCTCAATGGGATGGCCGGAACCGGCAAAACCGCAATCGCTTACTCATTCAGTGAAATCCTCGA
>Ga0193742_1002119_pt1 | contig 11530 bp, 7 predicted proteins | sample L2c1metaG_FD_165511 | JGI IMG/M metagenome (GOLD analysis project Ga0193742, IMG submission 165511) | Soil microbial communities from a riparian zone of the East river system, Colorado, United States - L2c1 | ecosystem: Environmental > Terrestrial > Soil > Riparian zone | place: USA: East River... | reverse complement strand
AAGCAGCCGACACCAGCAGGTCGGCGGCACAGTCACGCCCACCCCCCGCGCAACACCCACCACACGATCAACAAACGAGAGACAAGATCAACCCAACATCGCGCGAAAGGCCGAGGCTAGGCCTATGGCGCACGCCACCAATAGGATTGCCGCCATTGATCGGCACCATCTTGGCCAGCAGGTGTACGAGTTCCAGCGGTATTAGCGGGCGCGACACACATATCCCAGCGCGATGAATGATCAACGATCAGCGGGTGGATGGCGGGCAGGCCATCCTCCTTGCGGAAGCGGCGCAGTAGCGACTCGGCCGCGCACCGGTACTGCGTCGGCTTGAGGCCCAATGCGGCCGAAGCGCGGCGCCAGGCATGGATCTCCGGCACCCCAGCATTCTGCCCGCGCCCGGACGTTGGACGGCATCGCTACTCCTGCACGTCAGGGTCGAGACCGAACCTCTCGCGCTCGATAGGCGTGAGAGTGTGGTCGGTGTACTGTTCGGCGTTGGCGATGAGGGTCGGCACATCGCTCGGCAAGGTCCACGTGTGGATTGTGTTGCGCTCGGTCGTCGCGACGAGGTGCCGACTGTCCGGAGTCCAGTACAGGTCGAGAACGCCGTGGGGTACGTCGAGGACCGCGAGTGCTTCGCCGGTCAGGCCGTTCCACAACCGGACGTACCTGTCACCACTGGAACTCGCCAGATGGCCGCCGTTCGGTGACCAGCAGAGCTGGTTCACCGGGCGGGCGTGACCGATGCAGACCGCTAGCCTGCGGCCTGTTTCCGCATCGTGTACGTGAATCTTGTCGTCGGCGACGGCGATGACCTGTGGGTTGGCAGGCCAGCAGATGGCGGTGGGTCTCTCGATCTCGGTCGGGAATTCCAGTTCCTGTTCTCCGGACTCAGCCGACCAGATGGAGATCGAGTACGGCTTGTTCGGACCGGCGATGCGAGTGCTGTCCGGCGACCAGGTCAACGGTCCGTCCTCGGTGGGTCTTCGTTCGATCTTGCACACTCGTCGCTGGTCACGTGGCGACAACACGGTGAGAGTGCCTGCCTGTCTTTCCCAGAAGTCATGATTCGAACTGAAGAACAGCCTGCCGTCAGGTGACCATTCGATGCGCGTGCCTCCGTGGGGGAAAACGTTGCGGTCGAAGCGAACGACGACCTCATGGGTGTGCGCGTGCCACACCTCGATGGTCGTCGCGTCATAGCTCACGATGAGATCGCCTTGTGGTGACCAGGCGTTCGTCCCGATACCGCCGACTGGGTCAGGATGCTCCCGTAGCTTGAGCATGTCATCGGCACGGGGTCCCACGATGTGTAGCGCGGTGCGGTTCCTCGTGACCAGACGGGTGCGGTCTGGAGACCACCCCACCCGTCTGTGGTAGCCACCGGCCGTATGGGCAACGAAATCGGCTTGTGTGTCCCAGATCGCGATCGTGCCGAGACTTTCTCTGCCGGCGATCCAGACGCCGTTGTCCGACCACACCAGGGGGCCGTCCGCGTCGATGTCGATCTTCCGTTTCGCCGTCGGCTTCAGCGTGCCGGGATCCCAGAGTTCTATCCGGGTGTCAGAGGGGTTCCCGTCGATGCACACTGCCAGCGTCGATCCGTCGGGCGACCACGCTATTCCCCGTGCGCCCTTGGCGCGACGTTGAGCGCGGATCTGTCCGGTCAGGTCGTACACGACAACGGAAGCATGGGGGTTCCGAAACTCGTAACGATCTTTGATCGGTGTGCAGATCAACGCCAGGAGTTGGCCATCAGGTGACCAGCTAAGACACTTCGGCCGTGCTCCCGCGTCGATCGACGCCGTCTCCGTCTCGGAGCCGACTGCGACAACCACGACCTTGTCTTCGCCCAGAAAAGCGATCTGCTCGTTGTCGGGCGACCACACCGGTGTGCTGAGCTCCGGTGCGGAAAACGAACGGGATCTCAGGTTCGTGCCGTCGGGAGGTTCGAACAGCGAGATCATCGTCGCCTCGCGGTAGTCCGTCATGGCCAGGTCGTGTCCTGTCGGCGACCAGCAGTAGTGCGAGGGCTGGCTCGACCGTTGCGCTCTCGCGATGAACTCGAACTTCAGGTTGTCGGTGTGCCAGAGCGAGGACGTGTCGCCGCCTTCGAAGATCTGCACGCGGGCACCGTTCGGCGACAACGTGGCCTTCGTAAGACTCACCGGCGTGCTCGCGTAGTCGACCAAGGATCCGGTGCTGTCCCAGAGGCAGGCCGAGTCGTCCTCGGCCACGCTGATGAGCCGGTCTTCGCCCGGAATCCAGGCCATGGCGGCCACCTTGCTGGTGTGGCCAAGCGCGAGCCGGGTGACCGTCGGTGCTTCGACCATTCCCCACAACGTCAGCACCGCTGCGGGTGATGGTGCGATCTCGGTGACCGCGGCCAGGGCAAGGGCGATGGCGAGCGGGCGATCGCGTTCCCGGAGCTGTTCGGCGCGCGAAGCCACGTCCGTCGCGCGCCGGTCCAGCTCCTCCTGCTGCGCGGATTGGGAAGCCACGACGAACTCGGCGACAGCGGTGGACTTCACCGCCAGTTCGCGTGCCTCGTCCAGTACCCGGCCACGCAGCAGGTCATCCATTCGGCCGGAGTTCGCCCAGTCCTCCGCACGCTGCACGATGAGCGCGTTCCTGCGGAGGCGTTGCTCGTTGGCCGCGATGAGGTCGTGGAACCGGCTCCACTGCCGCAACAACGCGTCGTGCGCGAGGTCGAACGCCGTCCCGTCGTCCACATCGACGATCAGCCTGCCCGCCCGGAACTCCTCGACGATCCGCTGACCGCCGGGATCCAGGTCGTGCACGGGAACACGCTGCCGGACGGCGTCCCGGCCAGCCCAGCCGACGAACCGGAGGAGAGTCTCGTCGATGGTCCCGGTGTCGTGGACGGCACTCAGGTCCTCGTAGATCTCTTCCGCGTGCCGGGCGATCGCGCCCGCGACGCGCCCTGCTCGCTCGTACGCCGCGACGCTGACGCGCCGGTCGCCGTTCAGGTCGTCGGTGAGTCGCTGGAGCAGGTGCCCGACGAGGGGGAGGGCGTCCCCGATCATGGCCGCGGCGATGATCTGGTCGACCAGGCCGTCCTCGAAGGAGATACCCGCCGCCTCGGCCGGCCGCACGATCGCCTCCTTCAGCAGGCGCGGTTCCAGGGAACCGATGGCGACAGGAGTGCCGAGCAGTGGTTGCGGGAACGAAGTCTCGAACTCCGCCAGTGTTTCCGGCCTGAGGGCGATCAACACCCGCAGTGCGGGGTGCCGTGCCAGGACGTCCCGCAGCAACGCGATGAACAGCTCGCGCTCGAGTCGAGGCGACTGGGTCGCGACCTCTTCCCACTGGTCGATCACCAGCAACAGGCGGGACTTCGCGCCCTGGAAGGTGACGAGGCGGGTGTACAAAGCCCCGAGGCCCGCCTGCCCGGCAGGTTCACCGTCCCGCAACCGGACAGCCTCATCCCGCAGCAGTCTGGCGAACCGTTCTGCCTGGCGGTGCCCGTCTGCCGCCGACTCCGCCAACGCGTTGGCCAGCGACAGGAACGGATTGCCGCCGGGTTCGACCGGACCGATGACACCCCACCGCGCCGATAACCGCGGTAGCACCCCCGCGAGCACGAGCGAGGACTTCCCGCTGCCGGATGGGCCGACCAGGGGGACGAACCGCTGCACCGGGTCCTTGCTCCCGCGTTTCAGCCGGTCCAGCAGGGCGCGGGACTCCTCGTCCCGGCCGACGAAGACCTTGGCGCGGTCCGCGGTGAACGGCTCCAAGCCGGGATAGGGACTGTCCAGTCGGTCCCAGATCACGCGCTCATGCCGCAGCCAACGCATGACGTACCAGCAGATCACGGCGAGGACGAGAGCGGTGAGCCAGATCGGCGCATACTCGTCGATCAGCTGGAGAGGCGCCCACCATTCGTCGGGTTTGGCGGTGGTGAGGTTCGTGCCGAATCCGACCGCCCAGCCCACCAGGAGAACAGTGAGCTCCGACCCGACCTTGGGTCGCCTCTCCATTCGACCTCGCTATGTCCGGCGTGACCTGGCTTCGTCTCATCCCTCCGCCAGGACGTTACAGTTCGTGGCACCCGGGGAGGTGGCCCGTTCCGTGCTCGACCAGCAGGACCGCAGGGATCTACGAGTCGCAGACGCTGGAGCGCCGGCGTGAACCTCGACTGTGTCCCCAGGAGCGCCGTGGTCGCGGAAGAATTGCTCGCCGGCTGCGACCACGTGCTGCTGGCGGTCTACGGACCGGTGGCCATGTTGCCGACGGTCGCGGCCGCCGACCGGTTGCGGACACTGATCGCCGACGAGCCGTTGCCCCGAGAGGTTCGGCCGGCTGGACATGGACACCCTCCACGGCATGATCATCATCGCCGCTGCACCCGCCGGCCAGCACACCATTCGACCACCGCGGCGCCATCAAGATCCCAGCCACTCTGCGACGTCTATGCGGCATCAGGTACGGGCCTCCGGTCATGCTCACCGCAGCTGTACCCGAACAGGCTGATGGTCGTTCACCCCTCCACCGTCGTCGCCCAAGCGTGTCTGCAGTTCAGGACACCTTTAGCGACCAGCTCTGTGCACCCCGATGCCTGGATCTAGTGCCCTGGCTGAATCGTGGATTGGGCCGAGATTGACGCCTGGCCGCACACCTTGGCCATTGCCGAGGTCGACGACCGCGTGGCGCAACGCCGGGACCTACGCGAAGGGACTACGTTCGGCAACGGCTACAGCGCGTCCAGGGCAGGCTGTACGTCGATGAATCATTGCTGGAGGACGCGGGATACCGACACAAACCATCATCACGAGACTGAGACATCCGGCTAGCGGCCGATCAGGTATTTCTGCACGTCGGGCAGTTGCCCGCCAACTCAGGAGTCCTGCAAGTCCGAGGTCTTAGGGGCGCGCAATCCACCACGAACGGGGCCTGGCCGAGTACCCGCTGCAGCATCAGGCCCACGTTTTAGTGGCCTGCCAACTGATGCCCGCGGCGCGCAGCACTCGCCGCACAATCGTTCCCGAAAGGGCTCCGACGACACCGATCAACACCGCGAGCACTTTGAGAACCGTACAGGCGTAGTCCAGCGTCGCCGAGCAACTGCGGCCCGCCGACCGTGACCGGGGCCAACTCCACGGGGACTGAGCACCACCACCGGGCCCGCGTCGGCCTGGGATTACGATGCGTCGATGACACCATGGGCGGAAGGCACGTTCATGGGCCGCCTGAGCCCTACTGCCCAGCACGAACTGTCATCGCGAGGCAGGCGGACGGAGTTCCCGCTCGGCGTCACGCTCCTCCGCCAGGGGGACCGGGACATGGACGTGCTCCTACTGGAGAACGTACGAGCGGGTCCACGCGCCTGCGTGAAGATCACGGTCACGTCCGAGACCGGCGACGAGAGCCTGCTGGGCCTTCGCACCAGCGGTGACGTAGTGGGTGAGCTTGCTTCGGTCCGTCACGCTCCCCGTTCGGCGACTGTGACGACGGCTACGGCCACTGCGGTGCGCAGGTTCACGTCGGCTGCGTTCAAGGCGTTCCGCTTAACGTGGCCGGAGGCCCAGGATGCTCTGGCGGCCACGCTCGGTGACCGGCTGACCTGGTCGAACAATCAACGACACGAGTTCATGCAGTACACCGTGTCCGTACGGCTGGCACGCGTCATCGCCGCAACGGCCGAGCGGTTCGGCTCCGAAACGCACCATGGGCTGGACATCGGCATTCCCCTGTCACAACGGGAGTGGGGCCAGCTCATCGGTGCGACCGAGGAAGCCGTCCGGCAGGCCATGCGCCACCTGCGCCGGCAGGCCATGATCGAGAACGGCCGCCGCCAGCTCGTGATCACCAACCGCCAACTTCTGCGGCAGTACTCCAGCATCACCTGAAGGAGTTACCGGAAACCGGGATTTGTCCCGGGTTCCGTCACGTGACTCCGGCCAGACTCTCGCCCCATGAATGAAGCATTCACCCGCCAGCTGTGCCTGTCGGTCGACGTCAAGGGGTACGGCCAGGGCAATGACATCAAGCAATCCCAGGTGCAGGAGGACCTGAGCCTCATGCTGGGCGCCGCCGCGCTGGGCGCCGGGCTGAACCGCGACACCTGGGTCACACAACCGGGGGGTGACGCGGAGCTGGCGCTGATTCCGGCTTCCGAGCCAGAAGCCCGGGTCATCGACGAGTTCATTCCCGAACTCGCGGTCCAGCTGTACCGGCACAACTGCACCCGGCCGCGGGACTCCCGGCTGCGACTGCGACTCGCGGTCGCACACGGGCCGGTCAGCCATGCGAATCTCGGCTTCGCCGGCAAGGCTGTGGTGAAGGTCAGCCGGCTGATCAACTCCGTGCCCGCCCGGCAGGCCTTGGAGAACGTGCCGGAAGGAGGCCTGGTCGCCGTGCTGTCCCAGGACGTCTACACCGACCTGGTCGTCGCCGGGCACACCTCGGTGCGGCCCAATCAGTTCGTTCAGGTCTTCGTCGACGAGAAGGAACTGGCTGAGGACGCCTGGCTGTGGATGCCCGGGGTTGAGGCCGACGTGCTCCGCAGCAATGTCGCGGAGCACCACGGTCGGTCGACCGGCTCGTCCGCCACGACAAGCATGGCGCCCGGCCTGGACAAGCTGCGCACGGCACTCGCCGGGCGCTACGACCACGACGCCGACACCAGGCACACCGTGGACATGTTCGGCCGGCTCGTCGCGCTCGTCGAAACGAGCGCGCGGTTCACCGCGTACGGCGACGTCGACCAGGTCGCGCTCGCGTACGTGCTGGCGGAGTTGTCGATCATCCACAGCGGCAACGGCCCTGCGGACGCTGGCGCGGAGTTCGGCTGCGCCGCGCGGACCAAGCGCGACATGGAGGTGCTCGCCGAGGCGGCCACGGGCATCGACCTCAAGGACTTCGAGGCGACCCGGCGCATGGTCGAGCTGGTCAGCCTGGCCGAGCCGGAGCGGCTCAAGCTGGCGGCAAGCGTGCAACACTCCCCCGTCGCCCGGTGTTTCAGCCTTCTCTGGGCACTGGCCAGGCTCACCCACCTACTCGACCACCCAGGGCTGTTGGGCACCGACCTGTCCGCCGAGAGCAAGCGGAGCAGGAACATCCTCGCCCTGCGGGCCGAGGAGGACGGCCGGGTGCACATTGACCTGGCGGTGACCGAACGAAGCGGGTTTCACGTCGCAGCGGAAGCGCACCACATGGTGCGCCGCTACCTCTCCGACCTGGAGGACCTGTGGCGGAGGTCGCACCTGATCGCGCCGACCGTCCACTTCGAACTGCACACACCCGGCTGGGGTGGCCGCACCCTGCAGGTGCACGAGGTCCGGGTAGATCCGCGGCCGATCACCCGACTCCTGATGGGCCGTGCCCTCTACGGCGACCGCAAGCATGTGTGGTTGCGTGAGCTGATCCAGAACGCGGTCGACGCCACCGTGCTCGGCGCGCACGGAGCCAGCGACTACGTGCCCCGGGTCGAGGTGGAACTTAACAGTCCCCAACACGTGACGGTCCGGGACAACGGCGTGGGCATGACCTACCAGCAGGTGCCCACCCAACTGGCGGTGCTCGGTCGGTCGGGCTGGCGCAACGCCGTGGATGGGAACGGACCGGACGAGGCGGGCACGTTCTTCGGACGGTTCGGGATCGGGTTCGCATCCGTGTTCAGCGTCGCTTCGCTGGTCGAGGTGCGGACCAGAACCGCGGACACCCTTCCGGCATACGGCATCGCGGTCCAGTTCTCCGGTCCCGACCGCCCGTTCTACACCGACACCACCCACTGCCCGGTCGGGACGGAGATCGAGATCACCCTGGCGAACACGCTGACCGCGACCGAGTTTCGCGAGGCGATGGCGGACCTCTTCGCCTACCTGCCCCCCAGCGTCACCGTGACCCCGGACATCGGGTTGCCGACGTCTCTCGCCGGATACTCATCATTGGCCCGCGCCAAAGCTCATTGCGGGGGAAGGGTACCCATCGAACGATCGGGAATCCGGCAGTTGGGCCCCTACCGCGTCGGGTTCAAGGTCGAGGTGCTGCACAACCCCAAGCCGCATAGGACGAAGACCCGTCACGACGGCTCTCCGAAATACGGCGAGATCGGTCGGACGGCCATCACCTACTGCGTGGACGGCGTTCGGGTCAGGCAACACCACCGCATACGCCCCGACACCGATGACGCGCGGCCTCATGACCACGAGGAGAAGCGCAACCTGTTCCTCTCCGGCTGCTATGTCACCGTGGACTTCGGGCGGGACAACGCGCCGGTGACAGCGTCGCGCAACACACTCGACGTCGATGAGGATCTCCAACGCGACCTGGAACAGCTGGTGTACAAGGAAGTGGGCCAGCTCCTTCCCGAACTGGCTCAGGCCGTGCGAGCAACCTGCATCACCGGTCGCGACCAGCACAACGCCGTGTACGCCGCCATGGCGGACCTCCTGGTCGGTGATCGCGCCTACGGGTACCTCTACCGAAGCGCGGCCACGGAGTTCCACCCCGACCCGGTGGTTCTCGACGCCGCGGCGTCGGCCTACCGGGAGTACTGTCCGGTGCCAATCTCGAGCACGGACGGCAAGAGCCGCTACGTGACGCTGGCCGAGGTCGACCCGGACCAGTGCACCGTCGCGATCCTCGAGTCGTTGAGCACGCACGCGGCGTTCCCCGCCTTCGTCCGCGCAACCGGTCTCTCGCAGTGGCTCGTCGTGGGTAGCAAGCACGAGCTGCTGTTGCTGGAACAGGCCTGGCCCCATGACGTCCGCCTGCGCCTCGTCGATGAGGCAGCCCAGCTCTACGAGGACTTCCAGGCCGTGCTGCCCGAGATCCGCGAAGGCCGGCTCTGGCGGCTGCTCCGGGCCGACTATGCGCTGTCGGAAGGTACCGTGTTCGGCGCGGCGCTGAGCCTTCCGCTTCCAGGCCGCCGGAAGAGGGTCGCCCGCGACATCGGCCTGACGAGGCGGCGCTTCGAAGCGAGCGCGGCTGAGCGCCCCCGAGTGATGCTGAACCGGGAACACCAGGTTATCACCGCGTTGGAGGCGTACCTGGAGAAAACGCCGGACGCGGACGTCGACCCGATCCGGGACTGGTTCGACCGGTTCTGCAAGGACGTCCTGGACGAGAAGTCACTCAGGGCGGCCAACGCGGTTCTCCCCAAGCTGTACGATCAACTGAGGGCCATCACGGGCACGCACCTGACCCGAGCGTCCGCTGCGGAATTGAAGGCTTCCTGACGCTGACTTGGTCCACTCCTGCAGCCGGCCGCAGGAGTGGACAGCTCAGGTTTCCCTTGGTCCGACCGTGATCGCGGCTCAGGGCCGTAGCTCGTCGCGTTTTCTCATGGCCGTGACCGTGGCGGAGCGCACCTTCTTCGGAGATTTCGCGGGCAGCTCGTCGAGCGCGGCCCGGTAGCGCTTTTCGAGGTCCGTCGCCGGGGCGTCACCGCACCCCAGGTCGAGCAGCCAGGTCCAGACCGCGAGCAGGCAGGCTGCGCCGTGCCGACCGATCGGGTTGAACCGGACGTGGACCACCCGCTGGCCGACGACCTCGTTCCACGTCTCCTTGTGGTCGAACACCTGCTTGTACCAGGTCAGCTTGTAGGTGACCTGGTCCTCGTAGCCGACCAGCTCCCGTGACCTGACCGTTCTCCAAGTTGAACCTGTCCCCGTCGAGGAAGTCGCGGACCGCCTCGCAGCGGTATCTCGTGGTTACGTAACCCCGTCCTGGAGCTGCGCCAGCTCCTCCCGCGCCTCGCGCTCGGCCTTCCGCCGCTTCCGCCATCCGACGAGAGCCAGCGCCAGCCTCGCTGCAACCCCGGCGGTCGGCGCGGCGGCATACCACTCGCCAGACGCTCCACTACCGACGTCAGGTCTTCACGCGCCCGTTGTTCGCCCTTCCACTCGTGCTCGAACGTGTCTTCGTCGTATCCGTCGACCGGCCGGTTATAGCCAGTGCAGGCGATACTCGCCAGCGAAACTTCACGTATACGAAGAAGAACCTCTGTAACTCGTCGCTGTGAGGCGCGAGGCTCACGATCCGCTGCATCAGCCAGCGGATACGCGTCTTCGCCGCAGTCTCATAGTTCTCGACTGCCGCGCTCGCCTTCTCCACCAGGCCTCGCACCACCTCAGCATGCTCTGCGCCTTGGCCTCCACAGGCTGGAGACTTTCCATAAGCTGCAGGAACCGCTGTTCGCTCTTCGGCGTAGGCACGCTCGGCACCATGATGCGCGGTGTGCGATGAGACACCCAAGGTCAGCTGGCCTCAAAGCTGTCGCCGTAGAGGCGGACCAGATGATCGACGAATCTCCGCGTCAGTGTCGGTGAATCGCCGCTCAAGACTCGTAACGGCACACCGAGGCTGAGGCGACTCGTTCAGCAACCGATGCTCTCCAGGTGCAGGCCCTGACTGGCAGTGAGTCCGTCAAGGGCATCGACGAAGTCGAGGTTCCAGGATTAACCAGACGTCAAGCCGTAGGGTTAATGAGCAACTCCGGCCTCGGACACGTTCACTAACCACACGCGGTGAGGCCGCTACATAGACGGCCTGCTCCAGGGGTTCATACCGGAGCTGCAACCGCAATCCTTCGTAGAGTCTCGTGAGACCTGCTGGATTGGCGTCCTGCAACGTGGCGCCGACGTCGCCGAGAGAATCGATCATCGCGTAGACCTCGGCGTCGCCGAGCGTGTGCACGCTTCCCGCGCTCGTGAGCGCCGCGCGTGCCGCCTCACGCTCCGCTTGTGCAGCGTTGATCACTTCGACCAAAGCCATTGGATCCACGCCAGCCCCGATAGCCGCCTGATGCCGCCGCATCGTCGCCTCTGCGTCCGCGAGCCGCTTCTTCACCGCCTGGTGCTCCGTGGCCCCGCCACCTTCGCCCTGTGACGCCACCAACTCGGCGACCGTCCGATCCACGTTCTCCCGGTCGAACATCTGCCCAATCCAACCGTTCAGCGGCGCCAGGATGTATTCCTCACGGAGGTTCACCGTGGGCGGATGATCGGCCAGAGCGGTAGAGCCGGGTGCGAGGGTGCGTGCGATGCACCGGTAGTAGACGCCCTTCCGAATACTCGCGCCCTGCATCTTCCGTTCGCAGATCCCGCATCGCACGAGTCCTCTGAGGAGATACGGCCGCTTCGTGGTCGCCCTTCCGCCACGTTCAGCTTTCCGCGCGCTCGCGAGCCCACCGGCCGCCTTCGTTCGCCGCTTGAGTTGTGCGTCAGTGAACGTCTCGACGGACACGATCTCCGGGTGCGCCGGCTTCCGAGACCGCACGACGGTCTCCTTGTCGGCTCGGCGGAACCGCACCACATGACCCGCCGCGACATCGTCAGGATCAAGCAAGGTCTCGTGTTTGGTCGATCGGCCGAAGAACGCATAACCGGTGTATCGCGGATTGTCCAAAACGGCCCGGACTGTGCTCCCCTGCCATCCACGGTCGTTTCAAGATCGTTTATGGGAGTGTGACCTGATGGGGCGGCGTGTCGGCTGACATGACGCAGCGAAGCTCCGGTAGGTGAGGGAGTCCGCTCAAAGACTTCTCGCCACAGGAGCTTCG
>Ga0193742_1002115_pt1 | contig 11539 bp, 7 predicted proteins | sample L2c1metaG_FD_165511 | JGI IMG/M metagenome (GOLD analysis project Ga0193742, IMG submission 165511) | Soil microbial communities from a riparian zone of the East river system, Colorado, United States - L2c1 | ecosystem: Environmental > Terrestrial > Soil > Riparian zone | place: USA: East River... | reverse complement strand
CCGGGCTGTGTCTGGATGTCCAGGCGAAGGTCGCCCACCGCCTGGCCGATCACCAGGCGCGAGGTGATCAGCGCGATCTCGGTAACGGCCTGCGACGCGGTGGTTCCCAGCGACTGGGTGAGGTCGGTGAGCCCCGGCAGGCTTGGCGTTTTTTGCTCAACTTGCACCACCGCCGTGGCCTGGTAGATCGGCGTGGCAAGCAACGTGTACAGCAGGCCGGCCACGAAGAACGTCCCGGTGATGGCAACGATCAGCCACTTGTGGTCGAGCAGTGTGCCGAGCAACGCATTGAGATCGATGGTGTCTTCGTCATGGGCCTGATCAATCTTCGTCGTCATGCGGCAGCATGTTTCCTGGAAATGAATGGACGTCTAGCCGTTTATATCGCACCTAGGATGAATGGGTAGAAAAGCACGGAAACTTCTTGTTCATGGATGTTCCATATGCTTCGCGCAGCCGGTGCCTTGCGCCTGCATGACACGCAGGCACATGCCGCATCGCGCAGATGCGTTTTTTAAGTCACATGAGGCGGACGTCTTTTTTTCAGCGACGGGCAATGACAATGACCGCGCGGACGCCATTCGTGGAATACACGATGTCCTTCGCCACATCGACCTTGGGGACAAAGATCGATGGAGGGATTCAGCATAGACGGCGCATCGGGCGCCTTAAAGCGACGAGGTCGATTTTTGCGACCTGCATCAAGTTAACGACGTGTATGTGGCGATCTCAAGGCAAAATTGCGATTGAATCGTGAGGAATATTGAGGTATTCGTATACAAAGTAATAACAAAATATTCATGTTTTTACCGATCTTGTGCTGCGTTGCGATACCAGTTTATGGGATACGTATCCTCGTTGGCTCAAGGCCTTGGAGATTTCACGGGCATCTTGTGCTGCGATGCCGCATCCCATGGTTGCGCCGGAGTTTCCCCGCATTGCGTCGCTTTACGCCACTGGCCGGGTGGGCAAGAATTCGTGGATGGAGCGTGCCCACTTGGCACCAGGGAAGGGGCGGGGATGAACGATAAACGAAACCTGCATATCGACATCCTGCGAGGGATTTCGATCATGCTGGTCATGCTTCTGCATTATTCCCTTGCCTACCGGCTGCACTTGAGTCCGCTGAACGAGTGGATCCCTGTGCAGACCCTGCGCACGATCTTCTTCAACGGCAACTATGGCGTCTCGGTGTTCTTCGTGATCTCCGGATTCCTTATCACGACGAATATCGTGCGCCGCTACGGGTCACTCGCCGATACGGACGTTATCCATTTCTACAAATTACGTCTGTTTCGCCTCTACCCATCGGTAGTGCTTGCGCTGGTTGTGATCACCGTACTGGGCCTGGCCGGGCTGCCGAACTTTTCAAACATTGTCCATGGGAAGGACCTGGGTAACGGCTTCTTCCTGGTTGCCAATCTTTCGGTACTGACCTTCTGGCACAACCTCCTGATGGAGGGCGTGGGCTATTTCAATTACGCGATGAACATCTACTGGTCGCTGTCGGTAGAGGAAGTGTTCTACCTGGTCTACCCATTGGTGCTTGTCATCGCCCGGCGCCGTTGGCAGCTCATCGTGCTCAGCTGCCTTGGACTCGTCGTGGGACCGGCTTACAGGTGGCTATACCGCAGCGACGAGCTTTTCTTCATGTACGGAAATCTGGCCTGCGTCGACATGCTTGTTTATGGCTGTGCTGCCGCGGTGGCAGCAGGGTCAGTCCAGTTAAGCAATGGATATCGCCGGCTGCTGGCGTGGCTCTCGCTGGCCGCCATGGGGTGGGTGTACATGCGCGGTATCGGGGGCAACGAGGCATTCGGGGCGACTCAATTGGGCCTCGCCGCAGCCGTCTTCCTGGTCATGGTGTCCAGGCTGCCGGCAGGCACCTGGGCCAGGCGCGCCGGTGGGCCACTAGCTTGGCTGGGATCACATAGCTATGAGCTGTACCTGTTTCATATCGTGGTGCTTGGGCTGATGCAGGAGATCATACCGAGGGCCGATATGGGCGCCGGGCGGAAGTTGCCGATGCTGGTGGTGTTCTTCCTGGCATCGGTAGCTGCCGCCTGGGCGGTCGCCCGATGGTATGGCGATCCATTGAATCGTCGGTTGCGGGCCAGCAGCGCTGGCCAGAAGGCAACTACGAATCCTCGGCGTCGCGCCGCTTCTTGCGCGCCCGCCGCTGCCCGGCCTGGTGATCGGCAAGGCTCTGTTTGAGTAAGGCCCGCGCCATCCAGTGACTGACTTGCACCGCCTGCGCGGCTGACAAGCCGCGGATGTCGCGAAGAACCAGCAGCGCTTCGATACCGGTGGTCAATGCCAATGCCGACACCAGGCGTGCGTAGCCAGTCGGGCCCAGGCGTGCGCGTAGGGGCTGGATGGCCTGCTCAATCCATTCAACCCGGCGCGTGCCTCGCGGCGGCTGCGTGTCGCTGGGCGCATGCAGCACGGTTTCATGGATCATCGTGCGCAACAGCGGTTCGTTGGCCAGCGCCAGACGCTGCATCTGCTCCACCAACGCATCCACGCGCGCCTCGATCGCGCCGGTGGTCGTGCCCGATGGCGCGGAATCGAGCGCAGCCTCCATCGATGGCCGCAGACCTTCCAGGGACGCCTCCGTCATCAGCTTCACCTGGGTCGGGAAGTAGCGGTAGGCCGTGCGCCGCGAAACCTCCGCGGCATCGGCGACTTCCGTGACGGTGGGGCGTTGCCCCTTGGCGATCATTGCCGCGGCAGTTTCAAGCAGGGCGCGCCGCGTACGCAGTTTCTGGCTGGTACGACCCTTGCGCAACCCGGCTGCCGAAAAATCGTTCGATTTGGTCGTTGACATGGGTAAATTCTAGCATTAGTGTTCGTGGCACTAGAGTGCCATAAAGGCACCATGATGACGTAAAGGCACGGAGCCAGGGCGAGTAATGCCGTGGATCAATCGGCACGGGGCGGGTTCTCGCTGCAATGGCGTGACTAGTGGGATCGGGCACGAAACGGTCGTGCCCGACGAATTCACTCTGAGGAGAAGAATCATGATCGCGAAATATCGAGCCATGCCGGTAGCACTTGCACTTGCCGGCGTTATTGCCCTTGCCTGTGCCGCTGGCGCTGCAGCCCACGATTCGGACAACCGGGGCGACCCAGGCGACCTGGCGGGGACGTGGCAGGTGCAAATAAACCTGCGCAACTGTACGTCCGGCGCGCCGGTCGGCGCCCCGTTCTACTCGTTGCTTACATTTGCAGATGGGGGAACGGTGACCGAGACCACCGCCAACTCCATGTTCTTTCCAGCGATACGCGGCCCCGGCCACGGCGTCTGGAGCCGCGGCCGGCACAAAGGCGAATACAGCGCAGCAACCGTGGCGTTCATCACGATGGACGGCGCACTGGTCAAAACGCAGACGATCACCCAGGTCATCGACATGGGGCCTGGCCCGAACAAATTCACCACGCCCAAGGCCGAGATCGAATTCTTCGATCCCGCCGGTAACCTGTTGACGACGGGCTGCGCCTCGGCTGTCGGCAGCCGCTTCGGACTATAGTCGGACGCGGCGGAAGATAGCGGCATCCGACGCCGCTATCTTCCGCCGACATATATGTGTCAACGGCGCAGGGCGCCGCGCCGTGGGGCAGCGCGCCATCATTTGCGTCATTTAACAGGTTTTCGGGAGACCACGCATGACACGCAGGTATTTCTTATCCTTCGTTGCAGCAAGCGCCCTGTTCTTTACCCTCGCGGCGCCCAGCTACGCGGATGAGCTAGCCGAGAAGCCTCTTCGGCAGTCGCTCGACCGCCTCGCGCAGGCCTGGAATACCGCCGATGCGCAGATGTGGGCAGATGAGTATTGGCCCCAGGGCGAGCTGATCAATATTCTCGGCGGCATCATGCCGAACCCCGCGGCCATTCGCGAACGCCACGCTGCTGTCCTGGCAGGTCCATTCAAGGGTAGCCACTTCGAAAGCACGGTACGGCGAATCCTGTTCCTCGGCCCGGACGTCGCCATCGTCGACACCGACATCCGCGTGACCCAGTTCCGCGCGTTGCCGCCAGGTGCGGTGGCCACCTCGCCGGGCTTGTTACTCACCCGCATGAAACACGTCTATCAACGCCGCGATGGCGTGTGGCGAATTGCGGCTTCGCAAAATACTGCCGTGCTTCCGCAGGCCATCCCATAAACATAATCGGCAAAATTAGTTTGCCATCGTCAGCTGCAGTCATGACACGTCCTGCATGACATAAAAGTTGCGTAAGCACGTCATATAAAAACAACGATATGAATCGTGCTAAATGTGATGCTAATCTCATTTAAACCGACTCTCACCACTGCCGTGTTTTTTCCAGCGGTGCGATGATCTTGATCGCGACAACGGCGTGTCAGCCGGGTGCCGCACATCAAAGCAGAGCGAAACGAATCGAGGCTTTTGTCCCCAGCCTTGCCGTTTCGATTGAGTCCTTCGCACAAAAAATAGGGGTTGTGTAGGCAGGGGTTCCTAGTAGCCGGGCACATCGAAACGTTCCACGATTTTCCCAAGGTAAACGTTCATGCCATAGCGTGAGCGCAGAACTTCTTCGTCCTGCGCCCAAGGCCGGCGCATGCGCGGTGGTATTCGTGCGCCCCGCACTTCGCCCTGACTTACATCCCTGGCATCGAATCAGCCATAAGGGAGTCAGGCATGAACAAGGTCTATCGGAAAGTCTGGAGCCGCGCGCTGAACCAGCTCGTGGTGGCGTCGGAACTGGCCAGCAGCCATTCGGGCGGTACAACGACCAAGCGGCCTGCGCACAGAGGGATATCGCAACGCCTTGGCACGTTCGTCGTCGGCGCATCCGTGGCTATCGGAGGCCTTGCGTGGACGACGTTGGCACAGGCTCAGATTAACTGCGCGAACCCGCCATTCAATGTCTACTCTGGCTCGGCCATGTGCGCTGGCTTGTCATCCGCGGCCGATGCCGGCGGTGCGACAGCTCTAGGGTTCGCGGCCCACAGTGGAGCCTTGAACGCCACCAGTGTCGGTTTCCAAGCCAACGCGCTTGGGGTCAACTCTATCTACCTGGGCCCCCGAACAGCCGTCGGCACAGGGGCACTCGGGGAGGGGTCGATCGCCATCGGTACCGACGTCACATCTTCCGGCCGCAGTTCCATTGGATTTGGAACCCAATCGTTTGCCGCGGGCGGCAACGCCATCGCTTTCGGCACATCGAGCTCCGTCGACGTCAACTCCGGCAACAGCGTCGCCATCGGCCCTTCAGCCAAAGCGACCGGCGCCATCAATTCCGTAGCGCTCGGTGCGTCTTCCCTGGCCACAACGGGGCAGGGAACCGCCCTGGGTGCCTTTACGCTTGCCTCCTCCGACGGAGCGACGGCAGTTGGACTTTCGTCGCAAAGCACTGCTACCCATGCTACAGCCGTTGGTTGGCAAGCCGATGCAACGGCGCTCAATGCGGTCTACCTGGGCGCCCGTACCGTCGGGACTGGCGCGTCGGGCGAGTCGGCTGTTGCCATCGGCACGGATGTGAGCGCGTCGGGCCAATTTGCAATCGGCATGGGTATACAGGCGCAAGCGACCCAGAATGATGCTATCGCCATCGGCAGGAACGCCATCGCTAGCGGCCTGAATTCGATGTACATAGGGCCGCTCCCGGACGTTGCCGGCAGGGGCGCGACGGCGACCAACGCCATTGGTGTGGGCGTCGATGTCACCGCCAGTGGGGTGGGATCCGTCGCTCTAGGCAACTTTACGGTTGCGTCAGGTGGGAACAGTCTTGCATTGGGCTCCAGTACCGCGTCGGCTGGCAATGCCGTGGCGGCAGGGCAAGGGAGCGCCGCGTCAGGCGCCAGCAGCTTGGCGCTCGGGTCTACATCGAAGGCGCAAGCAGCCTCTACCATCGCGATCGGCGACACCAACACGGTTGCCGCTGCAGCCGGCCCGGGCTCCATTGCCGGCGGCCATAACTCGCAGGTGACCGGCGGCACCGGCGCGGTGGCGCTGGGCCAAGGCCAGGTCGCCAACGGCAACGGCGCGGTGGCGATCGGCGATCCGAACAGTGTCAACGGCAACGGCGCCGTGGGCATGGGCGCGAACAACACGGTCAACGGCGATGGCGCGGTTGGCATCGGCAATACCAACAATGCGCAAGGGGTGGGTTCGGTGGCGCTGGGTAACGCCAGCAGCGCACTGGCGGCTGGCGCGGTTGCATTCGGCAACGGCGCGATCGCCAATAACGCCAACGACGTGGCGCTGGGATCCGGCTCCACCACCGATGCCGCGGTGGGCACGGCCAGCACCACGATCAACGGTACGACCTACAACTTCGTCGGCACCACGCCGACCAGCACGGTAAGCGTAGGCGCGGCAGGCACGGAGCGCACCATCACCAACGTCGCAGCGGGGCGCATCAGCGGCAGCAGCACCGATGCGATCAACGGCTCGCAGCTCTTCGCCACCAACCAGGCGTTGGGTACGGTGGGAACGGGTATCACCAACCTGGGCAATACCGTTACGAACCTGGGCAACTCGGTGGCCACCAGCTATGGCGGCACCACCACCTACGATCCGACCACCGGCACGATCAATACCGGTATCACCTACGGAGGTAACACCTTCAATACGCTGCAGCAGGTCTTCGACCAGATCGGCACCGGCGCGACGCATTATTACAGCGTCAATGACGGTGGCACGCAGGGTGGGAATTTCGCCAACGACGGCGCGACCGGCCTCAATGCGCTGGCAGCGGGCGTGGGTGCTACCGCGCAGGCCGATAGCGGCACGTCATTGGGCCAGAACACGCAAACCACGGTGCTGGGCGGCGTGGCGCTGGGTTCAGGCGCCGTGTCCAATCGAGCGATAGCGCCAACCTCGGGATCCATCCTGGTGGGTACCAATGTGATCCCGTTCAACACCACCGACCGCAACCTGCTTGGCGCGGTATCGGTAGGCAACGCCACCGACTTCCGCCAGATCACCAATGTGGCGGACGGTACGGAGAACCAGGATGCGGTGACGCTGCGTCAGTTGAAGGGTGCGATGAGTTCCTTCTCCGTCACGCCGATCAAGTACTTCCACGCCAACTCCACCGCGGCTGATTCGTTGGCCGTGGGCGCCGAATCGGTCGCTATCGGTCCGCAAACCACGGTGAATGGCGATAACGGCATCGGCATGGGTAACGGTGCGATCGTGCAGCAGACGGCGCCCGGCGGCACCGCGATCGGCCAGACCGCCACCGTGAACCTCGCCGATGGCGTGGCACTGGGCACCAACGCCACGTCCAACGGCATCCAGGCCATGGCCCTGGGTGCAGGCTCGCAAGCCGCGTTTGCCGGCAGCGTGGCCCTGGGTGCGGGTGCGGTGACGGCTGCACCCGTCGCTACCGCCAACACCACGATCAACGGCAACACATATAACTTTGCCGGTACCACGCCGGGCTCGACTGTGAGCGTAGGGGCGGTTGGCGCGGAACGTACGGTGACCAATGTGGCGGCAGGCCGCATCGATGGAGGCAGTACCGATGCGATCAACGGCTCGCAGCTGTTCGCCGCCAACCAGGCGATCGGCACGGTGGGGACGAGCGTTACCAACCTGGGTAACACCGTGACTAACCTGGGCAACTCCGTCGCCAACAGCTACGGCGGTGGCAGCACTTACGACCCCACCACCGGAACGGTCAATACCAGCATCACCTATGGCGGCAATACCTTCAGCACGCTGCAGCAGGTCTTTAACCAGATCGACACCGGCGGCATCAAGTACTTTCACGCCAACTCCAACCTGGCCGATTCGCTGGCCAACGGCGTGAACAGCGTGGCGATCGGGCCTGTCTCCACCGCCGGTACGGAGAACTCGGTATCGATCGGCAATGGCGCAACGGCCGGGACCAATGTAGGTGACGTGGCCCTGGGCGCAGGTTCGACGACGGGTACGGTGACCCCCACCGCCGGTACGACCATCGCCGGTAACAACTACGCCTACGCGGGCACCACCCCCACCAGCACGGTGAGCGTGGGCACCTTGGGCAACGAGCGTACGATCACCAATGTCGCGGCAGGGCAGGTGAATGCGAACAGCACCGATGCGATCAACGGTTCGCAGCTGTTCGCTACCGACCAGGCGCTGGAAACACTCAACAACACCGTTACCGCCACCGCGACGCATTATTACAGCGTGAACGATGGCGGCACACCGGGCGGTAATTTCGCCAACGACGGCGCGACAGGCCTCAATGCGCTGGCAGCAGGTGTAGGTGCTACTGCGCAGGCCGATAGCGGCACGTCATTGGGCCAGAACACGCAAACGACGGTGCTGGGTGGTGTGGCGCTGGGCTCGGGAGCGGTTTCCGACCGGGCGATTGCACCAACGTCGGGTTCGATTCTCGTCGGCACCAATGTGATCCCGTTCAACACCACCGACCGCAACCTGCTCGGTGCGGTATCGGTGGGCAACGCCACCGACTTCCGCCAGATCACCAATGTCGCGGACGGTACCTTGGACCAGGACGCGGTGACGCTGCGTCAGTTGAAGGGCGCGATGAGCTCGTTCTCGGTAACGCCGATCAAGTACTTCCACGCCAACTCCACCGCAGCCGATTCGCTGGCGGCGGGCGCGGAGTCCGTCGCCATCGGTCCGGAAACCACGGTGAACGGTGACAACGGTATCGGCATGGGCAACGGTGCGATCGTGCAGCAGACAGCGCCAGGTGGCACCGCGATCGGCCAGACCGCCACGGTGAACCTCGCCGACGGCGTGGCACTGGGCACCAACGCCACGTCCAATGGCATCCAGGCGATGGCTTTGGGCGCGGGCACGCAAGCCGCGTTCGCGGGCAGCGTGGCCCTGGGTGCAGGTTCAGTGACGGACGCAGCGATCGGCACCACGGGCGCAACCCTTTTCGGCACCAGTTATTCGTTTGCCGGTACCACGCCAGGATCGACGGTGAGCGTGGGTGCTGTTGGCGCAGAGCGCACCATCACCAACGTGGCGGCGGGTCGGATCAGCGGCAGCAGTACCGATGCCATCAACGGCTCACAGCTGTTTGCCACCAACCAGACGCTCGAACAGTTGGGGTCCCAGATCATCAACCTCTCCAACACCATCAACAACTTCCCTCCGGGAGGTGGCTCGACCACCAACAATACCTACCAAACCAGCACGAACAATACCTCGACGGCTTCCGCCACTGGTGACAATTCAACCGCGGCCGGTGCGGGATCCACGGCGTCGGGCAACAACAGCACCGCGGTCGGCGCCGGATCTACCGCAAGCGGCGATAACAGCGTTGCCATCGGCGCAGGTTCCGTGGCCAACAACAACAACACCGTATCGGTAGGCTCGACGGGCCATGAGCGCACCGTCACCAATGTTGCCAACGGCGTGAATCCCACTGACGCGGTGAACGTGGGGCAGCTCGGCGATGCCATCAACGAGGCCAAGAACTGGTCGAAGGATTACGTCGATCAAAAGTTCCAGAGCGTAGACAACGATCTTAACCGCATCGGGAACCGCGCCAATGCGGGCATCGCCGCGGCCATGGCGATGGCAAGCCTTCCCCAGGCATACCAGCCGAACCAGAGTTCGGCCGCCGCCGCCGTGGGTTCGTTCCACGGCGAGACCGGCGTTGCCGTCGGCGTATCGACCATCACCGAAAGCGGCCGCTACGTGTTCAAGCTCAATGCCACCACCAATTCGCGCGGCGACGCTGGCGCGGGTATCGGTGCGGGCGTGGTCTGGTAATTGGCGCGGACCGGCACGGCAGTGCCGGTTTGTCCTGACGAATGCATCAAGGAGTCTTTAGACATGCGCAATTCCTGGAAATCTTTCATCGCGGCGTCCGTTACCACGCTCGCACTCGCCGCGTGCGGCAATGTCAGCCATGGCGTGGCGAAGGATGGTCGCTCCGCCAGCGAACTGTTGTGGCCGTCGCCCGACACCGTTACCCCCATGCATAAGGGCGGTACCTTCCCGAACCTGGCCAACCTGCGGCAAATGCGGCCGGGCCTCAACAAGCAGCAAGTATCGGACCTCATCGGCTATCCACATTTCAGCGAAGGCGTATGGGGGATACACGAGTGGAACTATGTGTTCAACTTCCGCCGGCCGGGCAGCGATGAGGTCACGGTGTGCCAATACAAAGTGCTGTTCGACGACGGCAAACTGGCGGAGAGTTTTTACTGGAAGCCGGAGTCTTGCGCGGCATTGCTTGAAGAGCCAAAGCCTGCCCCTGTCGTCCAGCCCAGGGATGAGAAACCGCAGACCTTCACGCTCTCCGCCGACGCGCTGTTCCCGTTCGACAAGGGTGATGTGGCGGATATCAAGCCCGAGGGGAGGAGGGCGCTGGCGAATATGGCGGCGGAACTGCGCAAGCATATCGACCAGGTGCGGAGTATCCATGTGATCGGATACACCGACCACCTTGGCAGCGTCGCCTACAACCAGCACCTGTCCGAGCGCCGGGCGAATGCCGTGAAAGCTGCCCTGGTGGAAGAGGGGCTGCCATCGACGAAGATCGTGGCCGAAGGAAGGAGCGAGCGCGATGCGGTGAAGGATTGCCCGGACGGTCCCCACGCCCAGTTGGTGGCGTGCCTTGCCCCTAATCGCCGCGTCGAAGTAACGACCGAGCAGTAATCGGGCCTTGTTCCAGCGGCGACTAGGTTCGGTCGCCGCTGGCTTAAAACCAGTGACGCAAGTTCTTGCGATCACGGAAAGCGGAATTAAGAAATTTCACTTGCAACTTTCCAAATTCTCTCGCTAAAGTGCCTTGCATTCCGTGCGAGGGCGCGGCGTAAGTCTGGGGCGCGTCCAGGATTGGACGCTTGGGGGAGTGATTGAATAGTAGTTCTCATGTCGACGCCGCATTCGCGGTGTCGGGTGGTCGCGTTCGCCGTTTTTCAGGCGTGCAATGGACCACCTGACTTCGCTGCGCGCGTTACCTTCGGTTGAGGAGACGGTCGATGCTGTCGTGGCGTCTGCCTTGATGCCGGTGGTGCATGACCTTGCAGGCCGCGCCCGGCAGGTTATCGAGCTTCGCACCAGTTCGCTCGCACCTCACCGAATGGAAGAAAAAGTCGTCCGGGTGGGCGATGGTGCCAGCGAAGGCGTGCTGGCCAAGGGCGAGGCGCGAGTCATCCTGCAGGGGACAACCCACAGCTACAGTTTTTCCCTGGAGGCGATTTTTGCCCGCCTTGCGCTCGAGTCCAGCTACTCGGGGATCACCATGCGAGGGAAAGTCTGCTGGAAGGACGACCATGTCGTAGTAGAAGTCCTCACGCAGGCCACTCGTTACAACACTTGGGAATGGACGCGCGAGTTTCGCGCGTCTTAGCGTCGAATTTATCGCACTAACTACGAATCGATCTGGGCGATTTCACGCAGCAGCCCGTCCTCTCGTCGATGCCTCTGCCTCATGCAGATAGGTCGTCAGTCCATCCTTGGACGCTGGAACGGCATTGAGCAACATCACTGCGCTGACCTGCCCGCGATGACCTATGCCGTGGGTGATCACGTGCATGAGCATTTCCTCGCGTGACATGCGGCCAGGCTTGCCGTCCGTGAACACCCA
>Ga0193742_1002114_pt1 | contig 11546 bp, 13 predicted proteins | sample L2c1metaG_FD_165511 | JGI IMG/M metagenome (GOLD analysis project Ga0193742, IMG submission 165511) | Soil microbial communities from a riparian zone of the East river system, Colorado, United States - L2c1 | ecosystem: Environmental > Terrestrial > Soil > Riparian zone | place: USA: East River... | reverse complement strand
TTATTTATGGAGGCAAAATTTACCACAGAGGAGGACTACAAGTTCTTACACAAATTAGCAAGAGAGACTGGGAGTGGTGAGCAGGCATGGAGAAAGGCAGGAGTGGATCACCATGATGAGAAGCAGCGCCATTTAATTGAGAAAAGGAAGAAGGCACAGGAGAAAGCACAAGCAAATGCAGAGTGAATTGCAGGAGTTACCATAATCCTTGATAAGAGGATTGTCTCTGGTCTTAAAGGAAACCCCTTGCTTGACCAAATCAAAGTATTCAAGGAGGCAGGTGCACCAAATCTTCAGGGTGCCATACCAAAGTATGCCAATGATAAAAGACAGGCTCTTGTGGATGCAGTGGAACTTTATGAGAAAGGAGTGTGGGCCACTGATAGGGCTGAAGACTGGGAGGAGTCTGAGTCTGAGGAGTTTGATTTTGAAGGCATAGATAGTGACACAAGTGATAATGATGCTGAGTAAACAGGTCTTTCTTCATTTCTCAATAATTATGAGATTTTATGCTACATATGTTTGATTTAATGCATGACATATATTAACTAAATTATAATTCACAAAAAGAATGGTGGAAAACAGTGCAGCCATTGTGAAATTGCACTGTCTCAACATTTGTGACGGATAAGCCCGTGTGACGTGACGTGACGTGGCCACGGCGTTACCGAGGATTGTGCATCACCACATATTGGAGATTGCCGACCCCCACTCTGAGGTCCAAGAACTTGGGTTCCCTGTTCTTTGGTTATGCACCCACTTCCTTTGTCTGTATTAGCATACATAACCGCTGTACCTACTTAGAGATAATCCATTTTAGACCGTTAGGCTGGACCTAATCTGGCTCCGATATCAGTAATTGGTAATTGGTAATAATTCTGGCTGAGTAGGTAACAGTAGGAACTGGGTTTTCAAACCCCGCCGGACCGCAGGGCCGTAGTGACCATAACAACGGCAACAGACTGAGGTTCGGAACAAGTCACCCAGGAAAGAACTTGGTATCAAACCTATGGGTAAGTCTACCGACCCAAGGTTACAACTCACTAACATAAATCCTCTAGCGTCCGCGGAACAGATATCTCTGAATGCACCTCACGCACCTCACAAGAATGCCATTGACGCATTCAACATCCTTCTTCCAACGATCAAGTCGGAGATCGTGAAATCGCGGCACCATTGGAATAGGCATGAGCCACGCATGTGGTCAAGAGCTGCCCACGTATCCGATGCCGACCTGACATCATTCAACATCGAGGATGATTTGGTTGAGGTACAATAAATTGGCACCAACTTGATCATTTCTCACTCCCGTTGGCTGCTCGTAGATTCGGAGCGCGGCAACTACCTATGGCGCACTTATTTTTGGGAAGATCAGGCTGCCAGCTATTAATGATGAGAAGGGAGAGGGTTTTGTGCACATCAGGTAACATCGAATTGTCTGGGTTTCGCGATGATATTGAGCCTTTCGAAATAGGATTCACGATCCTCCCAATAGAGTATGTGGTTAAATCTTATATTTGCCACATTGCAGGCAATCTGACAGCTCGATCAGGGATCTGAGGATGTGCGATTTCATTCTATCTTCACCGAAGAAATAAGACCAGACGACGAAAATCCTCCGACTGGATATTGTGCTATCCAAACCCTTGATAAACCGTTGGAATTTTTCAACGAGTAAACGAACTCGATATATAGCAAAGATAACATCCCATTGTACTTATACGGTGTGAGGAGAAAGGAATATCTATTTCTCTGGTACTACTTCAACTACATATTTTACAGAACTATATAACAAGGTGAGAGTATAACGGACCACTAACAGTCAACATGCATTCCAACATGCAGAATGTGGATTGTAAAAGAAAAAATTCAACGTCGTATTTCAGGAGAGAAGGAGAAAGACAAGTCCGAAAGAGGACAATAATAATTACAAGGCAGAATCAGGTGAAACAGGGGCAGAAAAGGAGATGAGAGACAAAAGAACAACAGCTAATAAGCTCCGATCGCATCCCGAATTATACAGTGATTTCCTTCGTACCACAAACCATGACATTGATGTGTCTCAAAAGGCTCAACCTCAGAATCAGTCACAGAAAGGATCCCAAACGAGCCATCTCTGCAATTGCCACCTGAAGTCAATGATGACAAGATAACGTTGGATTTGCAACTCGGAGAATCATTGGTATCAGGCCAGGGTTGTGAAAGGCTGCCGTCGGGGAAGACGTTATCCTCAAACAGAGTCATTTGAACTGTACGAGTCTCAGATGAACAGTCAGTCGCCGAGGGGGAATATGTCAAGCTAGGAGTCTCGGGACTCGGACTTTCAGTGAGGGGGATGGGCGAGTACTGCGAGGCGGACAGTTGATCGGGTAACTTCGAAGGCTGAACAAAATGTAATCAGGATGTGCCACATAAAAAAATTGAGAATAAATCAGGGTAGCTACCTGGGAATTCGATTCCAATTGTGGCGTGTCGTTGGCTTCTTGGCTATCGCCATAATTGCAGGTACTTTCAACAAAGGGAGCAATACGACGTCGAGAGACGAAAGCATCAGCCGGAAGAGTCGCGCTTTTGCGCAGGCATCTCCTATGACTGTCAGACATGGGCATAGCAACAGAACCTGGGATATTTTCTTGGTTCAGGAATTGAGATTGTGTCGATGAGTGGATCAAAACTGAACCCTCGCTTTGTGATCTGGCAACTTGCCTCAGAGGAGGGGTGCTGCCACCTGTAGGCGTCTGAGACGAAAGCAAAGTTTTGCCAACCCAAAGTCGCCATTCTAGAGCCTGACCAAGGGCACGCTCACAACGGCCAATTTCTCGAGGAGGAAGCCCCGAAAGTTTAGCCCAAGCACGATTAGAATAACATTTGTCCTGAGAAAATTTCGAGGCAAGGATTACCGAGGCTAAAAACGTCCGACGAGGACAAAGGAGGGGCGACGGGAGGGAGGCTGAAGTTGAGGAACCAAATTCTTCATGGAGCGTCTTGGTTTCAGAATCGAAGTTATCAACACAGTCCGCAATACGGATAGTGTCCATGCCATCGTCGATACCCTCGCTCTCTATCGAATTTTCCAAAACATTGAGTTTGGCGTCCTGAGCGAGTTCGGCTTCGGTGGCAGGAAGGATCCTGGATTCAGGCTGGTAGTAAGCCCTGATACCCATTCTCTCCTCGCGCAACAGATTCGGGACTTTGGTACGGATAGCCTCCAAGTAGCATAGCGCCGTTTGAAGGACGATTCCGGACGTGCGCGAGCGCCTAAGTACTTCGTGTACAAAAGATTTGATTGGAAGAATTTGGTCAGAGGCATTCCCTGAGAGCAAGGAGGTGGGTGCGGTGGAGGTGGATGTGAATGTTGAAGTTTGAGACGGAGTGGATGGGATCGACGCCGAAATTGGGGATGGCAATTGTTCATTCCCAAAACCCAGAGGATGTTTCTGAGACAGAGATTTGATAGCCGCCATCGCAGATTGTGTTGGTGTCGTAGTTGGTGGCAAAAAGACGGCAGGGATATCCTGAGTACGCCATACTTCGGACAAAGTCTTGACAGCTTGATCTAAAGGAATGAAATAAATTATCTTCCAATTGCATGAGTGATATGGACCTACCAACCAAGCCGGCAGCAAACTTGTTCTTTGAAGTTTCGCGTTGGAGATCCTTTGGAGTTTGAGTGGGGATAGGGAAGGCGCTGGCTCCAGAAGAGGAAGCGACCGAACGCAGTCGATTTAAGTCTGAAAAAGAAGCGGCACTAGGTGGAGAAACTGGTACAGAGGTTGGGGTATTTAGATAAATGGAAGGTGGTGATCGGGCAGGAAGACTGGCGTTTGATGGGATTGAACTATAGGGTTGCCAACGGGGTTTTGTCCGAGCAGCTGGTGTGCCCCGTTGGGCGATAATTTGAGTGGCGGAGTGCATAGATTTTTGATGAAGTTTGGTTGTTTGTGAGTTGGGAGAGTGAGATGGGATTTATTGAGAGAGTAGCAGGTATTCCGGTGGCAGTGGAAAATCAATTGAGAGTAGTATAGGCATTGACGTCAGATATAGGGGTAGTAGGGAGTCCAAAAGATGAGAATTTGAAGAGAATGGGGGTGCTCTTTCGAGCGAATTGGGACATTTGTAGGCGATACATTTCGGAACCTGGGTCAGCTGTGGATCTCCAGAGTCAACGACTTTGGATGATCCAATCACAAAGCCTTTCTGTTAGCAGAAGACCTTGTGGGGGAGGGTTATTTATTGAGAAAGACCTCGACTTAGAGCAGCGATTCAAGTGCAGACAGTGGTTGGTAGATGGGCAAGTCAATGAAAACAAACAACATACAACATCTGGTGACTCAGTTACCATGCGGCTCACATCCTACAACAAGCATCGCCTCTGACTCGACATGAACACAACCTTATAACTTATTTAAATTACAAATAATGAGGCCCATTACCTCACTAATCGCTCTTTTCTTATTTATTCTCCTTGTTACCGCCAACGTTTTCCAAGATATTTCCACTCATCCAAAGACAAAAGCTCTGGAAAAGCGTTACTTGAACAAAAATACAAAGAGAGCCGCCTCTCCTGAAAATACCCAAATCAACTCAACCGCCAGTTCCACAGATATAAGAACTATCATCAACATCAAGTCTACCTGTGGCGATATTCGTGCCACCAGTATGTCTTGAGCGACGTCTCTTCTGCACCCTGTCCCTGACCTTCTGTCCACAGAAGAGGTTACTGCACTTTCTGGACCCAATGGCCACATCGACTGGCTGAACTGTGGCTTCGAAATTGACGGTGGATGGCAACCGCCCTACATTCGCATGGAAGACATCATTACCCATTCACTCCCTAGCGCTCTTAAAAAGTCTAGCAGCCCTTTCAAAGCATGTTCTGAATATATATCGATCTTCGAGAAGTATGGCGGTGAATACAACATCCCCCCAATCCTCTTGGCTTCTTTTGCGATGCAAGAAAGCTCATGTGAGCCTGATACTGTCGGTGGTGGTGGCGAACAAGGTTTGATGCAAATCACCCCCGACAAATGTGTTGGTGCTCCAAATCCAGGTGGTTGCAGAGACCCAGTGCGCCATTTCCAACAACCCCACTTTTGAAAGTGACGCTCGCGGCTCATGTCAGTTTCAGGAATTTAATATCCGCACCGCTACCAAATATTTCGCCGATACCTTGAAAAGTAACAACGGCGACGTACTCCTGAGCGTTGGCGCATACAACGGCTGGCACCGTGGATTGACCACGGTCGGTAGTTCTCAACTTGGACTGATACAACGGCTAACCATCATCTTCAGCGAGAGGCTTTCGCTGCTGTTAACTCGGTTTGTTGCCGCTGCCAAAATAATGGAGACTAGTAGGTACCGTTTTTTCAACGTTTGCGATTTTCACAATTTCTGTAGCCTGCATCAATTTTTTAATGGCTGGTGCCAAAACATCAATTCTTACGACAACAATGTGCGCCTCGGAAAGTATTTCAACCTTGATCGATGCCAATGAGTCAACACCTATTCAACGCTGCTTCGTTTCCTTTTTTTGTCCAAGGTATACACGGGGATGGATTGCAGGCATTTTGTCGGATACTTAACTTACTATTTGTGTGTTTATGTAACAAGTCCATAAGAAATTAGATTACCAGTATTCTGAATATTTTGATTGGGACTCAGACTCGAAAAAACTTGTGAGCATTTCCAAGTCAGCAATAAAGATGAGTGAACAATCAACGACACCATCCCCCTCTTTATCCGACTCTACACCTCCTTCCTCTCCAGATCTTCAAACCCTGCAATTAAATAAAGTGGTTTCAGAGGAAGATAAAATTGAGGCTGCTCGGCTAAAGGTTCTTGCTAACAAGTCTTTCACCTGTGAGATACGACGACACATTTTATGGATACAAGGCTAATACGCTTACGTTTGCATAGCTCATGATTTTCCAGCTGCTGCCCGATTATATTCGGAAGCCATCGAAAAAAACCCAGAAGAACCAACATTATGGTGTAACCGAGCTTATGCAAGGATGAAGTTGGAAGAGTATGGTTATGCTCTCAATGATGCTAGTAAGTACCCAGGACGGTATTAGGATGCAAATACAAATCTCATGAGATTTCAGGTCAAGCAATAGCGCTGGATCCTAAATATGCTAAAGCGTACTACCGGTAAACCTTTCATTTATACTTTGATCAATGGTTTTCATGAATGATCATGATGTAGACGGGCAACGTGCTATGTGCAGATCTTGAAGCCTCAATCAGCTGTATCTGATTTCCGAAAAGTGCTAGCATTGGAACCCAAGAATGAGACCGTTCGATCCCAAATGGTGTCTACCCAGAAGCTCATCCGGAAGATCGAATTCGAAAAGGTATGAATGCTATGATCTAGATGATGAAATGGCAGTTTATTCTTTCACTATAAGGCCATCGAAATCGAGGGAGAAAAGAACCCCGTGGATCGTTGTCATGAGATCATTGCTGAAGGTGAAGGGGTTCACTTTTTGGATTTTTTTGGTCTCACGGCTCGACGTGTTTTGAGGTGGCTGCGAACTCGATGCGGATTATTTGGGACCAGCGCTTCCTTCAGAAAATGGACAGTACTATATGACACTAGCCTTCTTGCAAGCCACGATTGACTGGTTTAAGGATGGCAAAACGTTACCCAAAAGATATGTTTGGGAAATTGTTCTCGGAGCTCATGCACAATTTGCCAAGGAAGAAAGTCTGGTCAATTTGGACATCGAAGAAGGTGTCACATGCGATGTCATTGGTGATGTCCATGGTTGGTTTATTTCATGTCCCGATGTGACTCTTGTTGAACTTGAATAAACTTGCAGGTCAATTCTACGATGTTTTGCATTTGTTCTCGCTTACAGGACCCCCGACTGAAAAACATTATCTCTTGATGAATGGGGATCTCGTCGACAGAGGGTCATGGTCTATAGAAGTGATCCTGTTGGCCTTTGCGTACAAATGTGTGCTTCGGCTAATTCGCCCCTTGACTGCTAACCAACTAACGATTGTAGGGCTATATCCTAAATATATGTACATCAATCGTGGAAATCATGAGGCCAAAGACATGAATCGTACATACGGATTTGAAGGTGAAGCGAAGCACAAACACGGAGAACAGTCCTACAAGGCAAGTCCAGCTCGTTTGACCAAATCCTTGTCCCATGATTCAAAAAATATTCTGCCAGCTCTTTGCCCATGTTTTCACCACCTGTGAGTTGAGTTAATTATAAAAGTCTCACCTCGCCTCATGGAAGCATGACTAGTGCCTTTGTCAACACTCGTCAGTGCAACAAAACCACCGCAATATAAAGGAGATACCATTCTTTCACCACAAGGCCTTAAACGGTTCTTTGTTGTCCATGGCGGATTGTTCAGCAAGGACGATGTTACTCTCGACGATGTTCGCCAGATTGACCGTGTAGGTCGACAACCTGGTCAAGAAGGCATCATGTGTAAGTCCATTCCTTCCGTGTTTCTGAGGCCAAACCAATTGATTTAATCTAGGCGAGGTACTGTCTTTCAAGTAAGGTAGTAGACATCAATAACTCATACTCTGTTCTACCCAGCTACTTTGGACTGACCCTCAAGAATTACCTGGGCGTGGCCCAAGTAAAAGGGTGCGGCTTTTCTAAAAAATGTTGGTTAAATGCTCATCGATCCCATGATTTAGGGCGTTGGTATTGCATTCGGACCTGATGTTACCAAAAGATGGTGCACTCTCAATGGCGTGACTGGTATTATCCGCAGTCATGAAGTTCGACAAAGTCAGTACAGCATATCCTTTTTCCAATTTCTGGAGGTGCTGAATCGCGCTGTAGACGGGTATGCAATTGAGCATGCTGGTTTATGCACAACCGTAATTTTCATCTTTCCTGATCCGATACCGACGTTGACGTGACTATACTAGGTTTTCTCTGCACCCAATTATGTTGACCAGACGGGAAATAAAGGTGCCTTCGTGAGTTTAGTTTTTTTTTTTCGGCTTCATTTTGTCTACGGTATTCTCAAATTATTTTTCACTCAGATTCGCATTGATGCCACTGGCAATTGGGAAATTACCCAATTCGAGGCTTCTCCTCACCCTCCCATGAAACCCATGGCGTATGTGCAAGGTGGACTTGGGAACTTGATGATGATGTAGCTCCATACTTCTGTTAACTAGATGTTATTCTGTTCTGATGGTCAAATCCACTCGGGAACACTCAACTAATATGCGGCAGTCGTGATTAAATTTCGGACACGGGGAGTTCAAGGTTTTTCATAATTCTACTTGATGCTGGGGGAGTATAAACAAGATCATTTGGGTCCAAGCATCAGCATCAGGGCATTACGTAATTAAAGAGTTGTTAACGACTACAGCCAGCTCGGTTACTTATCCTCTTGCACTTTCTCATTCTACTTGCATTATAGCTTTCAATTGACATTAGACGCCTAGCTACCCTCTAGCGTCATGGACAAAACAAAAACTAAGCTGGCTGCTTTCTTTGAAAATGATGATGAAGAATCCCCGTTCCCTGTGCGACGGACAGAGTTATTTCCTCCTCACAATAGTCATCGCTTACTTTTCGCCTCCAAACATAGCAAAAACCCGTTGACGACATGAAATTGTCACAATATACAGCCGGTAAAGTGCGAAAGTCTCGCAGAGAGAAAGAACAAGAAGTTGCAGACGCCAAAAGACGAGAGGAGGAAGCTAATGCTGCCCAAGCTTATGCCGAATTTCTGGTTGAATTCGAAGGCGGAGAAGGCATGGGACAGAGAGCTGGTTCATCTTTCGTGAAAGCAGAATCCAAAGTTGCCTATACGCCTTCGATTCAAGCCTCAGAACGCCGTCCACTGGCACAACCAACCAGAGTAGGTCAATCTTTGATTTGGGTCACGACAGCTTTTGAGGGGGGTTTTTAAAGTCGCCTTCTCCACCCATTTCTGTTCTTCCCAAACCGAAAGGCAAGAGAGCCATGGATTCTTTCCTGGAGGAAATTAAGAGGTGCACTGAGGTCTTTGAACTCTTATTTTTTGAGTCTCATGAACTCTTTGAACAGAGAGCAGGCAGAACGCGAAGCTAAATACTCTCGCCAAGGTAGCAGTGATTCATATTCTCCCCTTGAAATTTATTGAATATCCGCTTCCCCAAGGCCATGGTCATGGAAGATCTGTCACCGCAATGGCCGCTTATGAGGGTCAAAGTGGCAGCAAAGATAGAGGAGACCCCCTGGTGGGTTACATCTGGCGGAATTGAAATCCTATTCCAAGTTGCTGATTGGATTGCCTTAGACAACCAACCTCTTCGTCGCGAACTTGCCACAACATGTGACTGAACAAAGTTTGGGCAAATATTTTGCTCGCGTAGGCCCTGTTGGCTCGGTATATATTTGATATCTATCTCCGGGCACTAGTTTATATTTATGTTTTCAATTAGGTTAAAATTATGTGGCCGCGGTCTGATATTGCTGCCGGCCCTACCTCAGATACGATTGGATCCCGAAGAGGCAAAGGTACAGGCCTGAATGGATTCGTATCCTTCATGAACAGGCAAGATGCTGAGGAAGCTCTTCGTGAATTCGATGGCTTTGATTGGGGAGGCTCTGTCCTTAGGGTCGGTTGGAGCAAGGCCGTACCAGTAGCTGCGAAAGCGCTTTACGGTATGTATCAGATTTTTATTTCGTTGGCTGTGGTGTCTGACCTCGAGAATTTGCAAGTGACTACTTCAAGCAGAACCCGAGAAAATAGAAGTAGGAGTAGAAATGAGAGCAGAAGTAGAAGCCATTCTCGTGAACATCGCGCACGTTCTCGTGAGGCCCACTATCGTAGCTCCCGGCGCTCGAGAAGCCCATCAAGAGACCGACACCGCTCATGGTCTCGTCAGAGGAGGACCTACAGCAGGTCACGACAATATTACCGTTCTCGCAGTCATTCGCGCAGCCGATCTCGTCGACGCCATTCTCATAGCCCAACGCATGAAGACGCTGATGCTGTTACCGATACATTTATCCGGGCCGTGGCTGCTGAAATCAAAGGTCATGACACGAAATATGAGGAAACCTTGCGCGAATTCGAAAAGAACAATTCGAAGTACAATTTTATTTTCCATCGAAATGTGGGTTAGACTCGCTTTTCAGATTGCTTCTTCCACACATTAACCGTCTCTACAAAAGCATCGAAGGCACGCATATTATCGAGGTCTCATTGAATCCGGGGAGACTTTAAGACCTGTTTTTGATGATGATGTGAGAACAATGAGACTTATATGACATCAATACACGCTGACCGAATGGTAGGGCAATAATTCTATATATTCAAGTGATTCAGCAGAAGAATCAGAACGCGAACAATCTCGCAAAAACGTTCTAGGGCATGCAGCTCGACAACGATTTGAGGCAATGTTACGAGCTTTATCGGGAAAACGTGGAGAAATTGCTCGGTGCATGACATTCAGCCTAGAACATGCAGAGGCTGCTCATGAGGTATGATAGGTTCTCTGGTTTTCTGAGGAGAGGAAGCCTTCATCATCCTAACTATGTGTTTTCCAGGTCGCAGATATCATTGTCTCGTCTCTACTTGTTGATGGGACCGCAGTTCCTCGTAAGGTCGCCCGCCTGCATTTGATTTGCGATATCCTTCACAACTCAGCTGCCCCAGTTCCAAGTGCTTGGAAGTTCCGTCAGGAGTTCCAGGCCCGGTTAGGTATAGTGTTTGATCATCTCGCAAACATTTATCACTCTTTCCCTGGTCGCATTACGGCGGATATGTTCAAGAAACAAATCACAACTGTTGTGGATATCTGGGAGGATTGGATTGTATTTCCTCCAGATTTCACATCCCAGCTTCGAAGAAGACTGGAAGGCGCGAAGGCCTTAGAAGACAACGTAGATCAGGGGGAGTCAACTGTTCACACTGCGAATAAAGGTTTCGCTTCCGCTTCCCGTTTCAAAAGCAGCACTTTCCAGTTGGCCGTAGAACCTCTGGTATCCACTTCTGCCGGCGAAGGTGACCCGATGGATGTTAGCAGCGAGGAGGACAATAAGGATTTGGGACTCGACTTTGATGGAGATCCAGTCAATGACGTTAACTATGACCGATTGAAAGATGGTGAATTAATTGGCGAGGATATTGATGGTGATCCCATTGCCGAAGATGTCGATGGCGAACCTATTACCGAAGATGTTGATGGTGAACCCATCACTGAGGACGTTGATGGTGAGCCTTTGGGCGACGACCTAGATATTGATGGTATACCAGTTGATGATGACATCGACGGTGTGACCCCTTCTTCATGAAGCTCATTTCACGAAATGCATCTTGGACCCCGTGATTCTATGTCATCCAGTCGTCTGAGTATCATTTTCCAATTTAATAAAACCAATAAATTAGTACAAGAGACAAGTCAGCAGGAAGAAGTGCACTGGACCACTGGTGACTAAGAGCTTGTTCGGACACATCAAATGAACCCTGAATGACCGCTTGAAGTGATTGATTGGGACCTGAGCTGACCTGAGTTGCCATCGGAGTTCTAATCGGCCATGATTGATGATATCGGATGATCAAGA
>Ga0193742_1002113_pt1 | contig 11549 bp, 10 predicted proteins | sample L2c1metaG_FD_165511 | JGI IMG/M metagenome (GOLD analysis project Ga0193742, IMG submission 165511) | Soil microbial communities from a riparian zone of the East river system, Colorado, United States - L2c1 | ecosystem: Environmental > Terrestrial > Soil > Riparian zone | place: USA: East River... | reverse complement strand
TTCCCGATAGACCCAAATCTGCTCAGTGGCACCTGCACAAAGTTAGCTATAAAGGGGCTACAGAAATGAGCTTGGTACTTACCTTGGACGGCACTAACAACGAAGACAAGGACGATGAGGAGTTTGCCAAACATGTTTGAGGATGGGAAGCTCGATGGATTAATTTTGCAATCGAGAGGTGGTCATATATATACGGTCAGGATCATACTCAAGCGCGAGAGAACTGCATAATATTCCCTGTCAGAGGGAGAATATAATTTATATCAAACCCATTCTGTAGTAGCCTCCCAGCAAGACTTGAAGTTAGTTTCCAGCTAACGGCAGCATGCTAGGCCACATTGAAAATTTCGTCAAATCACACGTATTTGGTACAAACAAACGTTTGTTTTTGGTAAGCGCGATGGTATGACGCCGGGAAGGGTCAAGGGTCGACCGTTATATAGTTAATATTTGAGAGGAGAGCGAGAAGAGTGGAACGCTATTGCGCTTTACCAAAAATGGTTGTTTGTACCAAATACTCGCAAAGCCAAATGCATTTCCGGAAGCCTCTTTCCATTTCTCTCCTACGCTCCTCATAATTCGTGTAGTAGTGCAACTAGTAACTTGCATTCTATGGTTTGCTGAAAAAAACACTGTGGCCTTGTCGAGCCCCTTGCATCCTCAACCATCGTGTGAGCGAGAGATCCCAATAACTGCGCAGGACACCAGGAAGCAGAAGGAGATGGCGAAGGAGAGAATGGATCGCCAAATCACGAGCTTGGAGGAAGTTAACAGTATTTTGGAGGGCATGATGTATGAGCAGTACTCGTGGGCGCTGGAACCGGGCGGTACGCCTAGACGCCACCTCCATATTGCCGCATTGTCACCTTCCTGAACTTCTTGTTTTTGCCACGCACTTTCCTTACCTCTTCCCGTTCTGCGGCTTGGTTGGGTAATTTATTTGTGTATCCCCACTATCTCAGCCGTGAGTGGCAGCGTCGAGGACGCCTCGAAAGAAAGCCTAGGGTTTCTCGCCGGTGAGAATGACGACATCGCCTAACGATCATTTAAACCCCTGCCGAGAAGTCTACATCGGCGGACTGGCCGTCATAAGAGTGGTTTCTTGATCTAACAATCTATCCTAGAGACTGATTACACGCCCGGCTACCAGATCAAAAGCATCATCTGTGAAAGGGCCCCGGACTATGTCAAACGGGTGGAGGGGGGGGCGGCAACTCAGATATTTTCTTTGAATTTTGGCTTTGTCCTTTTAGCTGGTGTCAAAATACTTGCTTCCTACTATCATGGACCATACTCAGTCGTCTCCAGCCTGCACTCGTATTATACTTTCTATCCATGTATTTATTCAGTCGACTATGCAACGAACACCTATATAAATTAGATCCCGAGTTGATGGTTGAACCCGGAAGTTAGCTTATATATATAGGCCTCGGCTTTCCCTCTGAACCAATCTTACTTGAACCTATCACTGAGGTTGTGGAACTGCATGAACGTATGTTTACATGCAGACCGCCTACCAATCCCCCAGCCCTCGCCTCGTTCACCTCTCTAGCTTGTACCCCTAAACAACAGCGATTTCACACACACAAAAACATGAAGGTATCATCAAAACACTAAATTTCATGAAACACTGATTTATCTACAACTGACATAGTGTTATTTCTGCACCACTGCAGGGTGCGGAATAGATCAGTTTTGATGTGTTGTTGCTCTTGTGATCCTACTGCGCTTAAGGGAGAGGGCGCTTAGGTGGATTTTCACAACTGTGCCTATCCGCATCTGTAATCAACCAGTATCCCGAGCCCTTGACGTTCAAATCGCCATCGCGATCGACCTGTATGATACTGTTCGTATTTATTGGGCGCATTGTGTAACAGCCAATCACGGAGCGTGCGTCATTGAGCCCAGAGAGCCTATAAGAGATGAACTTGAATTCTGTGCTGTCTGATTTGTCACTTGGGTCTCCGTCGATCCTGATCCAGTCCTGACCCCTTCGGTGTGACAAAAGCTTTCCCGTCTTCCTATAGAGGTAAATACCAAGGTCAGGTTCGCAATTCTTGTCAATGATGGCAATTTGCACTTACACCTCTTTGAATCTAAGATGTATAATTCCTGCATCATGGTCATATTCCCCAAGGCGCTCGAACTGTGCACACTTGGACATGTCGTGGGTAACTCGAGCCCATGGGCTGGTGCCTGCCTTGCGAGCCACAGTCACACAACCGACGCGCTTGATATCAGGGTCTGTAGCTAAGAGTTTGTCCCCATATTCCCGATAGACCCAAATCTGCTCAGTGGCACCTGCACAAAGTTAGCTATAAAGGGGCTACAGAAATGAGCTTGGTACTTACCTTGGACGGCACTAACAACGAAGACAAGGACGATGAGGAGTTTTCCAAACATGTTTGAGGATGGGAAGCTCGATGGATTAATTTTGCAATCGAGAGGTGGTCATATATATACGGTCAGGATCATACTCAAGCGCGAGAGAGTTGCACAATATTCCCTGTCAGAGGGAGCATCTAATTCATATCAAACCCATTCTGTAGTAGCAGCCTCCCAGCAAGACTTGAAGTTGATTTCCAGCTAACGGCAACAAGCTAGGCCACATCAAAAAATTTCATCAAGTCGCACGTATTTGGTATACAAAACAACCGTTCGTTTTTGGTAAGCGTAGTTGAAAGGGTCAAGGGTCGTTATATTTTGAGAGCAAGAAGAGTGGAACGCCACGCGCTTTACCAAAAACGGTTGTTTGTACCAAATATGCCCAAAGCCAATATGGTTTTAATGAAAGAAAAAAAACATTTGGGGTTTTCAGAGCTGACACTGTTTTTTAATGTTGTATGACAATGAATGACTTTATAATGTCGGCCTCTGCAATCTATGTTCGCCTCTCCATTGCGAAAGTCACACGAGAGGGGGTATCGCTGTATAATGTATGGTATCACGTAGAAGCTACAAAGAAGTAAAGAAAAAGAAGACTCTAATAGAAGGCTGTGACGATGCATTCAAATGAGAGACAGGCCATATAAATTTTCCTATGTACATTATGGTTCCAAAAAATTTGCTTGATCGATGGATTCTGAGCACAGGTCCCTTGGAACGTCAACAACAATAAAATCATAGCATCAAGGTTGTCAACACTTGACGTCGGCGATGATTCGCTCGTAATCAATAATGAAACCCCACACGGCGGCGTTGGGGTGGCGCGGAAGGGGACCGAGAGATCCCTGTCCTTTTTGTCAGGAATTGGCGGTTTCCCCATTTTCAAGCCTAAATATCATACGAGCGATTTTTCCTTCTGCAGTCCTACATCTAACTCGCCAATGGAGGCTGTCTTCATCGATACTCGTGCAATATGCTTTGGATTCTGCAAGGCTGTCTTGTAGCTCCCTGATATCAGCTTCCAAAAGCCCGATGGTCATCTTCAAATCGTCAACTTCCGCTTTATGTTCCTGGTGATTCGCCTCTTTAGCCTGTTGAAAGACATGCGCAGTAGCATTGGCCTGCTGAACTTCCTTGTTGAGAGCCAAAATGATACCTTCGAGCTTCTGGATGTGCTCCATGCGTTCTAAAAACCGGGTTTCCAGGTCTCTAATAAACAAATCCGTGCTTTCCATGAGGGCTTTGAGGTCTTTACGATTTTGATCCATTAAATCCGTCAATAGTGACCCGGTACTTCCCAAGATCGTATCCAGGAAGGTCTGGTTAAGTCGCATGATCGATTTGGCCATGCGGCTCGCCATATCTTGAACTAGTGGATCATGTCCTGATTCGAGACTTGTTCGTCCTGTATTCACCTGTAAATTGTCTTGTGCGGTCTGTTGACTATTCGGACTTGCGGGCAGAGAGGCTGGGCGTACAATGTCAGATAAGCCTGACAAGACCACCAAGATAAAGGTGTAAACCCATAAAACTAAGTAGAGGGGGTCCGCAGGTGGTGTTGAGACCCCCAATTTGGCTGGGTCGGTGTCGCCTTCAGATGATGAAGCAGAAAAAATAGATACTGGACTCCTTTCTCGCTTCTTACTAAGGAAAAGCCTCACCCCACGAACCAAAGAAGCTGAGTACAATAATGAGCCGTTATATGATGCCTGCTCACGCATTACGACTATCAATCAATACCTCAGTAGAAATCGAGTAACGGAAAACACGTACTTGAAGAGACTGTGAGCTGCCGTATGATTGCTCAAAGGTATCATCCCAGAGGCTCTGTGAAACCTATTCAAAAAAATCTCCAACACGAAAAATGGACCAGGAAATACATACCGAGAACCTAACATTTCCAAGAGGCATTGGATGAAATTCAAGTGTTGGGTAGATACGTCTGGCAGTAGCTTCAGCGGTCTGGGCGTCGTCTTCTGAGCTGAAATGAACAACCCCCCCGATACCTCGGAGAACATAGACAAGATGGATGATACCCCCAAAGGGTTGAACGAGATCATGAAGGGCCACATCAGTATGACAGTCGTCTGGCAGATGATAGATGATACGGGCAATATATCCAACATGGATAGAATGATGAGGTGACTCATAACTGCGATGATGATACTCGAAGATAAAGATTTGATTAGACGGTGCATTGTTGGGGATGAATCGCAAGTTACACGTTGCTAATATCCTATTGACTATACACATATAAGGGATAGAAGATTTAGTTAACTTCGTGAAAATCAAGGTATATTTCGAAAGTAAATCACCATCTTGAATGGAGGAAACTGCTACGATCCAAGCGGGCATAGGTGAATCAACCGCATTTTCGGATCCGGAGCCATATGGATCAGCAGAGAGCAACCCGCTTGTGGAGTTGAGATGAAATCCCCAAGCAAGTTCTCGTGCCTTCAAAATATGATGATAAGGTCTAAATATGGACCTAATTTCGTCCTCAGTAGCGAGGTATTCAGTCAAAACGATCAGCTTGAAGCAAGTCATTGAGGGTTGGGTGGCAGAGCCGAGTTCGGAGAACTTCCAGTGTCGATAAGGTACTGAAACTCACAGAGTAAATTGTGAATTTAAGAAGGGAGAAGTGCAAAAGGAAAAATGATTTCTATGTCGCACCTGGAATTTTATATATTCAAATCCTCCTTCGACCGCACTGCGGCACTGGTCCAAGCTTTGTCTTTCTTTGATTGAAGCGGTTCAATGAGGCTACGATCGCCTTTGAAAGATGTTGTATGTCAGTCATCCTTTCAAAGGCTCCTTTGGAGTTCTTTGAGAAATAGACTATTGTTGTTCTAAATCAGGTTGAGAAGCAAGGTCAAACGAATTCCTCAAAAAGGCGAACGGCAATGAGCGGCAGTGTCCGTGATTCCCACGATAAGACAATAAGGCCTTGCGCTTCAGCTTACGACGATCTTCGTGTCATAATTCGCCTGCTTTTCTCTTATATATTCATATGCATATTGAAAGGACCTGAATTACACAATCTTAATCGATCCCACCGATGACATGCCATGTGTTTTTCGTGTCCTAGGTCGCCTGTCGAGAACACAGCCAGTACACAGCCTCGTAAACATTGACATTCGCAGGAAGCAACTTGCTTCTGACCTTCACCGTTTCATTAATTACTTTTAGCCTTTTGATCCACCTCCTCTCAACCTGGAAACTCTCCCCCTCAACGTTTGAACATTCAACATGAATTTTCAATAAATTCAATGCCATTAATGATACTCTCAGATCCACGTGACGCTATCCGTCTTAGTCCCACTTGATAATGCCCATAAGCGCCTCGAGGCGGCAATGGTCAGGTCAGCGCCTCACCCGCAGCCTTCTCGGACGCAGCGAGCCCGCTCGTCGCCTTCCTTCGTCATCACATCTGACTATGGGCCAACTAAACGAGGATGTTCTGCGCCACATCGTGACTTATCTCTCTCCAGAGACACTTGACAGGGTTAATGTGGCCAATTCTGTCTTTTTTGACGCATGGATGAAGTCTCGTTACGAGAGCCTCATTTTGGTAAAGAGCGATAAGCGACTGTTGGCTCATCTAGTGTAAGTGTCACTAGTTGTCCATTCACCTTGCCCGCAACAGGTGATTCAAGTGACCACATTAGCGACCCAAACGTGACTCGATATGTGAAAAGAGTCGTCATACGTCCATGGGTTATAAATCCTCCTGGGATTAATCACAGAAGATTCATTCAGAGCTTTTGGATCAATATAAACGAGATTTTCGATTCGAACTATATCGAAAAAGAAAGGGAGCGACGATTGCGGAAATGTTTACAGAAAGACATTGAACTTGTCGTCTCTGCCTTTGATGCCATGCGAAACATCAAAGAGTATGTCATAGACTGGGACGAAGATAGTGGTCATCATCCCGGGCTTTATAAAGCATTCTTTACACCGATATTGCAGAAATGGTCGAGACACCTAGTTAAATTGACGATCAAGGTTCCGCCGCAGTTCTTAAAGTCTCTTGCATCCGTACGTCTCATAAATCTGGAAACCCTGCAGTACCATTTCTGTACGGGAGATCTGCCTTCCAAGGAAATCGACGACATTCATAACGGATTTCTCGTTTTTGTGAACAACCTCAAAGATTCCTTGGCATGCATATCTTTCATCTCAACGTACACCTCACTCAATCTCGACATTACCCGGATTTACAAATCGTTAGGTCCCTTCCCCAAACTCAGCTCCATTTCGTTGTCCATACCTTTTGATGGCGGTCACCTCTCCGATCCCTCAGTTTTTGTGCAGTTTCTCGAGAAGCATCGATCTACGTTGAAGAATATGAGTCTGTTGACCAGCCGTTTAACAGTCCACTCGATGCCAAGCGACCCAGAATGCATCATTTGGATACAAAAGATCCTGATTTCGATCCATACCCCTTTCCCTCGACTTCGGAGCCTTGCTTTGGCTCTAAGACCATTGCGAGCGCCTTTAATCAGCGCCTCCAATTTCCTGAAAATGCATATGGTCTCTCTTGACTCCCTTATCTTGGCAGATCGTGCACTCGAGTATCATGAGCTCACAACGCTGATGTCAGCCGATAGTGGTCGTCTCGATCTCACGGGACTCAGACACCTTCGAATTAAAGTCGACAGCTTTTGTCCGGACATCCTTTACCATCTTGCCTCTGAAATGCCTGGACTGACAAGGCTGGATATCGAATGTACCTCTATAAGAAGTCAGCGTGTTTATACCAACCGTACAAAATTTGTAAGTTACCAACTTCCACCTATATTTCGGTATTATTGTCTTACTTACTTCTGCTTTCTTTTATGTAATAGGAAACATTTTCCATGGAAATCATTGCCAATAAACATCTTTTGGTCAATTGGAAGCTCAAGCGTATGGCGATCGGACCAACGGCTCATGACTGGGTCCGCTATGTTGAACGAGCATTAGTGGAATGCATGCCTAATCTTACGATAGCTAACTCGTGGTATATTAACAGGTGAATTTATTTTTTTTTTTTCATTTTAATTTCGGGACTTTTCTTGTTACTTTTAAAAATACCATTATCTACCTTTGTTGTCATCTTTTTCTGGTTCTCTCCATCTGGATTATCCTCGTTCGCACTTCCTTGTACATCTATAGTTATCCTATGTTAAATCTAATTTGCTACACCTATAATCTAACCTTTTGTCCCCCGGTGCTGACACGAGCGCGAACACTCGAATCCTTGTGAAATGACAGACTGGAACGATAGGGTTTATGGAAAGAGGAATATAAAATATTAGATGTAGCTGGGCCTGTCAGATGAAGAATTCCGCCACGCTGCTTTCCATCTCGCTAAAAGTTGTCAATTCGACTTCTGGAACTGCTTGTGGTATCTTCAAGCAGAGCATATTCATGATGATTCGACACCCCTAGTGAGAATCACATTGTCAGGCAATGGAGCCAAAATCTTCCAAGACTCTGTGCTTACCCCAATGGATAGAACCGAGGCTAAGACCCTATTGACTTTCTCTTTATCTTCAATTCTCGTTCCATATGCGTGATCACTTACGACCAGATGCTATGTGTAAGTACATGTACAAAGAAAGTGTACGAGGCTGAGCAGGAAAATATTACTGAACGTATAGGGTTCCTGTCAGAAAATGTGGTAACATGACAAAAGGAAAGATGCTTACAACACACGACAGTAAATGTTATTAGTCCATCACGAAACACGACGTTGACAATCGGTGTAGAGGTGGGCGCTACACGGATACTGGCCTGTCTGTACCAAGTCATACCCCAAATGATAACCTGTGTGATAATTGGCGTTATGCTAAAAAAAACCGGAAGGCAATAAGTCGAAACCGCCATCCTAGGTGGTTGATGTCCAACTGACCTGAGGCCTAAGGCTTCCTTTGGAGTTTCCTTCAACAGGCAGGTGTCATCATAGGCAAAACGCCGGTTGACAAGCACAGCCATATATATCATTGAAACAAGTTCGTAAAGAAAGACGGAAGATAGGAAGAGTTTGACTTTGCGAGACCTCCCGTAGAGGGCATACACTGCGTCTCAAAGATAAGCTTTTTTTTCGGTATCAGACACCCAAGGTTGGAAGAACGGCGTACCCCTCACAAAAAGAATAAGGTCGAATAATGCAATCACAAGTTGGAGGTAGGATGATTGAAAAGCGAACCAAGAAGAGCATGTAGACTCGCTCAGAGGTATTTTAGAAAAAAGGATTGTCGTTATGATGTGATTACATCTGTGGAAAAAGAGTGGAAATCGTGAATGAAGCAATAAAATAGGAGGCGTACATCTGAGATATTAGGGTAATATACCGAAGGAGAAGATACAACAATTTGGTGATAGTGAACCTGCTCCTATTAATGAGAATTCAACGCGGCTGACTAGCGCTGAAACCCCAGTGACCACAGAAAACGTACTTCCAGACATGTGCATATTCACGCGAAAAGGTTACGAGACACTCCCAGACAAGACAAACCACCGAAGCGACTGAAGGATGTCAGAATACAGTCAGATAATGAAAATACAGGGAGGGGAAAGACGAGAAAGGACTCACGAGAAATATACTGCCTTGCCCGCAGAGATTCCCATGCTCGATCGCTCGAGGTCATTAGGATCTAGGGACGAGAGCCTTAGGCTGGCGTCGTTCCCCAGCACCACGAGGAGGCTGGCAAAGTATGAATATTTAGAAGCCCCTGGGTTGGTAAGGGAGATGGGAGATGACAGCAGGACTAATAGACTGCATAACTAGACCTGTCTTCTCCGGAGTTAGTTAAAGTAAATCTGTTGGAGCGGAGCAAGCCCTTGCTCCGGCCCGATCCACAATCTCGTTCGCGGACTAAAGAGGTCAACTACGTCCGATTTAGCAGAGTTTTAAATATTTTGGCGCTATTCTAGGTAAGGTGCTGAAGCAGGAGATTTGGGTGTGACGAAGAGAGGGAAAATTAAAGTACAACGTTTGTTCAGCATGATTTAAAAAATAAATAAATAAATACAATGCAGCAGAACAAAATCGAAATAATGGCCTTTAAATTTTTTTACTATGAGCAGATTCGATCTCGTAGCTCCAGAAATTATCAAACGTTCCCTTTGTTTTCGGTACTTTGTCCCAAGCCCCTCCTTTGAAGGTGAGCGGAACGTGAGAAAATTTATCTCTATTTGCAGAGTTGGAGCGGTGCCTTAGGACCCCGTTTATACCAGGGAAGGTCTGATCCCGAAAACGGGGGTTTTGTCCGGATGCCATTTGGTCATTTTTGTCCGGATTGGACCCGGCCCAACCTCGATTTTTGGAAAATTTGTCCGGGTCAGTGTATTTGGCCCCGCCAGCAGCTAAATTATGGTGAGGGTAGATGACATTCCAGAGAGTATAAAGTAGTATAGTTGGACAATAAAATGTAATTCATACATGTAATCCAAGCTGAATCTTCTAAATCCACACTCACACCCACATTTTTCCGAGAGTTTCAGTGCAGTTGTTAAGTTGTCAAGTTGTTGTAGTCGGTTGCTGGTTCGTCGGTACTGAACCATGACGCTACCTTTGTGGAGATGACACACGTGGTAAAGCGCGGGAGACAACTTCTGTGACTGATAAATTTGACTGAGGGAGGTTATGCTGCGCAAAATGTCCAGGTATCCTGATGATTTTGGCTTTGGCTGCAGTAACAAAGGATGGAATCGATGGAAGCTTGTCTTCATCATATTTTTTTGGCCATGCCCGATCCAGTCCTTTGCATGAAAGGGTTCATCGGTGTCAGAGTTGATTTCCATAGTAGCTTTGCGATGATTCCAAAAAGAGACTGCCTTAACGGGGAGAAGAAAGCGCAGGGGGTGGTCAGAGAACAAATATATGTATTAGTAGTGCGACTATTCAAAAAAACTAGGACAAGGAAGAAGAGTGGAGGGATTCAACTTCACGCGCACGTATTCAGCTCAAACACAAACAGTCTGTCCGGATTCCCGCCTCTGCCCATGCCCCATGTTGTCCCGGATGCACGTTTTGGGCTAGACTGGCACCCGGCCGCCTTGCTAAAATCCACAAATGTTGTCCGGATCAGGATCAGACCTTCCCTGGTGTAAATGGGGGTCCTGGTGCCTTGCAGTCTCGTCACTTGTGTGAAAAACGATAGACCAGATCTCTCCCACGTTAATCTCGTCCCATCAAAACACGCGATTAACCCAGAAAAATGGATGGGCACGAGACTATGCAAGTGCTTACAAAAATAAATTTTGTGTTGACTAAAAAGGAAACTAGATAGGTATCGTATGAACTTCGTGGTTAGGCGTGCCTAAAGTGCTGACTCAGAGATACGCCGTGAATGATATCCAGAGAGCATTGAATAATTTAACAGGTGCCAGCCAGGTTCGAATTATCCATATGGCGCTGTCGTTCAGGAGAGATCGACGACTCTCCTGGCCGTCGTCAACCAATCGCGCAAGTTCATATTGATCAGACCATCGCCTCAGCCATCGCTCGAGTCCACATACATCTCCCCCCCGCCGACGCTCCGAAACTCCTTGAACGACGCTTTCAGATTATCAACCTTTGGCGACCATCGCCCATCCTGCTGTGGATTGGCCTTCGGCCCTCTGTGATTATCGAAGCGGCGATCTCAAGGATGCATTCCCAGTGGCTCGTATTTCTCCTGAAAGCACAGGTGAAACACTGGGAGTCAAGTATAATGAGAATCACAAGTGGAATTCAAGTGCCTACATGGAATGACACGGACGAAATTGTTTCGATCAAATGGCGAGCGCATCTTTATAGATTGACTCCTCGGTCCTCAGCTTGAGTCTGACCCTTTTATTCTTTTGGCGCTGATTCCATTCAAGATGAGAGTGTTGCCATTTGCACCCCCCATACCGGTTTCAATGATTCAACAACCCCCGAGGGAATGCCCCCTCGCCAGTCAATAGAACTCCAGGCCCTTGTGTTTTATGACTAAAATTATCGTTACTGGTTTGTATAACCTGTATTCATGGTGGATGTGAAATATTATACACATTACTGTCCCAGAGATTATCCGGATACATGGTTAGCTATGTACTTTTGTCCCGGCTGGTTCCCCTAGAGGTCCAATGTTGATGAAAGAATCTTACTAGTGACTCAGTAGGACAAGCGCATTCGCCGTCACGGCGAG
>Ga0193742_1002112_pt1 | contig 11551 bp, 10 predicted proteins | sample L2c1metaG_FD_165511 | JGI IMG/M metagenome (GOLD analysis project Ga0193742, IMG submission 165511) | Soil microbial communities from a riparian zone of the East river system, Colorado, United States - L2c1 | ecosystem: Environmental > Terrestrial > Soil > Riparian zone | place: USA: East River... | reverse complement strand
AACGGCTTCACCGACCTCACGGCGGACCTCGAGAAGTGGCCGGAGACCAAGGACCTGGTGCCCGAGGTGCTGGACACCGCGAAGGTCGACGGCAAGACCTACGGCATCCCGTGGTTCACCGGCACGCGCGCGCTCTACTACCGCACCGACGTGTTCACCGAGCTGGGGCTGACGCCGCCGAAGACGCTCACCGAGCTGACCGAGACCGCCCGCGCGGTCCGGGCGGCGAAGCCCGATCTGTACGGCATCGCCGTCGGCGGCAAGTACACCTACGCGCTGCTGCCCTACGTCTGGGCCAACGGCGGCGACATCGCGAAGCGCGACGGCGACAAGTGGACGGCGGCCATCGACAGCTCGCCGGCGCGCGCTGGGCTGCGCCAGTACGCCGAGCTGATCAGTGACGACATCTGCCCGCCAGCGCAGTGCGCGCAGCTGACCGGCAGTCAGTCGGTCGCCGCCTTCGCCGGCGGGAAGGCCGCCATGACCGTCGGCGGCGACTTCAACCGCGCCGCCGTGGACGCGGGTGTCGTCAAGGACACCTACGCGGTGGTTCCGTTGCCGGGCAAGGAGTCCGGCGACATCGCGCCCGCGTTCGCCGGCGGCAACCTGCTCGGCGTGTTCGGCTCGAGCAAACGGCGCGGGCTGGCCGTGGAGTTCATCGAGCTGTTGGGCGGCAAGGACTACCAGCGCGAGCTGTACGACGCGATGGGCACCATGCCGACGTTCGCCGACGTGCAGGACGCCATCGCCAGCGACGATGAGTTTCTCGCGCCGTTCGTCGAGACCGTGCGGGCAGGCACGAGGTTCGTCCCGGCGACACCGGCGTGGACCAAGATCGACGCGCAGTCCGTGCTGCCGACCGCCGTGCAACAGGTGGCCACCGGTCAGCAGACGGTCGATGCCGCGACCACGGCGGCCGCCGGCGAGATGAACACCGCGTTCAGCGGCTGATGGCCACTCCCACGATCAGCCCCGTCGGGCCGCTCGACCGCACCCGGTCGGCCCGGCGGGGCCCCAACCGGCGCGGTGACACCCGAGCCGCGCTGCTCTACCTGATCCCGGCCGGCGTGCTGCTGGTCGGACTGATGGGCTACCCGATCTACCAGCTCGTGGTGATCTCCCTCTTCGAGTACGGGCAGCCGCAGGCAAGCGGCGCGGCGCCGCTGGTGTTCCTCGGCCTTGGCAACTACCGCACGCTGCTGTCCGACAGCCAGTTCTGGTCGGTGCTCGCGACGACGGTGGTGTTCGCCGCGGTCTGTGTGCTCGGCAGCCTGCTGGTCGGCACGGGGCTCGCGGTGCTCGCCAGCCGGGCCCGGCCGCTGCCCAGGATGCTGCTGTTCCTCGCCGCGCTCGGCGCGTGGGCGACGCCGACGATGGCCGGTTCCTACGTCTGGCTGTTCCTGTTCGACCAGGACTTCGGTCTGGTCAACGAGGTTCTCGCCGGCCTCGGCGCGGACGGGATGGCCGGCCACTCCTGGACGTTCGAGCGGTTCTCCGCGTTCGGGCTGGTGGCCGCCGAGATCGTCTGGTGCTCGTTCCCGTTCGTCATGGTCACCATGTACGCGGGGATCAGGGCCATCCCGCCGGAGGTCACCGAGGCGGCGGCGCTGGACGGCGCGTCGGTGACTCGCACGGCGACATCGGTGGTCCTGCCGATCCTGCGGCCGCTGCTGCTGATCGCCACCATCCAGTCGATCATCTGGGATTTCAAGGTGTTCACCCAGATCTACGTGATGACCAACGGCGGCGGGGTCGCCGGGCAGAACCTGGTGTTGAACGTGTTCGCCTATCAGAAGGCGTTCGCCGGTGAGGAGTACGGCCTCGGCGCGGCGATCGGCGTGGTGATGACGGTGATCCTCCTGCTGATCACAGCGCTCTACGTCCGCGCGAACCGGAGGCCGTCGTGACCGGCCGAGCCCATCGCGGCGGCCTGAGAGCGATGAATGACGCTTTCATCGCTCTGGGCGGGATGAAAGCGTCATTCATCGCACTGCACGAGGCACGGCGAGGGCTGCGGTGATCGGGCGGACTCGGCAGCGGGTCGTCGACACCGCGTGTGTGGTGATCGCCGCGGCGGTGGCGTTCCCGCTGTACTGGATGGTGCTGTCGGCGCTGAAGCCGACCGGTGAGGTGCAGTCGGCGAACCCGCGCCCGTGGACGCTGTCGCCCACTTTGGACAGTTTCCGCCGGGTGCTCGACGTGGAGAACTTCGGGCTGTACTTCGTCAACAGCGTGATCGTCGCGGTGGTCGTGGTGGCGGTGGCCCTGGTGTGCTCGTTCCTCGCCGCGGTGGCGCTGACCAGGTTCGCCTTCCGCGGCCGCACGGTACTCGTGGTGCTGCTGCTCATCGCGCAGATGGTGCCGGTGGAGGCGCTGACCATCCCGCTGTTCTTCCTGATGCGCTCGGTCGGCGACGTCGCACCGGCGTTCGGGCTGAACCAGCTTGGCTCGCTGGTGCTGGTGCACCTGGCGTTCTGCCTGCCGTTCGCCATCTGGATGCTGCGCGGGTTCGTCGCCGCGGTGCCGGGTGACCTTGCGGAGGCGGCCGCCCTCGACGGCGCGTCGCGGCTGCGGTTCACCTGGCAGGTGTTGTTCCCGTTGGTGGCGCCGGGTTTGGTGGCGGCGAGCGTGGTGTCGTTCATCCACGCGTGGAACGATTTCCTGTTCGCCAAGACGTTCATCATCTCCGGCACGGACAACCGCACGCTGCCATTGGGGCTGCTGGTGTTCTTCAAGCCGGAGGAGCAGGACTGGGGCGCGATCATGGCCGGCTCGACGCTGATGACCGTGCCGGTGCTGGTGTTCTTCGTCATCGTGCAGCGGCAGCTGGTGTCCGGGATGGCCGGGGCGGTGAAGGGATGAGGGGCCTGCTTCCCCGGCCGGTGCGCGTGGATCCCGCGCCGGGTGCGCACGTCGTCGACTCGCTGGACCTTCTGTCCACTGTGGTGCGACGGGATCCGACCCTGCCCGCCGAGGGCTACCGGATCACGATCACTCCTTCTTCCGTGGTCACCGTCGCGGCGGACGACGCCGGCGAGTTCTACGCCAGGATGACGCTGCGCCAGCTGCTCGGCCCGGACGCGTTCCGCGCGGCCGACATCCACAGTGGACAGTGGACACTGCCGTGCGGCGAGATCGACGACTACCCGAGGTTCCGCTGGCGGGGCTGCCTGCTCGACGTGGCAAGGCACTTCATGCCGAAGGCAGGCGTGTTCCGATTTATCGACCTGCTCGCCGCACACCGGCTCAACGTGCTGCACCTGCACCTCACCGACGACCAGGGCTGGCGGCTCGAGGTGCCCGGCTACCCGCGGCTCACCGAGGTCGGCGCGTCGCGGGCCGGTTCGTGGGTCGGCCGCCCGCCGGACGGCACAGTCGAGCACGACGGCCGTCCGCACGGCGGCTTTTACACCACAGACGACCTGCGCGAGATCGTCGCCTATGCCGCGGCCCGGCACGTGACCGTGGTGCCCGAAGTGGACGTGCCCGGCCACAGCCAGGCCGCGATTGCCGCGTATCCCTGGCTCGGCGTGACCGGCGAGCAGGTGGACGTGTGGACCCGTTGGGGCGTCAACCCGACGGTGCTCGACGTGTCCGAGCGGACGGTCAGGTTCTACCGCGACGTGTTCGACCACGTCGCGTCGGTGTTCCCTGGCGAGGTGCTGTGTCTCGGCGGCGACGAAGTACCGACGACCCAGTGGACCGGCAGCCCGCGGATCGCTGAACTCGAACTGTCCACTGAGGACAATCTGGCGGGCTGGTTCGTCGGCCGGATCGCCACGGACCTGGCCGGCCGCGGCCGGCGCGCCCTCGGCTGGGACGAGACGCTCGGCGCGCTGCCGACGTCCGGGATCGTCGCGTCCTGGCGCGGCGAGCAGGCGGGGGTGGATGCCGCGATCGCCGGCCACGACGTGGTGATGTGCCCCGAGCAGCACGTGTACCTGGACCACCGCCAGTCCGACCACCCCGACGAGCCGATCCCCGTCGGCTACCTGCGCACCCTGGCCGACGTGTACGCCTACGACCCGATCCCCGCCGCGATGCCGGAGTCGTTGCGCCACAAGGTACTCGGCGCGCAGGCCCAGGTGTGGACCGAGCACCTGGACTCGGCGCGGCGGGTGGACTACGCCGCCTTCCCGAGGTTGGCCGCGCTCGCCGAGGTCGTCTGGAGCCCGCCGGAAGGCCGCGACTACATCGAGTTCGAGCGCCGCATCACCGAGCACCACCTCCCCCGCCTTGACGCGCTCGGGGTGGATTACCGCCCCCTGTCCGGCCCCCATCCGTGGCAAACCCGCCCCTGTGTTCCTGGCCGTCCACGGCCACTTCCGCCTGGTCCCTGACAGTAAGAGGTCACCGCGGGCCGGGCGGCGTCGTCCCGACCTACCGTCGGCAGACATCAGGGGGGTTTGCCGATGACCTTCAGAGTGAGTCCCGACCAGCTGCGGACGCGGGGGCGGGCCATCGAGAGTGCCGGTGCCGGCTCCGCGGGGGACCTCAACCGGCTGCAGGCACAGACCACGGCCGGTGGCGCCGCGGCGTGGGGCACCGACGACGCGGCGGCCAGGCTCGCGGCGGTCTACCAGGAGCTGACGGCCGCGACCCGCGAGGCCCTGGGCCTGCTCACCAGCGGCATCCAGGACACCGGGTCCGCGGTGCGGCGGCTGAGCGACGGCGTCGAGCGGACGGACGGCGACGCCGGTCGGGACATGCGCCGCGCTGGCGGTGTGGCATGACCGTGATGCTGCCGCCCGACCTGGCCGAGCTGCTGGCCATGACCGGGCAGAAGTGGCCGGACGCCGACGAGGATCAGGTGGTCGCGATGGCCGACGGCTGGCGTGGCCTCGGCGGCCGGCTGAAGACGCTGCAGGCCGACAACAACCGCCAGACGCAGGACATCGTCACCGGGAACCAGAGCCAGGCGATCGCGTCGTTCGGCGAGCGGGCCAACGAGTACGACGGAATCCTCCTGAAGCTGGTCGAGATCTGCGCACAGGTCGAGGGCGTACTGATCGGTGTGGCCCGCGCGGTGCTCGAGGTGAAGAAGGCCATCCTCGACGCGCTGGCAACCCTGGCGAAGGCGATCGCCGAGGTGAAGAACCGCGCACGGGACATTCCACTGGTCGGCGGTCTACTCAGCGACGCGATCGAAACCCTCATCGAGAAGCCGGTCGCGCTGGCGACTCAAGCGATCACCTGGGTCGTCGAAAAGGTCGCCAACCTGATCATCGACACGATCGTTCCGACGGTCGTCGGACTCGTCCGAGTGGTCAAGGACCTCGTCCAGAACCTGCGCAAGTCCATCAAGGGAACGTCGTCGACGGACTGGCCGACCAACCCATCCAAGAAGCCGCATCCGGAGAACGAGCCTCGAGGCGACCGCAAAGCGCCACACCCAAATCAGAAGAACAAGAATATCCTTGTTGCCCTTGAGCTGGAGAACGATGCCGCCGATACGCTGGCGCAGGCCGGGTACGACATCGAGCAGTTGGAAGAGGACCAGAAAGTACAAGGCAAGAAAAATCCGGACTACCGGATCGAAGGCGAGATCTTCGACGGCTACGCACCGAAGTCCTCTGACCCAGAGTACATTTGGAAATACGTCCAGAAGGAAAAAATTGTCGCCGGTCAGACGGAACGCGTCGTCATCGACCTCAACGACCCAAAAACCACGGTCACCGTCGACGAACTTCGCAAGCAATTCCAGGAGAACCAGATGCCCAACTTGCGCGAGGTCAAGATCATCGACAAGAACGGTGCGATCATCGACATCTACCCGTAGCCCGGGTAGCGACAGAACGGGAACGAGCGAATGGCGATCGAGTACGTCCTCGAGCTGACCGGCGCGGACGTCGACAACGTTGCCCACCTGCTGACCCGCACCGCGACGAACGCTGGGCTGGTCGACCAGGCTGGTGGGGAGCCGAACGTCGGCGGGACGGGTGACTGGCTGGACAGCGGTGTGTTCTTGAGGGCAGTCGCCAACCCACCGCTCCCATTCCGCGACCCGATCGAGAAGAAGCTGGGTATCGCGCCGACCACCAGCGTGCTGTTCCGTTTCACCACCGCCGACGACCCCGTGCGGCAGACACACGACATGGTCCGGCTGGTGTCCGTGCTGCTGACCGAGATCCGCGGTGACGCGGCGCTGTTGTTCAACGGGGACGTCGTGTGGCTGCTGCGCAAGGGCGGCCAGTTGACGATCAGCAACGAGGACGACTTCTGGGAGCCCGACCTCCAGGCCCTGCTCCCCCAGCCATTCGACCGGGCAAGCCTGCCCGTGCTGTGACGACAAGAGGAGTTCGCATGGCACGGTACGAAAAGGAACCACTGTTCGGCGTCGGCGAAGCGGCCAATGGCCAGATCCGCGCGGTCGTCGAGGAAGGCCGCCTGGCGAACCTGAAGATCTCCCCGACATTCCTACGGCGCAATGGAATGGACTCGACGGCGCTCGCCGACGAGGTCGCCGCTGCCGTCAACGCCGCGCTCGACGACCTGGTCGATCAGACCATGCTGGACATGCAGTCCGACACCGGAACGGTCACCGCCGAGTTGGACCAGGTGACCGACACCCTCACCCGGGCGATCGACGGCGTCCGGTCCGAACTCGACCGTGCGGTGCGCCGTCTCGACACCCGCTGAACTGCCGTGAGGGGTCCCTTCGGGACGCTGAGCGCCCGGAAGGGACCCCTCACGGCAGTGGTCGGCAGGCGACCTACTCGAAGATCTCGCCCTTTTCCGCCTTCTCGACCAGCGAGGCCGGGGGGAGGAACTGGTCGCCGTAGCGCTCCGCCAGCTCACGGGCGCGCGCTACGAAACCGGCGACGCCACCGGCGTAGCTGTTGATGTACTGGATCACGCCACCGGTCCACGGCGGGAAGCCGATGCCCATAATGGAGCCGATGTTGGCGTCCGGGATGGACGTCAGCACGCCCTCGTCGAAGCACTTCACCGTCTCCAGCGCCTCGGCGAAGAGCATCCGCTCCTTCATGTCCTCGAACGGGATCTCGTAGCCGTCCTTGGCGAAGTGCTCCAGCAGGCCCGGCCACAAGCCGTCACGCTTACCATCCACATAGGAATAGAAGCCGGCGCCGGATGAGCGGCCCTTGCGGTGGAACTCCTCGACCATCCGGTCCACCAGGGGCTCGGAGGGGTGCTCCGGCCACGTGTCACCGGCGGCCTCCACCGCGGCCCTGGTCTCCTTGCGGATCTTCTGCGGCAGGGTCAGCGTCAGCTCGTCCATCAGCTGCAGCGGCGGCGCCGGGTAGCCCGCCTGCGAACCGGCCTGCTCGACCGACGCGGGGTGGCAGCCCTCGGCGACCATCGCGATCGCCTCGTTCATGAACGTGCCGATCACCCGGCTGGTGAAGAAACCCCGGCTGTCGTTGACGACGATCGGCGTCTTCTTGATCTGCTGCGCCACGTCGAACGCCTTCGCCAGCGTCGCGTCGCTCGTCTGCTCGCCGCGGATGATCTCCAACAGCGGCATCTTGTCGACCGGCGAGAAGAAGTGCAGGCCGATGAAGTCCTCCTGCCGCTTCACCCCCTCGGCCAGGCCGGTGATCGGCAGCGTCGAGGTGTTGGAACCCAGCACGGCGTCCGGGTTGACCACGCTCTCGATCTCGGCGAACACCTTGTGCTTGAGCTCCTGGCTCTCGAACACCGCCTCGATCACCAGGTCGCAGCCGGCCAGGTCGTCGGGGGACGCGGTCGGGTGGATCCGCGCCAGCGTCTCGTCGGCCTGCTCCTGGGTGGACTTGCCGCGCGACACGGCCTTCTCGAACAGCTTGGCCGAGTAGGCCTTGCCCTTCTCGGCAGCATCGAGTGCCACGTCCTTGAGCACGACGTCCATGCCACCGCGGGCGCACACGTAGGCGATGCCGGCGCCCATCATGCCCGCGCCGAGCACACCCACCTTCGTGGCGGTGAACTTCTCGTAGCCGTCCGGGCGGGAGCCGCCGGAGTTGATGTGCTGCAGGTCGAAGAAGAACGCCTTGATCATGTTCTTCGCGACCTGGCCGGTGACCAGCTCGACCAGATAGCGCGACTCGATCACCAACGCCGTGTCGATGTCGACCTGCGCACCCTCGATCGCCGAGGCGAGGATCGCCCGCGGCGCCGGCATGTTCGCGCCCTTGAGCTGCTTGCGCAGGTTCGCCGGGAACGCCGGCAGGTTGGCCGCGAACGACGGGTTCGACGGCGTGCCGCCGGGGATCTTGAAGCCCTTGACGTCCCACGGCTGCCGCGCGTCCGGGTTGTCCTTCGCCCACGCCTTGGCCTTCGGCAGCAGCTCGTCGACCGAGGACACCAGCTCGTCGACCAGACCCAGCTCAAGCGCCTTCGCCGGCTTGTGCCGCTGGCCCTGCAGCAGCACGTTCAGCAGCGCGCTCTGGATGCCGATCATCCGCACCGTGCGGGTCACGCCGCCGGCGCCGGGCAGCAGCCCGAGCGTCACCTCTGGCGTGCCGAGCTGCGAGCCCTTGACGTCCGCGGCGATCCGGTGGTGGCAGGCCAGGGTGATCTCCAGGCCGCCGCCGAGCGCGGCGCCGTTGACGGCCGCCACGACCGGCTTGCCGAGCGTCTCCAGCCGGCGCAGCTGCGCCTTGATCCGGGTGATGAACTCGAACATCTCCGGCGCGTCCTCGGGCTGCGCCTTGATCATGTCCTTGAGATCACCGCCGGCGAAGAAGGTCTTCTTGGCGGAGGTGATCACCACGCCGGTGATGTCGTCCTTCTCCGCCTCCAGCCGGTCGACGGTGGCCCCCATCGACTCGACGTAGTCGCGGTTCATCGTGTTGGCCGACTGGTTCGGATCGTCCAGGGTCAGCACCACGATGCCGTCCGCGTCCTTCTCCCAGCGGATTGTGTTGGCAGTCATCGATGTGTCGTTCCTTCTCCGTCGCTTGGGGACAGTGTCCATCGTTCGGTCCGGCAAGCAGACCTCACACGCGCTCGATCAAGGTGGCGATACCCATGCCGCCGCCGATGCACAGGGTCACCACGGCCCGCCTGGCCTGCCGGCGCTCCAGCTCGTCGACCATGGTGCCGAGGATCATCGCGCCGGTCGCGCCGAGTGGGTGACCCATGGCGATGGCGCCGCCGTTGACGTTCAGCTTCTCGTTCGGGAGGTTGAGCTTCTTCTGGTAGTTCAGCACCACCGACGCGAACGCCTCGTTCAGCTCGAACAGGTCGATGTCCTCGACCGAGAGCCCCGCCGTGGCCAGCAGCTTCTCCGTGGCCGGGATCGGCCCGGTCAGCATGATCGTCGAGTCGGCGCCCGACGTGGCGGTGGCGACGATGCGTGCCCTCGGCGTCAGGCCCATCTCGGTGCCCGCCTGCTCGCTGGCCACCAGCACCAGGCCGGCGCCGTCGACGATGCCCGACGAGTTGCCGGGCGAGTGCACGTGGTTGATCTTCTCGACGTGGTGGTAGCGCTGCAGCGCGACCGCGTCGAAGCCACCCATGTCGCCGATCGCGGCGAACGAGGCCGGCAGCTTGCCAAGCGACGCCACTGTGGACTCGGGCCGCATGTGCTCATCGTGGTCGAGCACCGTCAACCCGTTCTGGTCCACCACCGGGATGATCGAGTTCTTGAAGTACCCGTTCTTCCAGGCGTCGTCCGCGCGCTGCTGGGACTGCGTCGCGTAGGCGTCCACGTCCTCGCGGGAGAAGCCCTCGATGGTGGCGATCAGGTCGGCGCCGACACCCTGCGGCACGAAGTAGGTGTCGTACGCGGTCGCCGGGTCCATCGCCCACGCGCCGCCGTCGGAGCCCATCGGCACCCGCGACATCGACTCGACGCCGCCGCCGATGACGACCTCGTCCCAGCCGGAACGCACCTTCTGCGCCGCGATGTTCACCGCCTCGAGGCCGGACGCGCAGAACCGGTTCAGCTGTACGCCGGCGACCGTGTCCGGCAGGCCGGACGCGATCGCCGCGGTCTTGGCGATCACGCTGCCCTGGTCACCGATCGGCGAGACCACGCCGAGCAGCAGGTCGGACACCCGGTCGACGTCCAGCGTCGGGTTGCGCTTGCGCAGCTCGTCGATCAGACCCACGACGAGCGAGATCGGCTTGGTTCCGTGCAGCGATCCGGTCTTCTTCCCGCGGCCCCGCGGGGTGCGGATCGCGTCATAGACGAATGCTTCGGTAGACACGCTCAGGTCCTCTCGCGATGCAAATCCTCGTTAACATCGTGGCACTATCTCCGCGGGTGTACAAGGGGAGTGTCCTAGGTTACGTTCGCTAGGGACGCTTCACCTGGAGGAGTCTTTGGCCGACCACAGTCAAGCCGTGGCCAGGCGGCCGCGCAACCGCAGGGCGCTGCTCGCCGACGCGGCGGCGGAGCTGTTCCGCGAGCGTGGCTACCACCAGGTCGGCGTCAACGACATCGCCGGCGCGGCCGGCGTCACCGGGCCGGCGGTGTACCGGCATTTTCGCGGCAAGCAGGACATCCTCGCGCACGTGCTGCTCTCCGGCCTCGACACGATCGGCCTGGTCATGACGTCGGCGACCGCCACGGCGGGCACCGCGGCCGAGCAGTTGGACAACCTGCTGGCCGGCATGGCCACGCTCGCCGTCGACCGGCGCGAGATCACCGCGCTGTGGCGCTGGGAGGGTCGGCACCTCACGCAGGAGGACCAGGCCAAGATCCGCCACCGCGGCAGCGAGCTGATGACCGAGTGGGGCATCGCGCTGCGAGACGTGCGCACCGAGCTGGATCCCACGCACGCCGAGCTGCTGTGCTGGGCTGCGCTGTCGGTGTACGGCAGCGTCTCCGTGCACCACACCAGCCCACCAAGGCAGCGGTTCGAGCGGCTGCTCGCCGACATCGCGAACGCGGTGCTGCGGACACCGGTCGAGCAGCCGGAACCAGCGCCGACCGACGACGCGGCCTGGCGGCGCGCGGTGGAACCGGCGTCCCGGCGGGAGGAACTGCTCACCGCGGCCACCCTGCTGTTCCGCGAGCGCGGCTACCACTCGGTCAGCATGGAGGACATCGGCGCGCACGCCGGCATCGCCGGGCCGAGCGTGTATCGCTACTTCCCAGGCAAGGCGGCGATCCTGGTCGCCGCCGGGTACCGGATGGCCGACCGGCTGGCCCGCAGCGCCGAGCACGCGATCCGCGACGCCGCAACCCCGAGGGACGCCATCAACCGCCTCGCTGAATCCTATGTGGACACCGTATTGCGGTCGGACAACCTGATGGCCACCTTCGCCACCGAGCTGGCCAACCTGCCCGCCGCGGACCGCAAGGAGCTGGTCCGCCTGCAGCGCGCGTACGTCGCGCGGTGGGTGGAGCTGCTCCGTGCCGACGCCGAGGAGCTGCCACCGGCGGACGCCAGGGTGACCGTGCACGCCGCGCTCACGATCGTCAACGACCTTGCCCGCACCCCGCGCATCGCCACCCGGCCGGGCATCGCCGCCGAACTGACCGAACTGGCGGTGACCGCGCTCAACGCTAGGAGGTAGGCCCGATGACCACCACTGCCCCATACGCCACCGACCAGAACGTGTTGGACCGCTGGCTGTACAACCACGAGTGGCCACGCCG
>Ga0193742_1002111_pt1 | contig 11552 bp, 15 predicted proteins | sample L2c1metaG_FD_165511 | JGI IMG/M metagenome (GOLD analysis project Ga0193742, IMG submission 165511) | Soil microbial communities from a riparian zone of the East river system, Colorado, United States - L2c1 | ecosystem: Environmental > Terrestrial > Soil > Riparian zone | place: USA: East River... | reverse complement strand
CACCACCGAAAACGGATTTGTAAAAAATGAACGCTTCTTCGGCATTGCCGTCAAAGTTCAGATACGAATTCAATTTTGCCATAATAATTATTTAAAAAAGTTATTTATTATAATCAATTCACAATACAGTAAACCTGCTGGCTAATAGTCTAAGCTGTCATCCATCTCATATTTTACGGCTCCATAATCCAACACCTTACGCATCAGGCCTAATTGCCCGAAAAGATAGCTTTCACGGTCTATGCACATACCCAACATGTTCAGCTTGTTCTCTTCTACGTAAGAAACATTCATCCCGAATTCATGTGCCTGCACAAGTTCCGCCTCCTCCACGGATAATAACTTTTGATATAACAGCGGTGATATCTTATGCCATTCCTTTTTTAGCTCATCAAGCGACGGATATTTGGCGTTTATATCCAGCGCTTTTCCATCCTTAAACAGATCTTCGTTCGGGTCTTTCGCTGGAATGGCCAAAACACCGGCCAGCCAATACCGGCAGTTAACCAGGTTCCCCACCATCCAGGCGAAATGGTTGGTTTTATTTTCAATACGCGTTTGAGCATCCGGTTCCTGAACACCATCCAGCATGTTGTTAAACAGCTGGCTATGCATACGGTAAGTGGGAATAACGATTGTCAGTGATTTAGCTACAGGCTTTTCCATGGTGCTCCTTTTATAAAATTAAAGTTTACTGCTCTGAGAGTTTCTTTACTATTTCCAGGCCTTTGGTAAAGCCATTGTTCATCATCTCTTCCCATTCTTCTCCTGTTTGTACAGAAGCTTTGAGGGTGGTAATGCCGTTGTTTTCGGAAAGGTGATACTCTTCTAAGGAGCCCGCCCAGCTCTTCACTTTTTCACTGGAGGTATCTTCTTTTCCTTCCATTACTTCGCCCAAGTGCTCAAACACGATTTCATGTGGTTCGTTCCTGGTTTTTATTGTGCTCACCATGCCATTGCCTTTAGTATCCAGAAAAAGCGTTTTTCCGCCTACTTTCCAATCACTTTGCATAGTAGAGCCGCCGTTAGGATTAAAAGGGGCCGTCCATTGGGAATAAGTGGCTTCATTCCAAAGCGCATCCCAAACTTTTTGGGCCGGTGCTTTGATCTCTTTTGTGAACTCTATCGTTTTCATAAGCTTATTTTTAAGGGTTTTGTGTTTTATTTACAACAAAACTATAGTATAATACAAGAGGATGTGAGGCATAAAAAAGACAATTTAAGGGGTAGATTGCGACATTATTCAATCGGGACCGATGAGACACACCCAACATGCTTACCCAACCGCTTTATCCCATATGAACAGTTTCCGGCATGGATGGTTTTTATTTATGCAGATTTCTTCAGCACACCAAAGTTTAGGTCGCGTGTTGGTTGCTTATGGTCTGCATTCTTCAACGAACTATTATTGCCAGCCTGATAATCTTGAGCATAAACCGCATAATATCAGATACGGGATGGATACTTTATTGTTTGCCAATTACTCTGCATTCATTGTTGCCGAAAACTCTGCACTTCTAATTGCTAAAAATCCTGCACATTAAATTACCGACTACAATCGCAAGAGGTTATTGCTAATAGTAAACAAGCGATAATGCCTAATAATACTTTTTTCATGAGATAAGTCTGTTGATGAGATTGCAAGCAGCATCCTCTAACCGATTGTTCCTTTTTTATAATTGATCGTAATAACTTCAAGGCATCTTAATTAACACTACCTAATTGTAGCTGTTGATCTTCTACAATTCGGGTTACCTGAGTGCCGTCTATGTTACAAGAGTATAATTCGTCTTTGTTTGTGGATTTATTGTGTGCTTGAAAGATTATCTTTTTACTATCCCTAGTGAGCTTATAAGAGCCTCCATCACTTATTTCAAACTCTACATTGGCCGGCAATAGAATATTTACTTTAACATTATTGCTTCCATCTACATTCACTCTCCAAATCTCATCATAGTCTGCATTATTTATTTCTCGTTCCTTGTCGTAAAGAACGATTCCATCAGAGGCTGTGCTTAAGTTATTGACAGTGGATATCTTACCTGTTGCATCAACTTTTATAGTTGTACCGTCAACGATGACACCTCCCAGAGTTGTAGTTGTGGCTTTCGGTAAAGAATAAGACGCTGTAGGGGATTCTGCTTTTGCTTCCTTCTTACAACTGATCTGAAAAAGAATGGCTGATAAAGCAAAAGCTGTAAGCACGATAGTGCTCAATAGAATTTTTTTCATTGTGATATAGGATTAAGTTTATGTTGTAGCTTATAGGGTTGTCAGCAGTTACTATTCCGCTCTATGGGTCAATGTGAACGTCGTAGGTTTTGCCGTCCTCGCCTTCGACATTCGCATCTCCCTCCTCGTCAATATCAGCAGCCGTAATATGGTCTTCATCCAAATAGCCCCCATTAGGAAAGTCTATTTGTATTACTTGTCCATCATTTACTTCCACGTCAAGAGTATATGTCGCAGAATTTCCGGTGCTTGGATTATTATAATCAACTGTAGCATTATAAGTGCCATCTTCGATTACAGCGCCATCTTCTTTCTGCTCACGATTTTCATCGTCTACTGCACCCCCAGATTGATTGGCTTCGGTCTGTTGGGGTTTGTCATTAGAATGTTGAACATTTTTCTGATCTACATGTAGGCATGATGAAAGAGTAATACAGAAAATGCAAACTAACAGTACTCGTAAAGTTTTCATAAGCCGTTTAAATACACTATTTCTTACAAACACCACATGTTAACCCATCTTTTGCACAACGCTTACAGTACTTGCAGTTTTTACAGGCTTTGCATGGGTTAGCACCAACACACGTTGCGGCTTTAGTAACTGACGTTTTTATTGTGGGTTTGATATTGTTTGCGCTTACTAGTGTACTGGCAGCGAGAAACATTAAAAGAAAAGTCCTTTTCATGATGATTTAGGTTTGGTACAGTAAACCTAATTAATTATATCTATAAACTTTACAAATCAATCATTAATCATATTTTAGCGGGGTGAAAAAGTATCTTTATCTACCAATTGTATTCATTATTACTGTAGCACTCATTTCTTGGGGCTTCAAAGGACATAGAGCTGTTGCAACCATAGCAGAAAAGCATTTAACTCCAAACACAGCAAAAGTCGTAGCTGCCTATTTAAAAGGTGAAAACATGGCCAATGTAAGCACCTGGGCTGATGAAAATAAAGATAAAACAACAGCACCATGGCATTATTTAAACCTGCCATTAGGATTGACCCATGAACAATTTGTAGAAACTGTCAGTAAACAGGGAAATGATAATGTGTATTCTGCTATCTTAAAGATTGAAGCAATTTTAAAGGATAAAGCAGCAACCTTAGATCAAAAGAATGAAGCACTGAAGTATCTTATTCATTTAGTCGGTGACGCACACCAACCAATGCATGTCAGCCGTAAGGAAGATAAAGGAGGCAATACCATTCAGGTTCGGTTTGACAACATAGGCACAAACATGCACAGTCTTTGGGATAGCAAACTGATCGATCATGAGGGATTAAACGAAGCTGATATTGCTAAACAATACGACTGGGCCAATCCAACGCAAATTAAAAAATGGCAGGCTGATAGTCCGATGGAATGGCTTTGGGAAAGCTATCAGATTAGTAGTGAGCTATATGCAGATATAAAGCCAGGCCAGGAAATTGATGAAGCTTATTATAAAAAGTATATGCCAACCATTCATTTGCGTATTGACCAGGCTGGCATTCGTTTAGCTGGGGAGTTAAATAGATTATTTAATGATGAAAAAGTTAGCACAAGTAAGGTAGCATCACCGCCATCTGCACCTGTAAGTGACACAGCCAAGAAACTACCCCTTACAGAATTAAAGAGTGTCGCACAATCTGTTGGTAAAATGGTTTATGTGAGAGGGAGGGTATATGGAACTAAAGATATTGGTAGTATGGTCTTAGTTAATCTTGGTGCAGCTTATCCAAATCAACTACTAACTTTAGCGCTTAAAGGGGATGCAAAAGATTTAGCTAAGCAAATCGACGGTAAAGATATTAGCATTGTAGGAACTGTTATTGATTATAAAGGCAAACCGGAGATTATTATTAACGACCCTAAAATGCTGAGTGTTTATAAATGGGGCTTTGGTCGTTAAAGCAAAACACCAACCTTAGTAAGCCTCACTTTTGCCCTTTTTCCAAGATCTGAAACACCTTTTTCACTTTCGTTCTGGTTAAATGCAATCTCTTACTTTCTACTTCGTTTTCCCTGTTTTTTAATGGGGGGGGGTGAAATAATAAGAATGGGGTGTCACATACCTTAAGTGGGTACATTTTCGTGAAGTTTGACAAAAAATGTCGCTAAACTGAGTTATGGATGTCTTGCCGCCTGAAAGAATATAAAGATACAAAAACCGCGTTTTTTGTGCCGTAGAGGCCGATTTAACAAAGATTAAGCGAATCAATGTTTAGGGCAAGCCGCAGATCATTCATATCTTCTGCACTTTCAATAGTGTTATACGCTGATAGGTCAATCCTTTGCTTAATAAAGCGGTTTCGGCATTGCTTTACGGCCTTTATTACCATGCTATCCCTGTCTTTTCCTTCCCGATAACTATGTTTAACAGCTTCGGCTACTTCAGCGCAATCAAGGCAGGGTTGCGCCCTTTTCGTTCCACGCTGATCGAAAGCAATAAAACCACCGCGCTTTAAGAATCCCGAATTATAGCTGATACTATCTATGTTAGCTGTTGTGCTGTAGCCCGGACCACCGGTGGTATACAGCGTAACGTTTTTACGCGGGTCCTGATCTGGCCTGCGAACAAATAAAAATGGGATCTTTATTTTTCGGCCGTTAGGTAAACTTCTATTTTCAGGCACAACCTTCCGGCAGAAAATAACCGACAATTTCTTTTTTACGGCCATAAGTGACGGCAAAGCTGGCCCCAGCCTTAACTTGGTCAACCACGTCCGAGAAATGGCTTTTAAATTTGCCAACGGTCATTGTCTTCATGTTTTTTAACTTTTCGGCATCTTCGAAATCATTAGGCCAACTAATTATTATTGCTTCTTCCATATTGGGGTTTAATGTTATTCTATTTATTAAAGCCGGCCTTTTTTGATTTTATATCCTTTCTTGCAATTCTTGAATCCCGATTTATTCTGACGTATAGAAAAGTATGGAGAAAAGTTTAAAAACAACTACTCGATGAGCGGTAGATTAAAACCCTGTAAAACGTATTATTCTTGTATAAATCTTTCATCTACGCTCCTTTTCCAACCAAGCTTGATAGGCAGCTTTTCCACGTTCGAATTCTGCAACAGTTGAAAAAAATCTATGAGACTTATCGTTTTTCTCCACATTTAAAACGTAATAAATATAGTTTGTGGTGGCAGGATAAAGGGCGGCTTTGATGGAGCTTTCAGAAACTGAAGAAACCGGGCCCGGAGGAAGACCGACAACCTTTCTGGTATTGTACGGAGAATTTGACTCCAAGTCGCTTTTGTTTATTATCCCATCCCAACGATTTTCCATCTTCGCTATGTAAACAGCAGTCTGATCTATCCCAAGCGGCATTCCTTTGTTCAGGCGATTATAGATTACTGAGGCTACAATAGGTCGCTCCTCGTTCAATCGCGATTCTGTTTCGATAAGAGAAGCAATGGTAATTATCTTGTGCGGTGTCAGTTTCAATTTAAACGCTCGATCTGCATATTCCGGCTTCCAAACCTTTTTAAACTCCCCGACCATTTTCTCTATGATAGCCCGAGTGGTAACAGAGCGTGGGAAATTATAAGTGTTTGGATACATATAACCTTCAAGATTTTTAGCTTCCGGAGCTATATCTTTAATGGGTGAAATATCCTCCATAAGTTTCAATGCAGCATTTTCGCCTGCCGGTTGATTTTGAGGGATTTGCTCGGCTATTCTTTTAGCAATATCAAAGCGAGTAAAACCTTCCGGGATGGTTAATTTCACAGTTCGTAGTCTTCCATTTTTCAGCTCCCCCAGTACCTCAAGCGGTGTAATTGGTGAATCGAATAGATATTCACCCGCCTGCATTTCATTGCCGGTACCGGTAATTTTCAGATATATTTTCAGCGGAATTTGGGCGGAAAGGATTCCTTCGGAAGTAAGTTTAACGAGTATTTGGCCGGGGGATGAGCCATGTGGGATTTGTATATATTGGTTATTCTTATTGTGCGCATGGGGGGTATTCAAAGATTTATGGATCCAATATGAAAAAACGATGATTGCAAGAATCACTAAAACACTAAGAAACTTTAAAACTTTCATTGAATGAGCCTCAGTTTACATACCAACATGAAATTAATATCGACTCTAAGATATAACAAGTTTTTTTTAAGATTCAGGGATTTTTCTTAATGTCACCTTCCTTTATTGGATAAATGGCAAACACGGGTTCACTAAAGCCATTAAAGGGGGCAACTCTCTGATAAAAGTTATATGCCCGGTCGATTTGCAGCTTTAGAAATTCATCAAATTTCAAAGTTATATACCGTAATCGTTCCATCGAGATATCCATAAACGTTCGTATTGATATTTGTTGGCGAAAAATTGCCGGTCTGTTTCGAATTAAATCTTAATCCTATTTGTAAATCCATTTCGTTTTTTATAAAAAACGGATCAACGATGGAAATTTTTACGGTTGGATTATGACGAATCGCCGTTTTAATACTTTCGTTGATATGTTCGTCACCCAATGAATACCCAATTAGGTAGATATGCTCTGCAAAACTGCAATCTTTATCAAATGCCGCCTGCATCTGCTTAATAGGTGTGATCATTGCTTTTTGGGCTTTTTGATAGCCGGTAACTATATTTGTCACCATCAAGGTTTTTCCTTTTTCGACTTGAAATGAAGCCGGGCTATTATTGATCGGTAAGTTCAGCCCCGCAGGCAAAACTATTTCGGGGTTTGCTAACTGATCTTTATCGAGGTCGAGCACCTTCCAAAATGCCGAGCCATGTAAATTATAATGTGTATTGCAAACAGACTTTGCTTTCTTTATGGCAATTACCAGGCTTTGATCGAGGAAATGGTTACTGTCGGCGGCAAAGCCTACGGGAAAAAAATCACGGCGATCCTGAAGGAAAACCACGTCGATGCGGGCAATGATATCGCCGTCCTCGGTTACCTGCAGCACCACGGCTGACCGACCCCGTTACTGGACTGGAGCTTTAAATTTCAAACGCCTTATTCTTTGCGATGGATGGCCTACAGCCCAAAGTGCATGACACGGAGATCGAAGATTATTGCAGTGTGTACTATATCGAAGAGGAATATTTTGCGGCAGCAATATGCGGCTCAATATGCAGGAAAGCCTGGGCACCATCGGCGGCCACATCAAACAGGAAATGATCGCGCAGATCGCGGGCGATGACGAGGCCATGCGCAAAGAAATGGAGGAAAAATTTAAAGACCGGAGCTTTTTTGATAAATCCCGTTTCAAGGGTTCGGGCATGATCAGGCATATGACGGAGATTCAAAGTGTCTCAAAATGATCTCTAGAAGACTTCGAAACCAAGTGGTCTTTGATTCCGAAATCTTCAACAGATCCTTATTATCTTTTTAATTATTTCATCAACTAAGATTAATCTTTTCTTCATATACCGTATAAAAACGTTCTGTTACCCTAACCATGACCACTTTGGTACCTGTTGCAGGTATGGCAGCAAACAAATGCTCGGTAGGCATTTTATAGGACGGCACATAATGTTTGGCCACATCCGGATCTTCGCCAATAAACTGTTCCATATTTCCCTTCAACTGGCCCTCACCTTGTTAACCTAAGCGAAAATTGGTGAGGTTTTTTTAGTCCTTTTATTAAACAAACACCCCCTTAAACTTCAAAAACATCGTCTTCTCATTCAACAACTGCGCATCAGCTTTGATTTGATCATCAGTAACATTCATTTTTATCTCTAGTTCAATCTGCCCATGCTGATTAGGATCCATAAACGATAAAAACTTGATATTATCCGCCTTAACAAGCAGCAGTTTTTTACTAACGTTATTTTCCAGCACCTCCTTTACCATCTGCATCATGCATACGCCAGGTACAACCGGGTGACCGGGGAAATGCCCTTTGAAAATATCGTGCGCTGGATTAAGGGTGATGATAGTTTTGAGGAAACTGCCATCGGTTTCAGAAGTAGTAAAACTAAAAAAAGTATCCTTGAGCATTATCGTTTAAGGAGTTTAAGGCCAATGTTGAATTTAAAGTTTTTATGGCTGATGCCTATGGTATCAGGGATGTCGTTATGGATATTGTTCATAATAGCCTGCATAACCGGTTTACGGTCAGACGAGCGCTCCATGCGGATCAGCTCTGTGCCCTGTAGGTTAGTAACGTAATAATTGGCCCCTTTCTCCTGCGGAAAAACATAGTACAGGTAATGATCATCTTTGCGCATATAGGCTGTTTCGGAGTTTCGTTTGCGCATCATCACCAGCTCAAAATCTTTTTGCAGGGTGATGATCACCGGTCGCTTATCCATTTGTTTAATAATGTAATATACCATGAAACCGCCATCGGACTTAAACTCAAAATCGAAGAATTTAAAACCCATCTCATTGCTGAACACCATGCGTACGCTTTTATCGGGCAGGGTTTTGATGAGCAGCAAGCCGCTTAAATGATGGCCGCCAATTACATCTACCTCGGTTTTGTAAAGCACGTTGGTAAAATTGGGTGCAAATTTTTTGATGTCGTCCACGTCACCTCCGGTCGGTTTCAGATTTTTATAAACCGATGAGCAGCTAACCAATATCAGCAGGCAGCTACTTAATAGCAAAAAACGCATCCGGGATATTGGCATTGATCTCTTTATTGGTGAAACGGAGGATAGTACTATCGCCTGAGCTTTCCAGCATTTCGATGGTATTAACGGAGAAGTCTTTTTTATCAACAGTAATTTCAATGGTTTTAAAAAATTCACTCAGCTGCTTGCCAGCCGGGGAGAGGGAAACTAAATAGGTGCCCTTGTTTTCATAAACCGCCGGTCTAAAATCGCCGCTGTTAAGGGCCGTTCCCTGGATACAGTCAATCACAATTCTGTTGATCTGCTTAAATACTTTGCTGGAGCGAGTGGATACTTTGTTTTCCTTTTGTCCATCCTTAATAAAAACATTGTCCTTGTTCAGGATCATGAGGTAACTGAAGGGCTGGGTGTATTCCATCCGGAGCATATTAGTTTTCTTATACCAGAACTTTCCTTTTGAAGTGATTTTTTCCGATAACATGTTCAGGTTTTTCTCCTGGGTAAAGTCGCTTTTGATGCTCGTGGTTTTTTGAGCAACTTCAGCGAACTGCTGTTTAAATTTGGCCAAATCGGTTAGCAGTGAATAGCCTGCATGCTGTGCTTTTGCATTGATTGTTAAGCCCAAAAAAATGCAGAAAAGTAACATTAGCTTACAAAAACCAACATGTGCGAAGGCTGGCGCGATTCCTTCCTTGGGGAGGGAGGAGGTAGCGGTTAAACGGTGCAGAAAGACCTCCCTACACCCTTCCAGGGGAGGAAATCGCATAGCCCTTAACTCTGCTTTTAATGTTTTATTAACGGAAATTAACTTACCCATACGCCTGTAAATTTAGCATTTTATCCAGCCGCACTATTTGATATCCCTGTGCTTTAACCTGTTCAATAAACATGGGTAAAGCCGAAATTGTTGCAGCACTTGTATCATGAAACAGGAAAACCGTGCCGGGGTCTATCCGGTTCATTACTTTGTTTAATAATTTGTCAGTGTCTTTAATCACCGTATCCATCGAGCGTACACTCCAGCCGACGGGGACACAGCCGCCTTTGACAATGGCCTTTTTAAGGTTAGGGTTTATAACCCCGTATGGCGGTCTGAACAAGAGTGGGTTTAAACCGGTTACCTGTTTTATAGCCTGGTTTGCCTGCCTGATGTCGTCAAGCATTTTTGCCGATGAAAACAGATCGAACCAAAAATGGTGTGAAAAGCTGTGGTTGCCGATGATATGTCCATGTTGCTGAATTTGCTTCAAGACAGCCTCATTACCGGCTATCCTGTTGCCGATGCAGAAGAAAGCCGCGGGCACATCGTGCTCTTGCAGGATGTTTAGGATCTGTAGCGTGTGAACAGCATCCGGCCCATCGTCAAAAGTAATGGCGATGACCTTTTTATCGGTTTTTGCGGCACATATCACCCGCATAAAAAAGTTAGAGCCGATATAATAACAGCCGTAAAACAGGATCAGTGAATAAACAAAAAACAGCGCCACGCAAGCCCACAGTGATATACCATACAACAGGTAGGCCCCGGCCAGCGATACCAGCAGGCAACCAAACACGATATTGGTATTCCTAAAGTTTAACATGCCGATAGCAGGATTAACGAATGATGGATGTTTTGATAATGATTGTAGATGAGGATCTTTTTTACCGGCATTTTTGTATGCCCGAAAGCCGGAGGAACATTCCCCGTTTTAATGATACTGGCCGCCAGCCATAATGCAAATGCCGATGAGGTGGGATACTCACCACAAAGGTGTTTGTAGCTGATAGCCGCGGTATCGGCAAAAAGCTTTTTCTGTACCTGTGGATAAAAGCTGTCATTTTTAACATCGCCATTTTTACCGTTTATTACCAGGTCAATACCATTAATACCAATGTTTTGGGCAGATAGAAAATTGCTGATCTGCTGTTGTATTTCGGCTGGATGGCGTGGCTTGTAAAAGCCGGATACTCCATCAATTTTAGCCCAGTCATTACCCGATGGCTTATCACTTAAGAGGAAAAATGCAGCGCCTTCGCCGCCCATTGTTCCCTTGCAGCCAGTGGTAAGCAGGTCTAGGTTTGAGACAGCCTCTCGTCGGTACAGGCCCATCCGCTTTAAAATGGTATGGCTGTTAGCCGTAATTTCATCAATGCCACCTACCAATACGTTGGCTGCTTCTCCCTCGTGCAAAAGCATCATGGCATCAAGCAGTGCGTTTTCAAATGATGCGCCGCCATTTACAAAGGTGTTATTGTAATTGTGACATTGCAGCAGTAGCGCTATTTGCGCGCTGATGGTATTATGGGTGGACTGGATGAAGGCGGTAGGTGCAAGGGCCTCCTCATTTTGTTGCACCATTTTACTGAGGAAGATATTAGTATCTTCCAAACAGCCGTAGGCTGAGCCTGTGATGATGGCATCGGGAGCGTCAGTCTCGGCTTCCTGCAAACAGGCCATGCCGGCAGCTACACTCATTTTAATGATACGGCTCATGCGGCGGATGAGTTTTAGATTGATCAGGATTTTATAGTCGGGCTCCTGGCAGGTGAGTTTGTCGCCGGTATGCTCCACCAATGCCGTAAGGAGGGGTTGATTACCGAAAGTATTTTGCGGCGATATGTTGCTTGCTGCCCTGATGTACATCGCCTATAGTTTTGAAAATATTAATGATGAACAATTACCACCAAACCCGAACGAGTTTGACAACACATGTTTTAGCGTCGGCTGTTTTGAAAACCGTGTTTCGGGTGCAAAAGGCAGGCCTTCAATAGGTGTTTCAAACCGGAGGTTGGGGTATACTATACCAC
>Ga0193742_1002107_pt1 | contig 11563 bp, 9 predicted proteins | sample L2c1metaG_FD_165511 | JGI IMG/M metagenome (GOLD analysis project Ga0193742, IMG submission 165511) | Soil microbial communities from a riparian zone of the East river system, Colorado, United States - L2c1 | ecosystem: Environmental > Terrestrial > Soil > Riparian zone | place: USA: East River... | reverse complement strand
GCCAATCACTCGCAGCTTGGTACTGCGCGCCAACACCCCCTGGCGCGGGCCCGGCGCCGCGAACGGAGTGCAGTCGCCTGGCGCGGCGAGTTCAAAGGAATCCTTCTCAACTGTGGCAACGGGGGAACACTTTTTCGCTGAAGACACGCTAGAGTGGTTGCCGGAATTTCGATTCGATAGGCAGAAGTCAGTTGATTACAAGATTTTTCCTGGTGGCATCGACAGTTGGTGCCACATTTGCCGCCCATGCTGCGGATTTGGCGGTGAAGGCGCCCATCGCGCCCAGCGCTTACAGTTGGACGGGAAGCTACGGCGGAATTGCAGGCGGCTATGGCTGGGGCCATTCAGACCAAACTGATTCAGGTATCCCGGTTGTTCCTCCACTCGTCCCCAGGGACGGCAGCTATCCGGTGAGGGGCGGGCTGTTCGGCGGCACGTTGGGTTACAATTGGCAGCAGCGTCCCTGGGTCCTCGGCCTGGAGGGCGACCTTTCCTGGGCCGATATCACGGGCCATTCCGATCTTTGCGGCCCCTTGACCGCAACGCCGCTTCCCTGCGGAACGAAACTTGATGCGCTCGGCACATTTCGCGGGCGAGCCGGCATTGCGGTGGGCGCGGCCGGAAATTGGCTGCTGTATGCGACAGGTGGTCTTGCTGTCGGCCGCATCCACGGCTGGGACGCCCTCACGCCCGCCTCCGGTGACGTGTGGCGCGCAGGATGGACGGTCGGCGCCGGCATTGAGACAACCTTGGCGCCGAACTGGACCGCCAAGCTGGAGTATCTCTACGTCGATTTCGGTAACGCGCAAGTCTTCAACGTCGTGCCTGGCGTTTCCGAATCTGTCGGCTTGAGCGCCAACATCCTCCGCGCCGGCATCAATTACAGGTTCGGAGACCAGGCCCCGCCGCCGCAGCTCTATACCAGGGTGGTGCCGATGGCCGCGGGCAATATCTGGTCCGGATGGTATGCAGGTTTGAACGCCGGATATGTCGACGGTTCCCGGATCATCAACACCGACGGGTCGGTTTTCGCCAACAGCACCACGCGCCAAACCGCTCCTGCGATGGCCGCAGGCGCCACGAGCCAACTCGAAACCGGCCAGGGCGGTTTCCTCGGCGGCGTGCAATTCGGCTACAACACGATGCTGTCGCCGCTGCTGCTCGCGGGCTTCGAGGCCGATATTCAGGGCTCGTCGCTCCGCGGCAGTGCCAGCACCGCGACCTCGGTGCTGACTAACGCCGGTACCTGGGACACCAGCATCGCAGCTTCACGCAGCCTCAGCTATCTCGGCACGATCCGCGCCCGCGTGGGCGCGACCGTGACACCTAACCTGTTGCTGTATGTGACCGGTGGTCTGGCCTATGGCGGCGTTAAATCAAGCACCACCATCAGTCAGGCAAACGCCATCGCCGACGTGCCCGCCAACACGACGTCCGGATCGTTTTCCGACAACCGTGCCGGCTACACGGTCGGCGGCGGCGGTGAATGGATGTTTCTGTCCAAGTGGAGCCTGAAGGCCGAATATCTCTATTACGACCTGGGTTCAGCCAACTATGGAACAGGTAACATCCTGGTCGATGAATTCCAGACCTCCCTGCCGGGATTTGGCATCGCCGCCATCGGAACCTCCACGCGCGTGCATTTTAACGGCAACATCGCGCGGGTCGGACTCAACTATCATTTGAATTGACCGGCCAGCGTTCGCTCTCGCTAGAACGTCACCACGATCTTGCCGAGGTGCTTGTTGGCTTCCATGTGCTCGAACGCCTTGCGGATGTCGTCGAGCTTGAACACCTTGTCGATCGCAAGTTGCAGCTTGCCAGATGGGCCGCGCGAGATGCGACTGCGGCTTGTAATTGCGTAATTGCCCTCGGGAATGCTCTTGGCGGCCGCTACTCCACCTTCGCAATACCGGCGCCCTCGATCACTTTTTTCCATTTTTCGGTTTCGGCTGTTATCATCGCGCCAAAGGCCTCCGGCGTGCCGATCAAGGTATCGCCACCCAGTTCGATCAGCCGTTTCTTCATTTCCGGTTCGGCCAGTACCGCATTGATCTCCTTGTTCAGCTTTTCGATGATTTCCTTCGGCGTGTTTTTGGGCGCGGCCATGCCGAACAGCGCGCTGGCCTCATAGCCCGGCACGGTTTCGCCGACGGTCGGCGTGTCCGGCAACTGGGAAGACCGTGTCGCCGAGGTCACGGCCAGCGCGCGCAGGGCGCCGGAGCGGATGTGCGGGATGATCGAGGGCATGCTGTCGAAGATCACCTGGACCTGGCCGCCGAGCATGTCGCTGACCGCGGGTCCTGCGCCGCGGTAGGGCACGTGCTGCATCTTGATTGCAGCCATCACCATGAACATTTCGCCGGACAGATGCGTCGACGTGCCGGTGCCCGCTGAGGCCATGTTGACCTTGCCCGGGTTGGCCTTGGCGTAAGCGATGAACTCGGCAGCCGTCTTCGCCTCGACGCCCTTGCCGACCGTCATCACGTTCGGCACCCGGATGAACGACGCGACCGGTGCGACATCCCTGGGGAAATTGAATTTCAGGTTGGCGTAGAGCGATGTGTTGATGAAGTTGGAAGGATTGACCAGCAGCACCGTGTAACCATCGGGCTCGGCGTTGATCACGGATTCTGCGCCGATGTTGCCGCCGGCGCCGGGCTTGTTCTCGATCACGAATTGCTGGCCCAGCCGCTCCGACAAGCGCTGGCCGATCATCCGCGCCAGGATATCGTTGGCGCCGCCCGGCGCGAAACCGACAACCCAGCGTACCGGCCGCGTCGGATAATCCAGCGCCGAAGCGCCGCCGATCGAAGCTATCGCCGAAGCACCGATCGCGATCAGGCAGATAAATGTGCGACGTAGAACCAATTAAGCCTCCCCGACGGACATTTTTGATGCGGTCCGCTCTTGTTGAATTGATAGCGGCCCGCGTCATGACGGGCACCCAAATTGCCTCGTGCCCCGGATGCAGTGCAGTGCGCCGCACTTGCGGCGTGGTGCACTGCTGATCCGGGGCCCATCTTGCTGCTTTCGCGTGGGTCCCGGCTCTGCGGAGCGGCGTGAAGAACGCCGCACCGCGTCCGGGACACAAACTATAACGTCACCACGATCTTGCCGAGGTGCTTGTTGGCTTCCATGTGCTCGAAGGCCTTGCCGATATCGTCGAAGGCAAACACCTTGTCGATCGGCAGTTGCAATCGGCGCGATTCAACCGCCGGCCAGATATCCCTGCGGACCTCGCCGAAAATCTCGCGGATTTCCTCGATCGAGCGGGTGCGGAAGGTGACGCCGATATAGTTGATGCGGCGCGCGGCGTGCAGGTCGAAGTTGAAATCGCCGTGGGTGCCGCCGAGCCGGCCGACATTGACGATGCGGCCCAGGACCTTGGTGGCTTTCAAATTCTGGTTGGCGACCGGGCCCGAGATCTGGTCGACGATCAGGTCGACGCCTTCGCCGCCGGTGGCCTTCAATACCTGGTCGACCCAGCCGGGATCGGACGAATCCACCGCGAGATCGGCACCGAACTCCTTCAACCGTCCGCGGCGCATCGCGTCGGTCGACGAGCCGATCACGGTTTTCGCGCCCTTGAGCTTTGCAATTTGCATCGCCATCAGGCCGACGCCGGAGCTGGCGCCCTGGATCAGCACGGTCTGGCCGGCCTGCAGGGCGCCGTTGGTGACCACCGCATTGTGCATGGTGGCGAGCGCGACGGGCAGGGTGGCCGCGTCCTCGAAGCTCATATTGGCGTTGGAGGGAATGTGAAACAGCCGGCCGTGATCGGCCAGCGTGTATTCCGCGAAAGCAGCCCCGCCGGAGCCCATTACCCGGTCGCCGACCGCTACGCCTTTGGCGTCGGCGCCGACTTCGGCAACCTCGCCCGCCCATTCCATCCCGAGCACGGTGCCGGCGCCGCCGGCGCTGCCATGCACATGGCCCTTGGTCATGCCGAGGTCGGCGCGGTTGAGGCCACAGGCGCGCACGCGAACCAGCACCTGGCTGGCTTTCGGCGAGGGCTTGGCGACATCGGTGATTTCAGCGCCATTGGCGCCGTAGACATAAGCCTTCATGCGATCTTTCTCTGCTGGTTAGTTGTGCGCGGACGCTATTCGGCGGCTTGACGGTGGCCGCCGGACATCATGCCCGCGAACCGGCCCTGAATGATAGCTTCGGCGTCGCGCATGATGCGCCCCACCAGTTCGGCGCAGGTCGGGATGTCGTGAATCAATCCCTGCACCTGTCCGGCCGACCAGATGCCTTCGTCGGCATCGCCTGATGCATACACCATCTTGCCGCGCGCGCCGGCGACGAGGTCGCGGACATCCTCGAATTTCGCGCCTTCCTTTTCCATCGCGACGACCTTGGTGCTGATGGCGTTCCTGGCGACCCGCGAGGTGTTGCGCATGGTGCGGAAGATCAGCTCGGTCTCGCGCTCGTCATTGGCGACGATCTTTTCCTTCACCAGCTGATGAATCGGGCTCTCCTTGGTGCACATGAAGCGCGTGCCCATGTTGATGCCTTCGGCGCCGAGCGCCAGTGCTGCGACCAGGCCGCGGCCGTCGCCGAAACCGCCCGAGGCGATCATCGGAATTTTCACCTTGTCGGCGGCGGCCGGAATCAGGATCAGGCCCGGCGTATCATCCTCGCCGGGATGGCCGGCGCATTCGAATCCGTCGATCGAGATGGCGTCGACGCCCATCCGCTCCGCCGACAGCGCGTGGCGGACGCTGGTGCATTTGTGCAGCACGATGACGCCGTGCTTCTTGAATTCGGTGACGTGCTCCTGCGGCTTGTTGCCGGCGGTCTCGACGATCTTGATGCCGCTTTCGATGATGGCCTGGCGGTATTCGGCGTAAGGCGGCGGCTTGATCGAAGGGAGAATGGTGAGGTTGACGCCGAACGGCTTGTCGGTGAGGCTGCGGCAGCGCGCGATTTCCTTGACGAGATCGTCGGGCGTCGGCTGCGTCAGCGCGGTGATGAGGCCGAGCGCGCCGGCATTGGCCACCGCCGCCACCAGCTCCGCGCGCCCCACCCACTGCATGCCGCCCTGTACGATCGGGTGTTCGACGCCGACGAGTTCGGTAAATCGCGTTTTGATCATGACCTGCCCTCTAGTTTCCCCGGCGCGGACGGCCGCGCGCGTTTTTTTCTGGATTTCGAGGGACAGGATGCCGTTAGCCCCCGCAAAAGTCTACCGGGGGCGGCGAAGGTTGGGGCAACGCAATCATGCAAAAGCGGGACCTTTGTTTCCGCGGGATGAACAATTCCGCATGGAGACCGGCATTTCTGAGATCACCCGCTAACCGGATATGCTGCCGACATGCCCAAATCGCGCTAATGACCCCTGAACGGACATCAGCCACGTCGGCAAAACGCGGTCTTCAAGGCAAACTCGTAGAATAGTTGCGCTTGTCCCACCTCTGCCGTCCCATCATGGCACTCATCGTTCGTGGCCAGCACCGGACGCGCGCATAGCGTCATCGTCATCAATGACGAACATCGTGGAGCGCCCTGTGGGCGTCATTCATGTCGTTCCACTCTGGTGGGCAAAACGAGGTGAAAACTTGCGCCGCGCGGAGAGTTGTCGGCGGCCCACAAGCGGCCGTTATGCGATGCAACGATGGAACGGCTGATCGACAATCCCAAACCGGTCCCGTGACCCTTCGTGGTAAAAAACGCATCGAAAATCTGGTTCGCCTGCTGCGGGGGCAGCCCTACGCCGGTATCGCTGACGGAGACCATAAGTTGCTCGTTTTCCGCTCGCCGCGACTTGATGGCAAGCTCGCGCATGCCATTCACATTGTTCATCGCATCAACGCTGTTGCTGATGAGGTTCATCATAACCTGCTGCAATTGCACGCGATCTCCCATAACCTGGGGAAGATCCGCCGCCAGCTCCGTTCGAATTGATATGGAGTTTCGGGCTACCTCGCTCCGCAGGAGGCCGATCATCTCTCGAATAATGTCGTTTACATCCAGCAACTCCCGCTGCGGAGTACCCTTCTTGAAGAGCAGGCGGATCCGCGTGATGATTTCCGCCGCACGCGTTCCCTCTTTCACGATTTCCATCGCAGACGCGCGCGCCTTTTCGAGATTAGGGGTATCGCCAGCGAGCCAGCGCAAGCAGGCGTCGGCGTTGGTAACGGCGGCGGAGATCGGTTGATTCACTTCGTGCGCCAGGGAAGCAGTCAGCTCCGCCATGGTGCTCACCCGGTTGACGCGTGCGAGATCCGCTTGCGCCTGTCGAAGCGCTTCTTCGGCGCGCTTCCGCTCGAACAGGGAGGCGACCGACGCGAGAACCAGAATGATAAACGTAATGCCGGCAACCGCCAGCGCCAGACTGGTTTGATCGAGACTTGCCTTTACTTGGGCCTCGTGAACCGGGGCGTGAGCGGTAAAAATGGCCGCTCTCATTGCCGTGTAGTGCATACCGGAAATGGCCAGGCCCATGACGACCGCGGCAACGAGCTTTTGCCCAAGATCCGTGGTTCGGAATGCCAGCCATAGTGCCACCGTCGACGCGCCGATCGCTATGACCAGAGAGAGCGCAACAAATAGCGGGTCGTAGCTGAGTTCGGCGTGCCCCCGCATTGCCGCCATGCCGATGTAATGCATGGCGGCAATGCCAAGTCCCATGAAGATGCCGCTGAGAACGAGGCGAAGCAGCGATCGGCTCTGGCGACTAATGACGTAAAAGCCGCCCCCGCTTACGAACATCGCCACCACGAGCGAAAGGGCGGTCAATCCGATGTCGTAGGACATCGGTGTCGGCATGATGAAGGCGAGCATGGCGACGAAGTGCATCGACCATATTCCGCCTCCCATTGTGATCGCAGCCGCCACCAGCCACGCGCGACGCGCAAATCCCCGAGTGGCCCCCACATGCCCACTGAGATCGAGGGCGGTGTAAGACGCGAAGGAGGCGACCAGAATGGACAGAGCGACGAGATACGGATCGTGTGTTCCGGTAACGACCATCGGGACCGCCCCAATTCGGACCAGAAACCAACGGGCGACGACTGCGCCGACTCAACTGCAGCGCAGCCGGCAACGTTATTGGGGCATCACTAAAGGCCGATGTTGGCCGACGTTCCCCAGATAACTTGGTTTGCGAACATCAGGATGCTCCTTTGGAGCTTTGTTGACAAGATGGGGGGAAGTGCGCGCCTCAGGCGATGCCCTCTACGGTCGAAACTCGTTGGTCAATTCGCCGATGCCGTCGATCACGATACTGACCGTGTTGACCGGCTCTTTCATGACGCCGACACCGACCGACGTCCCGCAGCAGATCAAATCGCCGGGCAGCAGGGTCATGTCATGCGAGATCTTGCTGACGAGTTGCTGCGCGCTGAAGATCATATCCGATATCGGATAGTTCTGGCGTTCCGCGCCGTTGAGAATGGTACGCACCACGAGGGTCGCGGGATCGATGCCGGCGGTGACGACGGGACCAAACGGTCCGGATCCGTCAAAACCCTTGGCCCGCGCCCATTGCGGAAAGGTCGGGTCGCGGTTGAGAATGTCGGAAGCGGTGACGTCATTGACGCACGTATAGCCGAAGATGAATTCATCAGCCTGATCAGCGGAGACCTCGCTGCATGTCTTGCCGATGACGATGCCGAGTTCGCCCTCATAGGTGGTCTTGCCGTCATAGGAGGAGGGGGCCTGGATCACCGCACCCGGCGTAGTGACGCTGGTGGGGGCCTTCAGAAGATACAACGGCTCTGCCGGCTCCGGCATTTTCAGCTTGGCGGCCAGCGCGTGAAAATTGTTCCAGAGCGCGACGATCTTGCTCGGCACCGTCGGCGCCAGCAGTTCGACATCGCCGAGCGCCAATTGCTGTCCGCTGGGCCTGCAGGTGCCGAACATCTCGCCATCATGCACTGATATGTCCGACTGCGTCAGGGTACCAAAGCCGGTTTGGCCCTGATGGCGGAAGCGAACCCAATTCGTCATGTTACCCACCTCAATACAGCTCGGCGATTTTGGCGCGCTGCGCCACCAGTCCCAGCACGGCGTCGAGCGCCGGCGTCGGATTTTGCGTCAGACGCCCCATTTCCTGAACCACCGTCACCAGCGGGTCGATCTCCATCGGGCGTCCGCGTTCGAGATCCTGCAGCATCGAGGTCTTGTGGGCGCCGACCTTGCGCGCGCCTTCGATCCGCCGTTCGACATCGACACGGAATTTGACGTCGAAGGTCTCGGCGATCGCCTGGGTTTCCAGCATGATCGCCTTCGACAGCGCGCGCGTCGCCGGATCGGAGCAGATCACGTCGAGCGTCGCATGCGTCAGCGCGCTGATCGGGTTGAGGCAGACATTGCCCCACAGCTTGAGCCAGATTTCGTCGCGGATGCGGTCGAGGACCGGCGCCTGCATGCCGGCGGCGGTGAACAGGGCGGACAGCCGCTCGACGTCGGCGCTGCGCTCGCCGGAGGGCTCGCCGAGCGGGAAGCGGTCGCCATAGACATGACGGATCACGCCGGGCGCCTCGATCTCGGTCGCGGGATAGACGATGCATCCGATGGCGCGCTGGGGCGTCAGCTCGCGCCATTGCCGTCCGCCGGGATCGATGCTCTCCAGCGTCGAACCTTCATGGGGGCCGCCGTGCTTGTAGAAGTACCAGTAGGGGATTCCATTGACCGCGGTAACGATGCGCGTGTGCGGTCCGAGCAGCGGCTGCATCGCCTCGATCACGCCGGTGATGGAATGCGCCTTCAGGCAAATGATCACGAAATCCTGCGGGCCGAGTTCGGCGGGATTGTCGGTGCAGCGCGGGTGCACCACGTGCTCCTGATCGCCGATCAGCAGCTTGAGCCCATTGGCGCGCATGGCGGCGAGATGCGGGCCGCGTGCCACCAGGCTGACGTCGGCGCCCGCGCGGGCGAGCTGCACACCGAGATATCCGCCGATCGCGCCGGCGCCGTAGATGCAGATCTTCATGGGTACTTTCGCTGGCGGGTGATGAAATTTCGGCAGAGATCTCCGGCCGGCCTTGAGCACCTCAAGGCCGTTAGATCGAAAGTCGACGGAAGAATTAATCAGGCAGCAAAGACGGTTTGCGTGGCCATGGCCTCGTCATCGAATGCGGTCGAGATGTCGCGGATGCTGATGACGCCAATCAGGCTGTAATTGTCGATCACAGGCAGATGGCGGATATGGTTCTTGTTCATGACATGACGCACGTGTTCGAGCGTATCGGTGGAGCTGCATGACACCAGCTCCTGCACCGAGATCAGCTGCGAAATTTTCAGGTTGACGCCGGCCGCGCCGTGCTCGGCAATGGCGCGAACCACATCGCGTTCGGTAAACATGCCGACCGCCGTATTGCCTTCGGTCCGGACCACGTCCTTGATCACAAGCGCGCTGATGTTGCTGGTGCGCATGAGCTGGGCGGCAATGGCGACGGTTTCGTTCATCCGAACCGTCGCAACACGCGCCGTCTTCTTGCGCAGGATGTCTCCGACTTGCATCGCAACCTCCTTCTGGTAACCGCCCCGGGGCTTCTAATAGACGTAATGTTGGTATACATTATGCCAATTGTCAACGCGAAATCGTTCGGCCCCTCGCTGGTTGCTAGCGCTGGAAGTGGCAGGTTTACTGACGTTTCTGGTGATGCTCTGCTCCCGCTATTTCTCTGGCGCACTCTTCCCGGACCGACCTGAACGTCCCAGGTATACCAGGAACACCAGGAACAGCAGTACAACGCACAGCGCGCGCTCATCGGGAAATGAGCGCGCGCTTCGCAGTTAACGGTGTGGTGCGTGTTAGAAGTTCGCTTGTGCCTGCACCACCACGCGTTTGCGCCATGGCTTGAGAACCGCGATGGCGAGCAGCGAAGCCGTGATGTTGGCGCCTGCGGCGATAATGAACACGAGGTCCCAGGTGCCGGAGGACTGCTGCATGTAGTTGGCGACGGGCACCAGCAGCGCTGCGGTGCCTTTGGCCGTGTAGAGCAGGCCGGCGTTGGTGGTGGCGAATTTCGAGCCGAACGTGTCGGTGCAGGTCGAGGGGAACAGCGAGTAGATCTCGCCCCATGCAAAGAACACGAAGCCCGACAGTATCACGAACCAGACCGGATCGTGGCCGTACATATACAGCGCCCAGATGCCGATGCCTTCCATGCCGAAGGCGATAAACATGGTGTTCTCGCGCCCGATCATGTCGGAGATCCATCCGAAGAAGGGCCTGGTCAGACCGTTGAGAACCCGGTCGATGGTCGCAGCAAACGTCACGGCGGTCATCGTCATGGCCATCAGCGTGACCGGCACGCTGTCGACTTTCCAGTCGACCGCGATCGGCTTCAGGTTGGCGGTGACCATCAATCCGCCGGCGCCCACGATCACGAACATGAAATACATCAGCCAGAAGATCGGGTGACGAATGACTTCCGTCGGCGCGTAATTGCGGCGTGTTTGAATGATGTTGGCGTTCTGGGTGACGGCGGGCACCTGTCCTTCCTTCGGCGCGAACAGGAAGAAGGCGAGGATCACGATGATGATGCCTTGTCCAAGACCGAAATAAAGGAAGGTGGCCTGGAAGCCGGAATCCTGGATCATCGCCTGGATCGGCGCGACCGTCAGCGCGGAGCCTGCGCCAAATCCCGCGGCGGTGATGCCGGCGGCGAGGCCGCGCTTGTCGGGAAACCATTTCAGCGCGTTGCCGACGCATGTGCCATAGACGCCGCCGGCGCCGATGCCCGCGATGATCATCCCGAGATAGAAGCCGTTGAGCGAGGTGGCTTCGGCGTTGATCGCCCAGCCGACGCCACAGAGGATGCCGCCGATCAGCACCACCAGGCGCGGGCCGTATTTGTCGACGAACCAGCCTTCGATCGGAACCAGCCAGGTTTCGAACAGCACGAACAGCGTGAAGGCCCACTGGATCGAGGCGCGATCCCATCCGAATTTTTTCTGGATGTCGGGGACGAAGAACGTCCAGCCATATTGGTAGTTGGCGATCATCACCATGGCGCCGACGCCGATGGCCAATTGGGTCCAGCGATAGGTATCGCTGACCCTGGCCACTGCGGGGGCGGGGGTCGCTCCATGAACCGTATCTGTCATCATCTTTCTCCCAAACGCTGTTCTATCGAAGCCCGACAGCTGGGAGCACTGTGGTATATGATATGCCAGTAGACAAGCAGAATCTTGACAATTTGTCGCAGGCAGACCGAAAAAGCGAGCAGCAAAAAGCCGGCCTCGGGTGAGGCCGGCTGCGCTTCCGCGGTGCAATACGCCGCGTATCCTACGGATGATGGGTGGCGGCGGTTCGGGTTCGCAACCGGGTGAATCCTTCCTGGATCGCGGACCAGAACAGCGCGATCAATCCCAGCACCATGATCGTAGAGACCAGCGGATTGGAGAAGAAGATGCCGAGCGATCCCTGCGATCCCAGCAGCGATTGCCGGAACGCCTCTTCCGCCTTGTCGCCGAGCACGATGGCCAGCACCAGCGGGGCGAGGGGGTAGTTGCACTTCTTGAGCAGGTAGCCGACCACACCGAAAACCAGCATCAGCATCACGTCGAAGGTGCTCGAGTGAACCGAGTAGGCGCCGATCGCGCA
>Ga0193742_1002105_pt1 | contig 11564 bp, 13 predicted proteins | sample L2c1metaG_FD_165511 | JGI IMG/M metagenome (GOLD analysis project Ga0193742, IMG submission 165511) | Soil microbial communities from a riparian zone of the East river system, Colorado, United States - L2c1 | ecosystem: Environmental > Terrestrial > Soil > Riparian zone | place: USA: East River... | reverse complement strand
CACCTCGATCAGCGTCTCGTCGCCGTCGCTCAGCGGCGCCAGCTCCACGTCGAGCACGGCGGCGTGGACGTCGGGCGACGGCGCCAGCAGGCCGGCGATGGCGGGGGCGTTGTCGGCCTCGTCGAGCGTGCGGTTGACCACCGTGCCCGACCCGCCGAACGCCACCACCCAACCCTGCCCCAGCGGCGACGCCACCACGTAGGCCCGGGCGCCGTTGCCGAAGCACGACTGGTCCTCACCGCCGACGGGGAAGCGCACCGCGCCGCCCCACACCGACAGCGTGTCGAGGTCCTGCTCCTCGAACGGCGGGATGTCGCACTCGCCGACGTCGACGCGCACGGGCTCCTCGCCGCTGAGGGCGTCGGGGTCTTCGGCGACCACGGAGTCGGGTGGGGCGAAGGGCGACACCGGGTCGGTGACCACCAACGTGCCGCCGTCGCTCACCCAACGCTCCAGGTCGCGGCGCTCGGCGGTGTCGAGCTGGTCCCACAGCAGGAGGGCGGTGTCGACGTCGTCGCCGAGCTCGCGCACCTCGATGTCGACGTCCGCGCCCAGCTCCTTCACCAGGGCGACCACAGCGCTGGTGCCGGCGTCGGTGTGCGACCGCGGGTCGAGCGGGTCCTCGCTCGACGGCCCCCCGACCAGCAGCACCCCCAGCAGCGTGAGCCCCAGGACGAGGGCACCGACGATCAGGCCCGATCGCTCCCTCACGTCGCCCTCACGTCGTCGCCCCGACGGGCTGGGCCCGGGCGTCGAGCACCTCGGTGGCGAGGGCGACGAAGCGGTCGCGCTCGGTCGGGCCCGTCGGCGCACCGCCGTACCAGGCGGTCTCGAACAGCTCGGTGGCGGCCGTGAACGACGGCAAGCCCGCCGGGTGGCGCTGGGCCACGTCGCGCACGTACTCCCCCGCCGTGCGTCCGACCAGCTCGGGGATCACCTCCCGGGCCACCAGGTCGACCACCAGCGACCGGTAGCGGCACAGCAGGCCCTCGCTCCAGCGGCCCTCGGCCTCGTGGCGCTCGGCCTCCGACAGCCAGTCACGGGCGGAGCGGTGGGCGTCGGTGGCGACGATCACGGGATCGCCCTGGTCGCGGGTGGGTCGCCCCTCGCCGAACACGCCGGAGCGGACGGCCCAGTAGACGAGGAAGACGATCAGGCCCCCGAGGAGGAACAGCACCAGCCAGGCCACCAGGGGCGCCACGCTGCCCCCGCCCAGGCCGACCAGTTCGAACAGGTCGGCGACGAACTCGCCGACGGCATCGTTGATCCGCTCCCACAGCGACTTCGGCGGGTCCCGGTACTCGGGCCTCGACAGGATCTCCTCGGCCAGGTCGCGCACGGTCCCGGGGTCCTCCCGCGGCACCGGCAGGTCGTCGAGCCAGCCGAACAGCGGTTGGAGGGCCTGGAGGGTGTGGAGCGACAACTCAGGCAGCTCCGTCGACCAGCTCACGGGCGGCGATGTCGAGGTCGAGGCCCTCGCTGCGGACGCGGAGGTCGAGGTAGAGCAGCACCGTCGCCGCCGCCACGAACGGGGTGGCGATCACCGCCGAGATGATGTTGCCCACGGCGACCAGGGCCCAGGCCACGTCGAGCCCGAACCACAGCCCCAGGAACTCGGGCAGCCCACCCAGTGCGATCGCCAGCAGGGTTTCGACGATACCTATCAGGAGGTTGATGCCGAGCACGGGCCAGAACCGCGACCCGACCAGGTTGGCCGACCGCTTCATGGCCGCGATCGGCCCGAGCCCTTCGGCACCGATCACGGGGGCCGTCACCGAGAAGAACGCCATCGCCGCCACGGTGCCGATGTAGCAGGTGAGGGCACCCGCCCCCTCGGCCAGGTGGACGAGGAGGTAGGCGGCGACGAGCGGCCACCAGCTGCGGCCGACCGCCTTGAGCAGGTGCCCGGCCGGCAGGTCGTGGCCCGCGGCCCAGGCGTCGAGCAGCTTGGCGATCGCCGCGGCGACGAACATCAGCGCCAGCGCCGGCACGATCCAGACGAGGATCGTCGCCCAGAACTCGCCGCCGCCGCTCGACTGCGAGTCGGCGACCACGGCGGGGTCGTCGAAGTTGCCCGACCACACCTCGGAGAGGCCGACGCCGCCGAGCATGTTGCGCTGCAGGTAGGCGGCGAGCAGGTTCACGGGGACGACGAACACCGCGGCGATCCCGAGGAGCCGCAGGGGGCGGGCCTTGATGATCGAGAAGGCGCCGTCGAGGATGTCGGCGACGGTCATCGGGTGCAGGCCCAGGTGGGGGATGTCGTCGGGCGCTGCCGTCGCCCCCGAGGACGGGCCGTTGGTCCCCCGAGGCGGCGCGGCGGTGCCGGTGCCGGGGATGACCGCGGCGCCGGGACCGTCGGGCTCCGGCTGCGCCCCGGGGAGCGCCGGGATGCCGGGGCCGTTGCCGGGGCCGTGCGGCGGCTGCCCGGGCGCCCCGCCCACCCCCGGTGGCGGCGGGAAGGGCGCGTCGGGAGCCGGCGCTCCCGGCACCGCCCACTGGTTGCCGCCGCCGACTTCCTCATCCATCGGCCACATCATCGTGCATGGACACGACCACGTGCGTGCCGGGGTCATTCCGCGGGCGACCCGGCCCTTTCGTGCTGCCCGACCGTGCCCCCGGTCACTCAGGGAGGTACTACGTTGGAGCGCCGTGCCACTGGTGCTCCTGAGCTGCCTCAGTCGATGAGCCAACTCCGACTCAACCCCCTCACCGGTCGGTGGGTGGCCGTTGCCGCAGACCGGGCCGCTCGTCCGTCGGACCTGATCTCGCGCCTCGAGCCGACGGTCGCCGACGCCAACCAGCCGTGCCCCTTCTGCCCCGGCAACGAGGAGGCCACGCGGCCGGCGCTGGAGACCTACGGGCGGGGCGGTGAGTGGGCCGTGCGGGTCGTGCCCAACCGCTATCCGGCGTTCGAGGGCGACGAGCCGCTGCACGTCCACAACCTGGGGCCGGTGTTCACGCAGGCCGTGGGAAGTGGCATCCACGAGGTGCTGGTGTTCACGCCCAAGCACGACGACACGTGGGCCGACCTCGACGACCGGCAGATCGCCGTCACCATGGCCGCCATCCGTGACCGGATGGAAGACCACAGCCGTCGGCCCGCCATCCGCTACACGCAGGCGATCGTCAACCACGGCCACGACGCGGGGGCCTCGCTGGAGCACCCGCACGGGCAGCTGCTGGGGATCCCGTTCGTGCCGGGCGAGATCGCCGAGGAGGAGGCCGGGTTCCGGCGCTTCGGTGGGCCGTGCGTGCTGTGCACCACGTTGGAGGCCGAGGTCGACACCAACCACCGGGTGGTCTACAGCGACGACCGGGTCGTGGTGCTGTGCCCGTTCTGGGCCGGTTCGCCGTACGAGATGCTGGTGGTGCCGGTCGACCACCAGTCGCACATCACCGCGGCGGCGCCGCGGGACGTGGCCGCCGTCGGCAAGGCGATGCGGACCGCGCTGGTGCGGCTGCGGGGCTGCGTGGGGCCGGCGTCGTACAACCTGGTGATCCACACGGCGCCGCATCGGGCCGACGAGCCGTTCCACTGGCACGTCCACATCTGGCCCCGGGTCACGAGCATGGCGGGGTTCGAGCAGGGCACGGGCGTGCTGATCAACATCCTCGCCCCCGAGCTCGCCACCCGCCACCTCTCCGTCGTCGCCTGACCCCTTTGGGCTCGACGCCGCCGGGTTGGCCCTTCTTCGCACCCTCGGCGCCGGAGGGGGTGGCGGTCGCCTTCGACCTGGCGGGTGTGGGGGCGGGTGACCACGTCGTCGACCTGGGGTGCGGCGACGGCCAGGCGCTGGTCGCGGCCTTGGGGCGGGGCGCCCGGGTGACGGGCGTGGAGTGCGACCCCGAGCTGGCCGACGTGGCCCGTGGGGTGTTGGGCGCTGCTGCCGTCGTCGAGGCCGACCTGTTCGACGAAGGGTTGTGGGCGAGGTTCGACCCGCCCGACGTGGTGTTCTGCTACCTCAGCCCGGCGACGCTGCAGCGCCTGACCCCGCAGTTGCGCTCGCTGCCGGCGGGCACCCGCCTGGTGACGGTCGACTTCCCGGTGCCCGGCCTGGTCCCCGACGCCGAGGAGGCGGCCGCCCACCTCTACTGCCTCCCGGGGCGACGTCGCCGCCCCCGCCCGTCCCGTGTCGGCTGGCCCGCCGCGGGGACGCTGTGCGTGATGCCCCCGAAGGTCACGTCGCTGACCTGCGTCGACGTGGTCCACGCCGGCGGCCCATTCACGCTGTCGCTGACCGGGGCCCTGCCGCACCACGCCTCCGCGGCCGCCGGTCTCGACTCGGGCGCCCGGGGCACGACGGTCGCCGTCGACGTCCGCTGGCAGCCCTGCGCGGCGGGGACGGTGGCCCACGGCTACGTGGCGGTCGACGGCGTCGATCCCCACCTCGTGGTGGTCCTCTTCGCCCACGACGACCAGGACCAGTGGGACCTCACCGCCGCCGGCTGCGCGGCGCTCCTGTCCCGCCTCCGCAACCGCGCTCTCCCCCCACCCCGCACCGCCTCGGACCTGCTGTCCGCCCTCACGTGACCGCTCTTTGAAGGGAACCGACCCTATTGAGGTCGTTTCCCTTCAAAGAACCTCGACCGCGATGTTGTAGGTGCGCCGACGGGAGACGCCAAGTGCGGTCGCGACGGAGGTGGCCGCGTCACGCACCGACAGGCCCTCCCCCAGCGCCGCTACGACGGCAGCCCGGATGGCGTCGTCGTCGGCCTCCGGGGGTGCGGGGGCGCCGGCGAGGACCAGGACGATCTCGCCCGGGGGCTCCCGGTCGGTGGCCCAGGCGGCGGCGCCGGCCAGGTCGCCGCGCCAGACCTCCTCGTGGAGCTTGGTGATCTCCCGGGCGACGACCACCGGGCGGTCGCCGCCGCACACCCCGACCAGGTCGGTCAGCGTCCGGGCCACCCGGTGCGGCGCCTCGTAGAGCACCACCGTCCGGTGCTCCGACGCCACCGCCGCCAGCCGCTCGCCGCGGGCCGAGCCCTTCCGGGGCAGGAACCCCTCGAACACGAAGCGGCCCGCCGGCAGGCCACTGACCACCAGCCCGGCGATCGCCGCCGACGGCCCCGGCACCACCTCGACCACGTGCCCGGCGTCGACCGCCGCCCGCACCAGCCGCTCGCCCGGGTCGGAGATGCCGGGCATGCCGCCGTCGCTGACCACCGCCACCCGCTGGCCGGCGTCGAGCAGCTTGACGACGTGGGCCGTCTGCGCCACCTCGGTGTGCTCGTTGACCACGATCAGCCGCGGCTTGGCGATGCCGGCGTGCTGCAGCAGGCGCCCGGTCCGCCGGGTGTCCTCGCAGCAGATGGCGTCGACGGCCCCGAGCACCTCGACCGCCCGCGGCGCCAGGTCGCCGAGGTTGCCGATCGGCGTCCCCACGATCACCAGAGCACCACCGGTGCCCGAGCCGCCGGGCACGCCTACTCCTTGACTTCGAGGTGGTCGCCGACCTGGAGGTTCCAGCTCTTGAAGGTGCCGGCCTCGGCCTCGACGATCGCGTGGGCCTTGAGGATCGGGCGCGCCACCCGGTGGCGTCGCATGGTGATCACCCGGAGGACCACGCCGTCGGGATCGCAGAACGCCACGTCGATCGGGAAGCGCATCCCCACCGTGTGCACCGACCGGGCCGGCTCCAGCCACAGCGCGCCAGCGATGCCGTCGCGCCCGAGCAGGCCCTTGGAGCGCGCACGACGGGTGCGCGCCAGGTCGAGGCTGGCGAGCACCTCACCCTCACGTAGGAGCCAGGGCACGGTCCACGCGGCTCATACGTTGAAGCGGAACTCGAGCACGTCGCCGTCGGCCACCTCGTACTCCTTGCCCTCGGTGCGCAGCTTGCCCACCTCGCGGGCCTTGACCCACGAGCCGAGCTCGATCAGATCCTCCCAGTAGATGGCCTCGGCGCGGATGAAGCCCCGCTCGAAGTCGGTGTGGATCACGCCGGCGCACTGGGGGGCCTTCCAGCCGGCCTTGAACGTCCACGCCCGGCTCTCCTTCTCGCCCGTGGTGAGGAACGTCCGCAGGCCGAGCAGGTGGTACGCCGCGCCCAGGAACCGCGGCATGGCCCCCTCGCCGAGGCCGAGGGCATCGAGCATCTCGACCCGCTCGTCGGCGTCGAGCTGGGCGGCCTCGGCCTCGAGCTGCACGCACATCCCGAGCACCTCGGCGTGGCCCTCCATCTCGGCCTCGACCGGCGCCACCAGCGAGGCCATGTCGTCGAGCTGGTCGTCGCCCACGTTGACCACCGCCAGCACCGGGCGGTTGGTGAGCAGGAAGTAGGGCCGCAGCAGCTCCCGCTGCTCGGCGTCGAGGGCGCTGCGGTACAGCGGGACGCCGTCGCCCAGCACGACCAGCGCGGCCTCCAGCGCCGCCACCTCGTCGGCGATGGTCCGGTCGTTCTTGGCCGCCTTGCGCCGCCGGCCCACCTGGTTCTCCACCGACTCGAGGTCGGCCAGCGTCAGCTCCAGCTCGACGACCCGCAGGTGCTCCAACGGGTCGGACGGGCCGGGCACGTCGCTGTCGACGAAGGCCCGCAGCACGTAGACCACCGCGTCGACCTCGCGGATGTTGGCCAGGAACCGGTTGCCGAGCCCCTCACCCTTGCTGGCGCCCTCGACCAGGCCCCCGATGTCGACGAACTGCACGCTGGCCGGCACCACGTTGCGGCTGGCGGACATGGCGGCCAGGGCATCGAGCCGGGGATCGAACACCTTGGCGACGCCGACGTTGGGGTCTCGCGTGGCGAACGCGTAGGGCGCCGCGAGCGCGCCGCCGCCGGCAAGCGCGTTGTACAGCGACGACTTGCCGGCATTCGGCAGTCCCACGAACCCGAAGCGTTCCATCGCCACCGAGGGTACAGACCCACTGTGACAGTGAAGGACCTGTGGGCGGCCGAGGTCGCTACGCCTCCACACTCGTAGGTCCGTTCCCGCTCGCCCCAGGGCGTAGAGGGAGTCCGCCCCCAAAACGTCAAGTGTGGGGCGGCTCTCGGAACCGCCCCACACATCCGCCTACCGACGTTCTTAGCATACAAACGTGCAATACAGACGTACGGATACGGCCTGGCGGTAAAGTCCTGCCCCATGGGCCGGGTCAGCCACCGCGATCGGTTGATCGATGGTGCGATCGATTGTCTTCAGACGAAGGGCTTCGCACGCACGACGGCGCGCGACATCGCCGCGGCCGCCGACGCCAACCTCGCCTCGATCGGGTACCACTTCGGGTCGAAGGAGGCGCTGCTCAACGAGGCGCTGATCCGCATCTTCCGGGAGCGCGACGCCTACATCGGCCAGCAGGTGCTCGAACGCAGCGACGCCACGGCGCTCGGGAGCATGACCAGCTCGTTCGTGGCCGTGCGCTCGGTGTTCGACCAGTACCGCCCGCTGCTGGTCGCCTCGATCGAGGCCATGGCCCAGGCCGAGCACTCCCCCGAGCTGCGCGAGCAGATGGCCGACTACTACCGCCAGGCCCGGGAGGGCATCGCCCACGTCATCCGGACGGGGCTCGGGCCGGCCGCCGAGGAGATGGGCACCGACCCCGAGGTGCTGGCGTCGCTCATGCTCGCCACGTTCGACGGCCTCGCCATGCAGTGGCTGCTCGACCCCAGCGCCGCGCCCAGCGGCGAGGACCTGGTGACGGCCCTGATCGAGTGGGTCACCCTCGCCGTGGACGACGCCGCCCCGTCGCCCCGGAAGCCGGCGCCGAAGCGACCGAAGGCGGCGGCGAAGGACAGGCCCTAGTCGCCGGTCGTGCCGTCGATCGTCTCCCGCAACAGGTCGGCGTGGCCGGCGTGGCGGGCGGTCTCCTCGATCATGTGGAGCAGGATCCAGCGCAGGCTGTAGTACTCGCCGCGGCGGTTGGCCTGCACCATCACCGCGTCGAGATCACCCACGGTCGTCACCGACTCCCGGCTGCGGGCGCAGGCCGCCTCGTACAGCGCCAGCAGGTCGGCCGGCGAGTCGTCGACGGCGGAGTCGAAGTCCCAGTCCGGCGTGGCATCCCAGTCGATGGACGACCACGGCGCGCCGATGTCGAGCCCCCGCAGCCGCTCCCCGAACCAGGAGTCCTCCACCAGGGCGAGGTGCTTGAGCAGCCCCGCCAACGTCAGCGTCGACGGCTCGATCCGCGCCGCCAGCTGCGCCTGCGTCAGCCCCTCGCACTTCAGCACCACGGTCGCCCGCTGGAAGTCGAGGAACTGGGTGAGGAGCGTGAGCTCGTCGCCGGTGTTGTCGGGGTCCTTCCGCTCCATGACGGGCGACCGTAGCGCCCCGGTGGTTGACTGCTCGGCGTGAAGAAGTCGATCGACTACGCCTTCGACGACCATCCCGACGACGACGAGGAGCGTCCCCGCGCCGCCTGGTCGGTGGCGGTCCTGGACGACTGCGAGGGCTGCGACGACCTCCGGGTGGAGCTCACCCTGGAGGACGAGGGCGGGTCGGGCACCGGCGTGACCGGTCACCTCGCCCCGGCGACCGCCCGACGGCTGCGGGCCGCGCTCGCGGCGGCTCTTCGTGAGGTAGGCGAGGATGTAGGGCCGTAGTTTGGTGGCCATGGGCCCCGTCGAAGCGCTGGATCGTGTCGTCTACCTCCTGGATCGCACGCTGGCCGAGTCGCAGAAGGTGCGGGCGTTCGCGCGCGCCCGCGACGTCGCCGAGGAGGTGGGCGTCGACGAGCTGACCCGGCGCCATGCCGAAGGAACCCTCACCGACCTGCCCGGCATCGGCCAGAGCACGGGCAAGGTGATCGCCGAGGCGCTCGACGGCGAGGTGCCCGACTACGTCGCCAAGCTCGAGGACGAGACCGTCATCCCGCTGGGCGAGGGCGCCGAGCTGCGGGCGGCGCTGAAGGGCGACTGCCACAGCCACTCCACCTGGTCCGACGGCGGGGCGTCGATCGAGAGGATGGCGCTCACCGCCCAGGCGCTGGGCCACGAGTACCTGGTGATGACCGACCACTCGCCCCGCCTCACCATCGCCCACGGCCTCACGAAGGAGCGGCTACGGGAGCAGCTGGCGGAGATCCGGGCGCTGAACGACGAGCTGGCGCCGTTCCGCATCCTCACCGGCATCGAGGTCGACATCATGCCGGACGGCTCACTCGACCAGGACGAGCAGCTGCTCGCCGAGCTCGACGTCGTGGTCGCCAGCGTCCACTCGAAGCTGCGCATGTCCCGGGAGGACATGACCCGGCGGATGGTGCTGGCCCTGGCCAGCCCGCACGTCGACATCCTCGGGCACGTGACCGGGCGCAAGGTGGTGGGGACCGGGCGGCCGCAGTCGCAGTTCGACCCGGAGATCGTGTTCGCCGCCTGCGCCCGCTTCGACGTGGCGCTGGAGATCAACTGCCGCCCCGAGCGACAGGACCCGCCCGACGACCTCCTGTCCATGGCCATCGACTGGGGCCTCAACTTCTCCATCGACACCGACGCCCACGCCCCCGGCCAGCTCGAGTGGCAGAATTACGGCTGCGACAAGGCCGCCAAGCACAACATCCCGACCGACCGCATCGTCAACACCCAACCGGCGATGGACCTGGTCGCCTGGGCCGGCTCCAACCCGGTCTGACTTCTAGAACGTGCGCGGATAGGTCCGCCTCGTCTCGGGTTGCGGTGCTGCGTCGCCGGGAGGCCTCGCTGTGGAGCTGGGTCTCGGCCACCAAGTCGCGGACTCTTGGGCTGTGCCGAACCCCCTATCCGCTCGGCCTCTCTAGGGCGGCGGGTCGCGGGTGAGGAGGTCGTGTCGCTCCGACTCGACCGCGGCGAGGCGCGCCCGGGTCGTCGCGGCGGCGTGCTCCAGTCGGGCGTGGGCCTGCGCCAGCATCCCGAGGCAGCCGGCGACGTTGCGCTGCGCCTCCTGGATCCGGCTGCGGACCGACCAGTCCGTGAACACGTTGTCGAACCACACGTCGAGGAACCGGGTCAGGCCGTCGAAGCCCAGCCGAGGGGCGGTGAGGCCGGCTCCCCCGACGTCGGCGAGCTCGGTCCGCAGCACGGCCAGGCACCGGTCGGCGTGGGCGGCGGCCGCGGCCGCGTCGTCCAGCCGGTCGTGCTTGATGGCGCTGCTGATGAAGCCCCCGCCGAAGAACGTGTCGTAGGTCGACCAGCTGGACGCGCTGCCGAGCTGGTCCCGGACGATCGTCAGCGCGTGGCGGGCGGTGAGGGCGGCCTCCAACGCCTCGTGGAGCTCGTTGACCTCGCCGGTCAGGCGGCCCCGCTCGTCGGCCAGGTCGAGGATCCGCGGCGCTCTCGGGTCCCCGGAGCTCCGCAGGTGCCGGTCCTTCTCGTCGAGCACCGCGGCGTAGGCCTCCGGCGCTCCGGAGAGCTCCCACAGCCGGGTGCGCGCCGCCTCGTACTCGCGTTGCAGCGCGGCGAGCCTCCACGTCGCGTCGTTCACCCGCAACGCCGCGGCGGCGGCCTGCGCCTGCTCCTGGGCCAGCCGGTCCTCACGGGCGCCGCGCAGGGCGGCGAGCACCCGGGTCAGCGAGATGCCCTCCAGGCGCCCGACGTCGTCGACCTCCGCGGCGTGCTCGGCCCGTAGGCCGGTCAGCCAGTGGTTGAGCTCGTCGAGCCAACGTTCCAGCTCCTCACACCGCTGCGCCGTGAGCTCCCGCTCCCGCACCGCCTCCGCCGCGGCCGCCAGCCGCGCCTCCAGTTCGCCCGCCATACCGCCATTCGATCACGAGTCGTCTGTGGTCGGAGCCGCGGGGCCGAGGCCGCTGGGCACAAAGGGGGGTGGCCGGCAGTAGCCTCCGATCGCCATGCTCGACCACGTGTTCACGGACGCCATCGGGGCCCTGCGGGACTCGTTGGAACAGGCGATGCTGGAGCGCCAGGCGTTCGAGGAGCGCTTCCAGGCGGACGTGCTGCTGGGTGACCTCACGTGGGAGACGTCGTACAGCCTGCCCGGCGAGGGCCTCCCACCCCGGGTGCAGGCCGACCTCACCCTCGACTGGCCCACCTGGGCGCAGACCGCCTACCGCTCCTGGTACATCGGCGAGCCCTACACCGACCCGCCCCGCATCGACATCGAGCTGGTCCTGCGGGTGCAGCGGCTGGCCGAGGCCCCGGACCCGGAGAAGCTGCTGTCGGTGCTGCCGTCGTCGAGCGCGGCGATCGGCACCGACCGCCTCGAGCGCTCCGGGCCCACCATCGAGACGGTGTTCTCGAGCGACCTGACGTCGCGGGAGTACGCCATCGAGGTGTCGTACGAGGGCTCCTACGAGCTCGACGACGCCACGCTGGCCGACGGGTCGACGCTCGACGACCACCTCAGCGCCATGGGGGGTTGGATCGCGGCGACGCTGGTGCGACTGGGCGACCTGAACCTCCCCTTCCTGCCGCCCGTCGACGACGACCAGTAACCCCAGGTCCTTGACCTTTCGGGGTCCCGGCGGAATCCTTCGCGCGCCCCGTCCCCCTCAGCTCACGGAGAGGAACCCCCTGTGGTCTGGCGCGTCGCCTTCGTCCTGCTCGCCGTTCTGGTCGCCGCATCGGCGACCACCCGCGCCACCCCGCCCGCCGAGGCCGCGCCCGCGGCGGCCCTGCTGCCGCACACCCGCAGCT
>Ga0193742_1002103_pt1 | contig 11566 bp, 6 predicted proteins | sample L2c1metaG_FD_165511 | JGI IMG/M metagenome (GOLD analysis project Ga0193742, IMG submission 165511) | Soil microbial communities from a riparian zone of the East river system, Colorado, United States - L2c1 | ecosystem: Environmental > Terrestrial > Soil > Riparian zone | place: USA: East River... | reverse complement strand
CTGTGCCCGGGTTCGCCTGGTTCTGTCATCCCGGAGGCCGTTGGTGCTCTCGCAGCGGCCGAGTGTGACGGGTGCTCCGAGTTGCTGTGCCCGGGTGCGACGCCTGGTTCTGTCATCTCGGCGGCCGTTGGTGCCTTCGCAGCGGCCGAGTTCGAGGCGTGCGGCTCGGTGCCGTGCCCGACACCGTTGCCCGGTATGATACCAGGTTCGGCCAGCTCGGTGGCTGCTGCCTTTGCGGAGGCCGACTCCGAAGCGCGCTGCGAGTTACCGTGGCCTGCGCCATTACCGGGGGCGACGCTAGGTTCGATGACGGCGACTGCGACCGGGGCCGAGATTGCGGCGCTTTGCATGCCAGGCTCGAAAAGTTGAGGACCAGCGCTTGCGTGCGCCGTGCCGTGCCCGGTCGACAAAGCGCCGATGTTCGCGTGGATCGGCTTGAATGTGAGATTTTCCTGGGCCGGGACCGTCGCGTTGCTATGAGCAAGCTCGATTGATGCCGACACACCAGCCGCACCATCGCTCTCTTCAGCATAAGCCGAATCGTCGCCGAAACTGGTGAGCCTAGCCGAAACGTTGGAGCCGATCCGGTCCCGCCCGAAATGGAACCTCAAGCCGTCGTCGGCAGGCATGGTCCAGACACCAGCCGTCCCGAGTGTGCTCTCGCTGGCCCCCGCTTCGATAGAAGCATGAACGCTGTCCGTGGTCAGAACGGTCCCATCGCTCGCGGTCGCCACCAGCAGCGCAGCATCGATTCCCTCCAAAGCCGCCGCGACAGCCGCCGCTTCCCCCTGGTAGACGAAATCCGACTCTGCAACGGACACAACTCCCTGCAAATGGATTTTCAGCAGGCCGGCATCGCCGATATCAAGGCTGCGATCCGTCGTATTCACATAGACGATCGTCTCATTGCTCGCGGGGTCGTAGATCCAGGCGAGGGTATGCGGCGGCACTGACGTGCTTGCTGACGTCATGTGCAGGAACGCCAGCGCGCCGAAAGCCGCTAGGTTGATCTTGTCCGCCCCCGATGTGAAATCGATGATAGCGTCGGACGGGGTCGAGTTGGAATGGGTCGCGAAATCGTTGGGGCCTGCATTGTTGGCGCCATGAATGGTGATCGTCGCCACTTTTGTGGTGCCGTCCATGGTGACGACCGTGGAGGTGTCGATCAGCGTTTCTTCCGGCCCGAGCGACTCCGCTGCGGCATGGGAGTGGTCGAGGGCGTAGATCCACGCACCGGCGACCATGGTGAAGGTGCCATAGCCGCCATGACCCTTCATCGGATTCGAGGCAAACTGCAGCGGCGGGAACTGCTGCTGCGCCGTGGGGCTGCCGATCTGGCTATTGTTGATCGCTTGCAGTAGCGGCGAAATGAAAAGATCGGGCGTGCCGGATCCAATCGGACCGTAGCCTCTCCCGAAGGTGGAGATGACAGCCTGCTCAGCCGCGTGCAGCGCTTCCGTTCTCGCCGCCGAGTTCGTGACTTGGCCTACCTCAGTGGAAGAGCCTCTCTGGGTGAGCACGACCGTCTCGCCGGGATCCACAACGATGACGTGCCGGAGGATCGCTTTCTTCCAGAGCTCAAATCCAGGGTGCTCAAGACCATTGTCGGCGATGCTGTCGTCATCCAGGAAGATGTCGTTCTTTTCCGACGCCTTTACGTCGTCCAAAATTGCAAACGCCAGCGCGGCGAGCGAGAGCGTGCCGAAGCCGGCGGGGCGTCGCAACAACGCGATCGTAGCGAGCACGGTCCTGTTACTGATTTGAAGCTTCTGAAATATGTTATGGATGTGCACTTTGACTGTGCCGAGGGAAACGTTTAGCTGGCGCGCAATCTCCTTGTTCGACATGCCATCGGACACTAGTCGTACGATTTGGCGCTCCCGGCGCGTCAGCAGCCCCAGCATTTTTTCGATTTTGGCGCCGTCTGCTTCCTTCCCGTTTGGCGAGACGTATTGGGACTGTTCCGGTGACCCACTGCGCTCCGTTATCAGCCTCAGGGATCGCAGCACGGTGTCGGGGTTCGCGTACTTCGAAATTGCACTGCAAGCGCCGGCCGCGATAGCCGCGGTGAGGTCGTCGTCGCTTTCGGATTCGGTAAAGAACACTAACCGTGTGGAAAGATTCTCGGTTTTCGCGATGGCGAGGAACTCGGATATCGTCTGGTAAGGCAAGGTGTCAGCAAGAAGCGCGACGTCGGGCGCCAGATTCCGAATTGCTTCGAGGCAGCTCGCCCCGCAGCTACACGACGCGACAACCTCGAAGTCGTGCTGTGCTGCGAATACCGACCTCAACCCCTGTAGAACAATCGGTTGTCGATCAGCGATCACCAGCCGGATGCGGCGCGTGGATGTTTCCTTGCCCGCAGACACATCTAACATAGGCTCGACCTCGTCTGCCCCGCGCGGTGCCTCTGTCCTCCGGCTACCCCACTCCAAGTCTAAATTGTCTGGGGCCAGGAGCCCGGGCTATCCGGCGTGGTTCTGAAACCGGATAACTCGTGCTCCAGGGGAAAGGCGAGCCAGTTGCCATTGTTTGCGCTTGATGCGCCGCTCGACGCGTCCAACCCCTGGAAAGCCTTGAGTATCTTAATTCAAAATGAACCTTTTTTTTCGCCCCACCGCAAGCCCCAGACCGGCAAAGCGAACGCGAGGTAGGACGCCAGCACTTAACAGGCGGCTTTCGCAAACCGCGACGGCTGGGCAGGGTCGAGATAGGTGGCCAACAGGGCAACGGCTGCCAGCATGGCTCGGAGACGATCAGCCAGTCGCGGCAACTTGGCCTTTGCCACTTTCGGGTTCCGGTCACGGAAGCCATAGCATAACTGCTTCGGCTGAAAGGTTAATTTTCCATCTATAACTTCAGTTATATTGCCCAGAACTGATTGGGGCGGAATGATGCCAAGTAGCGTGAACTTCTTCCGGGAGATTCGCGGCGAAGGCAGTACTGATTTTGCAATACTGAACCCGATTTGGAACACTGGCGGATTTTGGAAACCAACTGATTGAACGTCCCCAATCCCAAGAGGGGCGGCCAATGCCACCCGCAAACTACAGCATCAACGACCGCGGCAAGGCACTGTGCGGAGCCTCGCGGTATGAAGGGCAACAAGAGCAGCGCCACGGCGCGCTATAGCAACGATCGGGGCACGATCAAGCAGCGAACAAATTTGATTTTCGCCACCTCGTGGTGGCGGGAGGCGAGGTGCGGCCTCAAACAGCGCTGATGTCCGTCAAGGGCAACAGTTTCGAGATTTCGCTCTGCGGTTGGCGGAGCGAAAAACAGGTGCGGCAGCAAACGGACGCGGGCTAACCCGCGGCTAAACAAAAATAGACGGCTTTAACGCCAGCAGGCGGGCTGAAACGAACAGGAGTTAAGTTGTCATGGCTGTTAATCCCACCGATTTTTCCAAAAGCAAGAAGGGCGTCACCTGGAACGACGATGCTGTTGGTAGTCAGGACTTCGCAATCCTGGACGATACTGTAATCGGTTCGAACTACAACGACACTTTGATGGCCGGTGCCGGTAACGACCGGATCGCGGGCGGTAACGGCGACGACTTTATGTCCGGCGGCGCAGGTAATGACAGCCTGTGGGGTGACAGCCTGGGCAATACCAATGTCGGTAACGACAACGGCAAGGATACGCTTCTAGGCGGAATAGGCGAAGATCTGCTCCATGGCGGCAACGCCAAGGACAATCTTGACGGTGGAGCGGACGACGACGAACTCTACGGCGAAAACGGCTCCGACGTCCTTAAAGGGGGCGAGGGCGACGACGTTTTGACTGGCGGCAACGGTCCTGACACCTTTGTCTACGGTGCTATCACTGAATCCGATTACACCCCCGGAGGCCCGGGAGCGCTCGGAGCAGCATGGACTGCTTCGGCCGGCAGTTCCTGGACTAGTCCTTGGGACGTTATCACGGACTTCGCGACAGGTGAGGACAAGATCGACCTCGACGGAATTTCCCTTACGGACGGGCCTCCGATCTTGGGCACGATACCGCCAGCGAACCTAATCTTCCGGGGAGCTCAAGGCGACGACAACGACGCTAATACGGCGCGCGCCAACTTCGATTATGCCGTCTGGACTGACGACGCAGGAAACTTTCTGTACGCTGATACGACAGGCGATGGAAAGGCCGATCTGAAGATCCAGGTTAATGGGGTAACCGCTGGCGATCTCATCGGCGTTGAAGCCAACGACGCCCCGGTATTTACGTCTCCCACCACCGGAACAATCGCCGAAAATTCCGCGATCACCACGGTGGCTTACGATGCCAACGCAACTGACCAAGAAGGCGATACAATAACGTACAGCCTTGCGGACGGCGGTGACAACGACTTGTTCGACATCAACACAACGACGGGCGAAGTCACTTTCATCGGTTCGCCGAACTTCGAAAATCCCCAGGATGTGGGTGGAAACAATATCTACAACATCACTGTCGTCGCTTCGGATGGATTTATCGAGACCGAAAAGGAAGTCGCCATCACGGTGACCGACGTCAACGAGGCGCCGGTGATCACGTCGCCGAACGACGGCGACCCGGTGACGGCGAGCGTGGACGAGAACACCACGGCGGTGGCGGACGTCGATGCTGACGATCCGGATGCCGGTCAGACCCTGACCTACACCCTGAGCGGAGACGACGCCGCGCTGTTCAGCATCGATGCCAGCACCGGCGTGGTGACCTTCACCAATGCGCCGGACTTCGAGACCCCGCTGGATGCTGGTGCCGACAACGTCTACGACTTCACGGTGACCGCGACCGACGACGGTACCGGCACCCTGAGCGACAGCCAGGACTTTGCGATCAACGTGACCAACGTCAACGAGGCACCGACCGTCACGCCTTTGGCCACGGCCAGCACGCCTGAGAATGTGTTGACGACGACGGCCGTCTATACCGTCACGGCGACCGACCCCGATGCTGCGACCACGCTGACTTACTCGATCACGGGTGGGGCGGACTCTGCGTTGTTTAACATCAACACCAGCAACGGTGCGGTCACGTTCAAGGCCTCGCCAGACTTTGAGGTGCCGGGCGACGCGGGCGGCAACAATGTCTATGACATCATTGTCACCGCAAGCGATGGCTTGCTGTCCGACGACCAGGCGGTTGCCATCACGGTGACCGACCTCCCCGAGGCGCCGCCCCCGCCAGTAGACGGGAGCGGGCCTACCGGCATTGCGCTCAGCCAATTCGGTCAGTCGGGAAGTAGCCTGCAAAACCTTGGTACGTTCGTTGGCACTGGAGATACCCCGGGTGATACCTACACCTGGTCCATCAACTCAGACAATCCGGACATCAAAATAGGAGCAGAAGGTGTACTGAGTGCCAACGTCGGACCAGGTACCTACACATTCACCGTAACTGCGACAGACCCCAACGCAGCTGCGAACACAACTACGTCCGATACCTACACCCTACTGGTCGGCCATACCGGAAACCCGGGCCAAGGTGCTGATACGATGCCTGGTGGTATTTACATTCTCAGTCCCACTGGCAACAACATTGAGGTGGGTGAAGGGGGCGTAGATACGCTTACGGGAAGTGGCGGGATCGATTACATTCTCGGTAGTGGTGGCAACGACATCATAAAGGGGCTAGGCGGAGCAGATATCCTCTCCGGTGGCACCGGTGGTTCAGACACGTTCGTTTTTGCCGCAGCCAGCGACTCTCTCGTCGGGAACGGGGACAATATCCACCAATTCGACGGGGGTTTAAGTGGAGGGCACGATACTCTTGACTTCCAAGCACTTGGCATTACCGCCGCTAACGTGACCGTTTCAAATAGCGACGGAAACACAATTGTTCAGGCGGATACGGCGGGAGGAGATATGGAAATCACGCTGGTGGGCGTAACCCTCTTGGAATCGCAACTCGCGATCCTGTACTGACTTGGTCAAGCCAAGCGAATACAAATGATCGGGGCGGCCTTAGGCCGCCCCGATTTCGTGAGGGCGACCCGATCCCCATTGTTCGTCGGGCCCAAGTTGTTGTATCTGCAGTTCCTTCCAACCAATAATCCAGTTTCCGCAGGCAGTTGCACAAGCCATAGGAGTATTGGGCCTTATCGGGCGTGGGCGTAGGCCGGTAATTTCAATCCGGAGTTGCGCATATCGTGCGTCATTTGAATTGGGACCTTTCAGAAGTGGCAATCAGACCAAGGTCCGATGAATTTCGCTCCTTTTGCGCGAATGCCGCGGCTATTTTGTCACCGCGGCGGTGTTCAGCCTCGGGATCAATCTGCTGTATCTGGCCGCGCCGCTCTACATGCTGCAGGTCTATGACCGGGTGATCGCGAGCGCCAGCGAGGTCACGCTGGTGATGCTGACGATCGCGCTGCTGGTGGCGTTTTTGGCGCTGGCTGGCCTGGACGCCGTTCGGGCCCGGGTCTTGACCCGCGCTAGCATTCGGCTTGACCGCTTGATCGCGAGCCGGGTGATGACGGCGATCATCGATCGCGCCTCGGCGTTCGGCGGCGCGCGCGGCGACGGTGATGATCCCGACCATTCAGCGCACAGCCCTCGAATACATCGTCGGTCCGCTGATCATGTCGTTCAATCAGTCGTTCCGGCAGAAGTGAGCCGTAGAAGAGACGCGCGCCAGGTGCTGCGACCGGAGTGTCGAACCGGGCCTGAAGGGGAACGGCTATGGGCGAACCTAACGTCAAGCTCCCAGGCAGGACTGAGGGGCGTCGGGTGATGCTAGGGGCCATCCGGATGCCTTCTTTTTAAGCGCGATACGCAGCCGCGTCGAGGGCGAGTTAGGCGGCCCTGCTCGTTGCTCGGACGCGTGTGGCGGCCATTCCCGCGAGTAGGCGAAAGGCTTCTTCGGCTCGAAAATCGTCGAACGTCTCCATGATGTCGTCCGCGAGAAAAGGGGCGGGAGCGTGAGCCCGCGCGATTTCGTGATACCCGGCTACACGGAGCGCCAAATACAGCTGGAAACGGGTTCCTTTCGACAGCTCGGAAGCGATCTTGGAGCTCCCGTCGGATCCCTTGGCGATCAGGAGTTCGTTCCCGTTCGCCGGTTGGGTAACTAGCTCCGAATAGGCGCCTCGACTGATCAGCGCGAAGGCCTCCGACGCGCGCTTCATCATCGAACTCCAATGACGGTCGCGGTAGGCGCGCAATGCCCTGTCGGCCGCCGCCGTCCCGAGCTTCAGCCTGAGATACGCCAATGCCCTGTCTTCGATGTTGAGCAGTACGGTCCGCCGTCTCGCGTCCAGGATCGCGACGGCGGCGTCGCCGCCGACGGAGGCTATCCTGTCGTCCGCCCTGTACCGGGCGGAGAATAGGTCGCGGCTGCGACCGTCCTCGTCATCGAAGCGCTGTTTCAGGGCGATTAGACATCAAAACAAATCTCTACTCGCGCAAGCGCGGCAAGTAGTTCTACGGAAGGTCGCGCTACAGGCGTCGCACCTTGCAGAACGCGCCCGCATACAAGCCGTCGCCATCGAGGATCGACTTGCCGCCGGTGTCGCCCATCGTGGGGCCGTCGGCACGCTTGCGGCTGGAGAGGAAGCGGCGGTGGCCCTTGGTATCGCGGCCCATGTAAATGCCGACGTGGTCGATTTGCGGGCCGTCGCCGGCATCGGCATCGAAGAACACCAGATCGCCAGGTGCGGCGTCATCGCGCGGGATTTTGACGCCCGGCGCGTGGCTGGCCATCTCGTGCGCGTGGCGCGGAATGGCCGCGCGGTCGTCCCGCGGTGCGCGGCACAACGCCATCCTGCTGCGGTAGCCGTAGACCATGCGCACGTAGCCGGAGCAGTCCATGCATCCGACTTGGCGTTGTTCCGGCGGGTCGGTGGGTTCGTCAGGGTATTTCCACGCGATGCCGAGGTAGTCGTTGAAGTCCGAGCCTTCTTCGCGCGTGCCGCCGATCAGGGGGCCGTAACTCGCGGCGTCGCCGATGTACTGCATCGCGATCGCGAAGACGTCGCGTTCGTTGCCTGCATTCGCCGCGAGCGCCTTCGCGAGCCAGTCGGGATCGATGTTCCGTTCGCCGAACGGTTCGGGCAACACGCGCACCCAGGCCGCATGCGCGACGACATGCCCGGCTTCGCGGAATCGCCGAGGCGGGCCGCGCAACAACACCGTGTGCGCGCCGACCGTGAACGACGCGAGCCATGCGGCATTGCGCGGATCGAACACCGACACCTGGACCGGCTTGCCGTCGTGGCCGCCGGTCCGGATGGCATAGGGCAGGGCGCGCATCGCGTTCACCAGGACAGCGATTCGCGCACGACATCGATGAGCTTGGTCGAGTTGGCGACCAGGTCCTTCACCTCGCGGTTAAGCCGTTCGAGGTCGGCCTTCGACAGTCGCCGCACTTGCAGCACGATGGCGGGCGCGTCGGCCACGCCCAGTTTCTTCAGGCGTTCCTGCGCCATCGCTAGTGCGCGCTCGCCGCTCACGCCCGTCGACCCCACGATCGCAGGTCCGAGCACGATCACGTGCTTGATGACTTCCCACAGTGCGGACAAGCCGGTCTTGATCGCCTTCCACGCCTTGTTGAGGAAGCCCGTCACCGCCTCGGACGCATACGACCCGCTCACCACGCGCGCCTGCCGCAGCATCACCAGGCGGATCACCACCTTCAGCCACGCGCCGGGATCAGGGTTCTGCAACGGGTTGAAGAGCGCGGCGTTGCGCTTGTCGAGCACCGCGTCCCAGATCTTCGGCAGCACGCCAGGCAGCAGCTTGTCGATGTTCCCGTAGGCGAGCTTGATGCTCTCGTAGCTGCTTTCCAGCGCCGCTTGATTGCGTTTCAGCTTGAACGCCGCGTTGAGCACGTCCGTGGCCATGAGGCCGTAGCGGACGACCGGGAATACCGCACCCGCCAGGCCAATCACCCATTTCGTCAGCGCAATCGCGCCCTGCGACTTCCTGCCTGCTTCGGCATAGATGCCATACAGCTGTTCGTCGCCGAAGCCTTCGAGCGTTTGCTGGTAGAACTTCTTGGTCGGGAGGTGCTGGTAGATCACGCGGCTGCTTTCCACCCGCAGCAGGAAGATCGGTTCGCCCTTGATGTTGGCAAGCTGCAGGCCGCCATGGACGACCCAGAACGTCGTGTGCAGCTTTTCCTGGTGCGTGGGTTCGTAGTTCTCGAGGATGAACTTCGCGACGTCATCCACCGCGATCTCGTGCGGGCGCAGGTGTTCGTTGCGCGCGTGCTTCCGGTCTTCTTCGCGTTGGCGGAGGATCTGCGCATTCAACGTGTCGCGCGTAGCCGCGGTGAGTTCGAAGATCGCCTTCGCCCATTGCGCCCACGTCCATCTGTCGAGGTCCGTGACCTGCGGTTCGCGCTCGGCCCAGTGCAGGGCGAGGTTGCGCTTGAACGCAGCGCGCCACGCGGCCGCGGCGGGGTGGCGCTTGGCGACTTCGATCACCGAGCCCGGGTGCTTGTCGATCAGGCGCTTGATCAGTTCGACGCTCATGCGCTTCGCCGCGAGGGCTTGGGCAGGGAAATGAGGCACGAGTTGATCGAAGCTGCCGAACGCAGAGCGCAGGGCGAATTCGAGGAACCTCATTTCGCCGTACCGCAGGCGCCAGGCCTCGACCATGTCTTTGCGCGTCAGGTTGAGCGCTCGGGCGAGGCCGTCCAGCGCGGCCGCGGAGACCAGGATGGCGTGCACCGCGCCTTCGCCCTTCGACATGCGCTGCTCGATGTACTTCACGCCTGCTCCGGCGAGCTGCGCGAACACCTTCTCAACCCGTGCGGCGGTGACGCCTCCCATGTAGATTGCGTTGAGAGCGGCGCCAACGCCGCCTTCGGTCAGCGCGCGGGCGGTGTAGCCTTTGGTCCACGCATCCCGGGCGAGGCTGATGTGGAGGTTTTCGCCAACGAGAGCGATCTTGTAAAGCGACCGGCGGCTGACGAGGAAGTCGTCGACCTTGTCCTTCGGCGGCGCTTCTTCCTCGAGGTCGGCGAAGGCGTCCAGTATTTCGTCTGGGGCAGTCAGCGATTCCCCTTCGTCTGCGAGGGTGTCGAAGCGGCCCTCGGCTTCTGCGTCTTCGAGGGTTTCGGGTTCGTAAGACTTAGGTTCGAAGAACTCTGGCTCGAACGACACAGGCTCGAAGGACTGGGGTTCGAAGGATTCGGGTTCGAACGAGTCCTCCCATTCATATTCCCCATCTTCGGCATCGTATGCGGTGTCGTACTCAGCTTCGAATTCCTCTCCTTCCGGTTCGAACTCCCCCTCCATCTCCCACGCCCGCTTGCCGGTCTCCTCGTCTTCGAACGTTTCGTCCGGCGCCATGCCTTCGAGGTCGAGCCAGGCGAGCGATTCGTCGCCCAAACTTTCGTCCGTTTCGTCTTCTTGTGATGTTCCTGTCGGGCAGGCGAACGTGGTCGCGCGTGGAAGCGTCTGACCGGCATTGCCCAGCAAGGTCCCGCCGTATTCGCGGGGAATGTCGTTGTGTCCGACGGGCGTCATGTCGACGCGGAAGAACGGCGCGAGGGGCGCGGCGGCCTTCGACGCCAGCAGCGGGCACAGGCCGCGCGCCACGGCTTCGCTGTGCGGCTGCGTGCCGGCCTTTGCTTTCGTGCCTGCGCGATAAAGCACGCGCAGGGCTGGCGGCACGGGCTCGGGCGAGGCGAGCTGGCTCGCGATCCGCTTCTTCGCCCAGTCGACCAGCGCCGCGCCGGATTGATACAGTGCGTCGAACACATGGATCTCGTCGGGGTCAATCTGCGCGAGCGCCCGCAGCAACGCGGCACCGCCGCCCGAATGGGCGGTCAGGATGAGACGGCCGCGACGAAGGTTGTGACCGGTCTGGCGACCTACGCGCACGAGTGCGTCGTCGATCAACGCGGCCAGTGCGCCTGGCTTCAACAGTGCGGGGAAATCGTAGCTGTCGGGATTTCGGCCAGGTTGGTCGCCGGCGTAGCTGCCGCGCGGCAGAATGCCGAGGGTCGGGCGGCTTGCGCTGCCGAAATCGAGGCCGCTGATCGCTTCCTTGTGGGTTGGCAGGCGCATGCCGGCCTTCTGTCCCGAGTATCCGTGGAAGTGGACAACGACATCGAGGGGACCGGGCGCATTGATGTTCGCCCATCGCAGCACGAGATCCGGCGCGGCGCCCCTGTGGCCCTTCAGGAGCGGGTGGCGTTCGACGACCAGACGCTTCGACTGCGAAGGCTTCGGCGACGGTGGCGCGGGTTTAGGCGGGATGGGCGAGGTTGCCTTGCCTTTCAACACAGCCGCGCGATGTTGGGTGACCTCCACCATCGCCGCCTTGCCGCCGGCGTTCTTCGAGTACTCCCACAAGGTCCACGTGCCGCGAACGTCGACATGGATGAAGTCGGACCCTAGGCCGATCGCGAGGTTCGTGCCTGCCGCATCGATCGCCAGCTTTGCCAGCTCGACGCCATTCATGCCGGCAATCTTGAAGTCGACGGCCTGCCCCGAGCAATGGCGGCTGAGCGTCGGCTGCCGGCCGCGCGCGCGGTAGATGTCCTGGTTGCGCTTCCACGAGCGATAGCCCGACGTGATGCGCACGGGTTTGTCGGCGCGGAGGCGGATCGCCTCGAGCACGCGGACGAGTTGCGGCGA